>JACXTT010001604.1_pt1 | contig 37331 bp, 28 predicted proteins | sample 9270951 | NCBI WGS metagenome assembly JACXTT01 (sample SAMN15532306, study PRJNA645909) | rock metagenome | isolation source: weathered quartz diorite | place: Puerto Rico | collected 2017-06-21
TCGCGCCGGTTGCCGCAATTGTGACGCTGGCGCTAGCCGTGCTGGTGGGGCTCGCGGCAGGGGTTGCGGGAGGTTTCGCCGAGCAGGCGTTGTTGTCGTCAATCGATCTGTTTTCATCGATGCCGTGGCTGTTCCTGCTGCTGATTGTGCGTGCGGCCCTGCCGCTCAATGTTTCCGCGCTAGCCTCGGTGAGCATCACGTTTCTTCTTCTTGGCTGCCTCGGATGGCCGGGCGCGGCTCGCGTGGTTCGCGCGGCTGTGCGTTCGGCGAAGTCCGAAGGATTCCTGCTCCAGGCGCGCGCGATGGGGGCTGAGCCGTTCGGACTCTGGTTCCGCCAGTTTCTCCCGAGCCTGCGGCCGGTCTTGCTCGCTCAATTCTGGATCTGCGTTCCGCTGTTCGTGCTGAGCGAAGCCAACCTGGGCTTGCTCGGGCTAGGCGTCAGCGAACCGCTCCCGTCTTGGGGCAATTTATTGTACGAACTGGCCGGCCATCGCGAGATCGCCGAATCTCCGTGGCTCCTGGCCCCAGCCGCGTGCCTGGTGTTGACGTTGCTTGCGATGCAATCTCTCAGCAGCCGCGACGACGAAAGAGGCTTTTCGCGATGACGATGATGATGTTGTTGTTGACGCTGGCGGCGGCCTCGCCCAATCCGGATTCTGCGCGATGGGGAGGCGAGTTGCATTTCGCAATGCGCTCCGACCCCAAAACATTCGATGCGCTGCTCAGCGCAGACCAGTCGAGCGAAATGGTCACGTTTCTCACCAGCGAACGGCTGCTGCGGGCCAATCGGACGACTCAGAAGGTGGAACCGGCCCTGGCTGAATCCTGGAAGGTTCAGGAACAAGGCCGCAAGATCGTATTGCAGCTGCGCCGGGGTGTGGTCTTCTCTGACGGGAGTCCCTTCACGGCAAACGATGTAGTGTCTACGATCCGGCGGGTGTCGGATCCTGCATTGAACTCTCCCAAGGCGGGCGCATTCCGTCCGGAACAAGGCCAAGTCAAGGTGGAGGTTCTGTCGCCCGATCGCGTTGCGGTGACGTTCCCATCGGTGGTTCCTTCGATCGAACTCGAGTTTGCGCACCTGCCGATCCAATCCGCGAATAACAGGGAAAAGGCGGTTCTAGGTCCGTTCGTGGTTGGGCAATACAAAGCAGGCTCACAGCTTTTGCTGGCGCGGAATCCGAACTATTGGCGCGTGGACGCCGGCCGTAGGCTACCGTACCTCGACACGTTGCGGATCGACATCCAGCAGAATTCGGACATCGAAGCGGAGCGGTTTCGGAGGGGCGAATTGCATATGCTCGAGACGATCGATCCGACGATGTTCGACCGTTTGCAAAAGGACATGCCAGGGGCCGCGATCGATGCCGGTCCATCGAACGATATCGAGTTTCTCTGGTTTAACCAGGCGCCCACTGCGCCGATCGCGGCTTACAAGCTGGCCTGGTTCCGGTCAAAGAACTTCCGCCACGCAATCTCGGCGGCGATCCATCGCGAGGACATCGTACGGCTGGTGTTTCAAAACCGCGCCACGCTGGCGGCGGGCCTGACGTCTCCCGCGAATAAGATTTGGTACAAGCAGGGTCTCACACCCGATGGGTTCGACCTCAATCTAGCGAAAAAACTGCTGACGCAGGATGGATTCAAGTGGCAGGGTGAAACGCTGATCGATCGCAACAACCAGCCGGTCGAGTTTTCTTTGATCACCAACGCCGGCAACAAGGCGCGCGCGCGGATCGCGTCACTGCTGCAGCAGGACCTGGCAAAACTGGGCATCAAAGTGAATATCTCGACCTTCGACTTTCCGTCGCTCGTCGAACGCATTGGACGCACCAACAACTACGAGGCGTGCCTGTTCGGTCTCGTGAACATGGGCGAAGACCCGATGGGGACGATGAACGTCCTGCTGAGTTCGGGCCCGCAGCATATGTGGAACCCGGGCCAGAAGACGCCAGCCACGCCGTGGGAACAGGAAATCGACAAGGCGATGCGGGCACAAGCTTCGACCGCGGATCTTCGAAAACGGAGGGCGGCTTACGATCGCGTACAGCAGATTCTGCATGATGAGGCGCCCATGCTGTTTCTCGCGCATCGCAACACGTTGACGGCGATCTCGGCGAAACTGCGCAATATTTCGCCGAGCAGCGAGTATCCGCGCCTCCTGTGGAATTCGGAATCCGTCGCGTGGGGAGATCGCTAACGTGCTTTCGATCGCCCTCGATTCCGTGGACTATCCGGCCCGCAAAGGCGTGCTGCGAGACCTGCGCCTCGAAATCGGAGCGGGAGAAACCGTGGCCCTGATTGGCCAGTCGGGTTCGGGTAAGAGCACGCTGGCCCTGGCGATACTTCGCTTGCTCGACTGGAAGCGCGGAACCGTCCGTGGGCGGATCGAGTGGCAAGGCCGCGATCTGATGCGGGCGAATGAACGTGAGATGCGAGGAATCCGCGGCAAAGAGATCGCCCTCGTGCTGCAAAGCGCGGCGTCCGCATTGAACCCGATGCTGCGCCTGGAAACGCAGTTGAAAGAAGCGTGGCGCGCGCACTCCGACGCCCCGTGGGCGGCCGCGGGCCTCGGCAAAGTGCGGCGGTTGTTTGAAGAAGTTGACCTGCCTCGCGAAGCGGCGTTTCTCGAGCGGTATCCGAGAGAGGTTTCGATCGGGCAGGCGCAGCGGGTGCTGATCGCCATGGCGTTGCTGCACGATCCGAAACTGCTGCTTGCGGACGAGCCAACGTCGGCGCTCGACGTCATCACGCAGCGCGAAGTTCTGGCGCTGCTCCGCCGCATGGCCGCAACGCGAGGCATGGCGACGCTCTTCATCTCGCATGATCTGTTGTCCGTAGCTGCCTTGTGCGATCGGGTGGCGATTTTGCACGACGGCCTGCTTGTCGAACAAGCCCGTACGGATGAGATCTTCGCGAGTCCCTGCCATCCCTACACAAAAAAACTGATCGCAGCTCTTCCCGCGCTGCCAGTGAGCTCATTTGTCGGCGGCGAAAGCAGTTCCCTGTTCGCTCTTGCCCGCGAGACAGGCAGCACATCGCCTATCCCACTATTGAGCACAACAAGCAAAACGGACTGAGCACGAAGCCCAGCCCGTTCTTTTTTATTCCAGACAACCGGAAATCAGAACGACAGATGCAGTGCGAAACGGAACTGCCGTTCCCCGCTCGCCGCTGTAATTTCGGTGTAGCCGTTCAACGCGCGGATGCTGCCATCCGCGTTTCGCGAAGCCGCCGAAACCGTAGCGCCCGGGTTGTTGAACTGCGGCGTATTCGTGACGCCGAAGCACTCCGCCCGGAATTGCAGCTTGAAGCGCTCCGTCACGGCAAACGTCCGGAACACGCTGCCGTCGAGGTTGAACACGCCGGGTCCACGCAGCAGGTTGCGTCCGCTGGAACCAAAGCGAACGTCGTTGACCGGACCGAAGGCGTTTGGATCGAAGTAGGGTTGACCCACGCCGTGCCCACCGGGGATGTTCACGTTCGACAGCAACTGATCCGCCGTCTGGGTGTTGCCAGGGGCGTTGACCGACGTGCCGGACGTCGCCACGGTGAATGGCAGACCGCTATAGCGGCTCAGGATCCAGTTGGTCTGCCAGCCGCCTGCCAGTTTCGAAACGATGCCGTTCTTGGCGAACGTCTTGCCGCGGCCAAATGGCAGTTCGTAGTTGCCGTAAAACTGCAGATTGTGAGTGCGGTCGAAGCCTTGCACCGCCTTGTTGCGCTTCAACATGGGAACCCAGTTCCAGGTCAATCCGCTGTCCTGGTCGTCGGCATAGCCCACCGCGCGGGATAGCGTGTACGACAGGCCGAGCAGCGAGCCGTTGAAGCGCCGCGTGACGCTGGTCAGCCAGCCGTTGTACTGCGCCGTGTTGAAGGGCGTGAAGTAGCGGATGTCGGAGATGCGCAGGAATTGCGGATACAGGGCGCGTCCAGCGTTACCGCCGCCCGGGCCTGCCGCATTGATGTTCTGGACGACAGTCTGGCGAATGGCGCGGCTGCCGACGTAGCCAGACTGGATGTTGATTCCATAGCCCGCGTCGCGCTGCACCATGAAGTTGTAGGATTCGATGTAACCCCGGTCGAACTTCTGGGGGAATGTCGTGGTTCCAACCGAAGAAGGCAGGCTGAAACTCGTCTGATTGATATCCGGACCCACCACGTTTGGGAGACCGGTGCGCAGGCTGCCGGCCGCCTGGAAACTGGAGGCGCCGGAGAACTGGGTGGAAATAGTGGCCGGATAAGCGTCACGCAGGTAGCGGAACGAGTTCGGATCGACGCTGATGCCGCCGCCCGCGCGTATGACCGTCTTCTCGTTCAACCGATAGGCAATGCCAAGGCGCGGGGCGAACTGTCCTTTACCGGTTTCCACGCCGCTGCGAACCACTCGATCGGTTTGGGGGTCGTACACTTCCGCCGGACCGTGATCGCGGGTGGGCGAAAGGTAGACCTCGTAACGGAGGCCATAGTCGATGGTCAGCTTGCGGTTTACCTGCCAGGCATCCCTCGCATAGAAGCCGTAGGAGGGCATCCGGACCGTCGCCGGGTTCAGATATTGCACGTCTTTGCCCATCGCCTGAGGCAGGCCGAGCAGGAAGTCCGCGTAACTGTTGTAGCCGGTGGTGGACGCGCCTCCGTTCAGCGAGGTGAGGCCTCCATTGAAGTTGAAGCCTCCGCGAGGGCCGTTCGAAGCCTGGGGCTGAAAGTGATTGATGTCATACCGGCTGTACTCGAAGCCGAAGCGGAAGGAGTGAGAAGCCTTGATCCAGCTTACGTTCTCATTGGTAACGTACTGGTTGTCGCGGAACAGGAACGGGTTCGAGACGTTCGGGTTGCCGATGTTCGAAAAGGTGTTGAACGTAAAGCGAGGATAGCCGGCCTGCAGACGGTCAGCGCCATTGGTGCCGGGAATCTTCAGCGTGTCGAGGCCATAGTTCTTGTCGAGGTCTATGTTTTCCGCCGCGAGGCGCAGCCTCGTGTATCCGAAAACTCCGTCAAACAGGACTCGGGGCGAGAAGGTGTAGGTTCCGCCAATCGCCGTACTCTGGATTAGTCCCGGAGCGCGGCCCGGCTGTCCCCCGTTGGTGGCGTCGCCTCCCGCTCCGGCGAGCGATGGGGGGTCGAACACTTCCGTGGGCGAGATGCTGTAACGTCCGAAGATCTGAAGTTTGTCGCTGGGGTTGTAGTTGATCTTGCCGTCGATGTTGTCGCGTGTCAAACGGTAGCCGCCGACTGCCAGGTAATTGTTCGGATACACCGGCTGATTCGGCAGCGGGATCAGGTTCGACATATAGAGCGCGGCAGGATCCATCTGCGCGGCCGGAATTTTGTTGCCGGCAAACGGTGTGCGTCCCGTGCCGTTGGCGGCGCCTGTGGTGGGGTCAAAAAGCGTTGTGCCAGTGGCGGTGAAATCGCCGGTGCGCATTGCGGCTGTGGGAACCGTGCGAAGCGCGGAAGCGATCTGGCGGCGCAAGGTGCGTTCCCAATCGGCAAAGAAGAACAGCTTGTTCTTTACGATCGGGCCGCCGAACATGGCGCCAAACTGGTTCTGCACGTTCTTTGGCGCCCGGTTTGGATCGCCGGTGCACGAATACAGGCAGTAGAAGTAGTTGCGGGCCTTGAGTGCGCTGTTAGTGAGGAATTCCCAACTCGCGCCATGAAAAGCGTTCGTGCCGGACTTGATCGTGACGTTCATCGCCGCGCCGCCGGCCATCCCCTGTTCTGCGTCGAAGCTGTTACTAACAACATTGACGGCTTCCACCGCCTCGACCGGAGGCAGGTAGGCGACGATGCGAGGCAACCATGGGTGGCTGATCGTCGCGCCATCGAGCTTGGTGTTGTTGCTGGATTGGGGCATGCCGTTCGCCTGCGTCACCATGGACCGCTGCGGGTTGCCGGAATCGGAGTGCGCCTCAACGGGCGGCGTAAAGCCAGGCAGCACTTTGTAGAGAACCTGGAAGTTGCGCCCCTGCGAGTTGATGAGCGGGAGGGTCGCGATCTGGTTCGCGCGGATGACGTTGTTGACGTCCGCGCGATCGGTTTGCAGCGTGACAGCGCCCGCGGCGACCGTGACGCTCTCGTTCACTTGTGAGATCGACAAAGTGGTGTCGAGACGGCGGACCGTGTTCGATTCCACCACGACGCCCTCCTGTGTGAATTTCGCAAAGGCCGAAGAGACGATGGTGACCCGGTAGGCGCCGGGCTGCAGGTCGGCCATCAGGTAGCTGCCGCGATCGTCGGTTTGGGTTTGCTTGACAATGCCAGTCGCGACATTGGCGGCCTCCACCTTGGCGTTTGGAACGGCGGATCCGGTGGAATCCGTCACATTGCCGGTGAGAGAACCGTACAAGGTCTGCGCGATGGCAGGAGCCGAAAGGGAGAGAAGAAGGAGCGGAAGGACCAGAGTGGCGGCGGCGCAACCCTGGGCCGCGCGTGAATAGTAGTTGAGCGTCATAGCTCGATTGAGACACCTCATGTTGGTATACGGACTCTGAAGTAGACTGATGCCGCCAACCGCGTATTTGTTGGCGTCGAAAACAAAAAACCTGGAAAAAACTTGTTACCGGAGGGTAGCGGTGGAGGATTCGAGTGCGCGAATCAACTGGCGGAGGGCGCCGCGGGGGTCGGCGTCATACCTCCGAACCATGCCTTCCACCGAGACGGTCATTTGCAGGCGATGGAAGACCGCCAGCGCGAACAGCCAACTCGCCCCGAAGAACGCCGACATCGCTGGCATACCCGCGTAGGGCGAAAGCACGGGCGAGAGTCCGGCGAGCAGTCCGCACATGCGGAAGGAGAGGAATAGCACCAGCAGGGTGAGGGATTGCGACAGTTGGCCCTTGCCCATTTCCTGGCTAATCCGATGCAACACCAGCCCGAGCAAAGCGGGGATCAGAAGAATGGCCGGACTGGCGCTCTGCAGAACGCGAATGAACGGATAGATCGAGTGCGCGTCGTTCATGAGATCGCGCAGCATCCATATTTTCCAGCCGATGCCGGCGAGGGCAACAGCGATAAACAGGTCGATCGCGCGAAAGCGAAGGCCGAGCCCGATCGAAGCGTAAGAGCGCCACATGGCGGCAAGCCCCATGGTCAGCAGCAAAAGCGAAATCACAATGGGGATCTGGCGAAGACCCATGACTCCGTTGGGGTGGCCAACGTTCCACCGGCCCGCGTACATGACGCCCTCGAAGAGGTGCCGTAGAATCGCCACAGCCGACGAAGCCGCCATCAAGGTCCACGCGAGACGCATCGTGGAAGGCGAGTGGTGATCTTTTCGAATCCGCCAGCACAGTAAGAACGTGATCGAGTACGCGATTACATTGAGCGATTGGCCGGCGGCGCTGGTTACCGCCGATTGAACACTCGCGGGATTCTCGAGCGCCGCAATGTGAATGAGCGCACCTACGAGCAGGCCCGACACGAACCCGACGCGCAAAAGGCTGCTCACGCGCTCACCACCAGCAGGCTTCCTGCGCGGCGGGCGAGGCGCGCTGCCGCGATGCCGCACACCGAGGCGAGCGTGTCGCTCAGATTCGATACGAAGACAGGCCAATTGCGGCCGTTGAGATCGGGCTCGCGCAATGAGGTGGAGCGCCGCACGGCCAAACTGACGGAGGCGCGGGCGGTGCCCATCCCGCAAAATGGCTCGAGGAGAAGGTGCACCATGAGGAGCGCCTGCCTCGGCGGGCGCGGTTCGCTGTCACGGCGCAACTGGGCCAGCATACCGTTGAGTAGGCGATCCGTATCCGCCTCCGACATGGTCAGCGAGGCGCGAAGGCGTTCGGATTCCCTCGCGAGCAACGTGCTCCAGGATTGGAGTTCCCGGTATTGAGCCGAGCAACTGCCGCAACGGTCAATGTGGCGCATGGCGCGATGGACGGAAGCCGTATCGAGCGTGCCTTCGAGGAGGCCAATCCAATCCACGTCCGCGAAGCCGCAGGGCGACGGCGTCATGACGATTTGTCCTGTGGCTGATCCGCCTGGCGAAAGTGCGCCGCCAGTTTTCGCTTCAATTGAAAAATCTTCCATTGCACCGTACCAATGGGCCGGTTCAACATCGACGCGATTTCGTGGTGTTCGAGGCCCTCGATATAGCGCAGCACGATAAGTTCGCGATCGCCGTGCGGAAGGGCCGCGAGCCAACGGGAAAAATCGGGGCCGTTCCCAATGCTGTTGCCGCCTGCGCCGCCCGTGAGAATGTCCGCCAGCGTCTGTACATCGGTGAGCCGCACCTGCCTGCTTTCGTGCCGGAGATGCTGCAGCCAGACGTTGCGCACGATCCGAAAGAGCCAGGGACGAAAAAGCGCCCGGTCACGCAACGCATGATTCTGGGTGTACACCGCCATCATGACTTCCTGCGTCAAGTCCTCGGCGAGCCCATGGTCACAGCCATGCAGGCGCAGATAGCGGAAGACCCGAGGCGTGATTACGCGGAACAGCGCGCGAAAGGACTCTTCGTCCGGAGACGACAGAAATCCATCGATAACGTTTTGCTCCTGGAGTTCTGAAAGCAACTGCAAGGTCTGGTGCGGCCTCCCCCGGCACGCGATGTACCAACCATTTAAGCATTTTGCGCGCAAGAAGAGGGGCGCGATTCGAATCACGCGGTCTGCCACCACTCGCCATAGACCGCAAGGTCGGCCTGAAAGGTCATGATCGCCGCCCGGATCCCTTCGCGGATCTCACCTCCGATAGGCATGTCTTCTGCTTCCAGTTCGGTCAGACAGGCTGTCAGTTGCTGGATTCGTTCCGTGACGATCTGCTTGCGTTGACGCCAGAGGACCAGTTGTTCGCGATCCAATGCGAGGTGGATGCGGAAATACTCGCCTGCTTGGGTCTTGGGATGCGTCAACCCGGTGTCCGCGGAAACGGTCAAGTGTTCGCTAAAATCATCGCGACATGGATGCAGAAGCCGCTTTCCCGTTCGCCGTTCGTCGAGGCTGGGCCAAGCCTCCCCTTTGTAGCGATTGCACTCGTTGCAAGCGTACATCAGGTTGAAGTACCGGCAAACCAACTTGGGGAACTTGGATTTCGGCCGGAAGTGATCGACGCCGAAGTAGCTGGCAGGGGCGGTTGGACCCTCGGGTTGATGGCAATACGCGCAACGCCGGTCGAAATCAATCCGCAGGAATTGCTTGAATTGACGGTAGTCGGTGAGTCCGGCGGGAGGCTTCTGCTTGCGAACGATTTTCGGCATGTGGCTTCCTGCAGCCTACCGAATTTTCTCACAAACCTGCTGCCTTTTAGCGCCCGGCTCTCATGGTTTTGGCCGCCGCCTTTTGAGGTTTCGCGGAAATGCTGCCCTCGCCACGAGCTTTGCGATACAGATCCATGGCGTTTGAGAAGATCGCATCCTGCATCGCGAATCGCTCCTGCATTGCGGCGATCTTTGGCGCGTCCAGCTCATCGAAGTAGCGGCGAATGCCCGCCAGTTCGACCACCTCAACCTCGCTCAGCGTTCCGGCGAGTTCGCGATCCACGAGTTGGTGGAAGCGTTCGACCTTGGCGCGGTGCTTGTTGTTCGAGGCCATACCAGTATTATCGGTCAAATGCGGGGGATTCGTGAGAGACAGGAGGTACGGTTTTCACGGGATCTTCCGGAGTCAGAAATCTACTTCACTCTTCCCAACAGGTTGCGCCCGGTCCAACACGGATTCGGCCCGGCCCCAAGCAGCGCAGCCACCGTCGGCGCCGTGTCCAGGCTCGCCACTGGCGCCGTCTTCGCGAATTCACCCCGCTTACCCACTCCAGGACCCGCGGCAACCCAGGGGACCTCGAGCTCCACCATCGTCAACCCGCCGTGTTTCTTGCCTACACCGCCATGATCCGCAACCAGCAGGAGATTGGTTTTGCGAAGATCGACCGCATCCATCACCTTGCCGATCAGGCCGTCGATGAACTCGAGTTCGGCAAAATAGGCTTCGGAATGCCATTCGCTGTTGTGACCCGCGTGATCGAGATCGTCGAGGTGCAAAAAGAGCAGGTCTGGCTTGTTGGCGCGCCAATACTCGATTGCGGCGGCAGCGGCTTCCGGCGAACCCTTGACGTGGCGGGACTCATCGACGGCCTTGCGCTCGAAGAGGCGGCCGAAATCCGCCCAATCGTAAATAGCCGCGATTTTCGCATTCGGACGTGCTTCACGCACGCGCCCGAAGATTGTCGGAAACATCTCCCCCAGCGAACTTTTGCAAACTGGGGGGATCACGGCGGTAGCAGCCTGCCAATCGTTGGAAGTAACGCCGTGCTGTTCGGGCCCCGCGCCCATGATGATCGACGCCCAGTTTGGAGAGGATACGGTCGGCATGACGCCGCGAGCGTTGAGGCTCCAGGCGCCGGCATCCATCAACCTGTGGATGTTGGGGCTGGGCGCCTTGCGAATCGCCTCCGCGCTCATGCCGTCGACGCCAATGATGACAACTTGCGTTCGTTGCCCAAACGCGCACGCGGCCCCGAGCAGTGAGAAGATCAACCGGAAAGACATTGGTCTCTCAAAGATACACTGGGATTTGACCTCCAAACGCATCCTACTTGTTGCTGGCAAACTCGGCTACCAGACGCGGGTTTTTGCCGAGGCCGGCGCGCGGCTGGGATACGAGGTCCAACTGGCGACCGATCGCTGTCACATGCTCGACAACCCCTGGGGCGACGGCGCGATCTCCGTGGACTTTGCGAATCCCACCACATTCCGGGGCAGCTACGACGGCATTGTGGCGGTGGGCGACCAGCCAGCGGAAGTCGCGAGCCTGCTGGCGGAAGCCAACGGGCTGCGATTTCATCCACCGGCGGCGGCGGCGGCCGCCCGGAACAAGCATGCGGCGCGGCAGAAATTTGCGGCGGCGGGTGGATTGCTGGTTCCCCGCTTCGAACGGCTGACGGTTAGACAGGCGACGAGCGATTATCAGCCTTTTGCTTTCCCTTGCGTATTGAAACCGCTAACCCTGTCCGCCAGCCGCGGCGTCATTCGCGCCAATGACCTTGCGGAGTTCCGGGAAGCCGCGGGGAGGATCGGACGCATGCTATCGGGCCCGGGCGTCTGCGACGACATCCAGGTCGAGGAGTTCATCCCCGGCCGCGAATACGCACTCGAAGGACTGATGACCGATGGCGAATTGCATGTGTTCGCGATTTTCGACAAGCCGGATCCGCTCGATGGCCCGTTTTTCGAGGAAACGATCTACGTGACCCCATCGAGATCCGCGGATCAGGATTGCATCATTGCGGCGACCAAACGGGCGGTCCGCGCTTTGGGACTCACTCACGGCCCGATCCACGCCGAAATGCGCGTGAACGATGCAGGGGTGTGGATGCTCGAGGCCGCCGCAAGGCCCATCGGAGGTCTTTGCGGGCAGGTCTTGCGGACGGCGTCCGGAAGACGCTGGGAAGAGGTGATTCTACGTCACGCAGCTGGCGACGGCGACGGGCGGGACGAACGGCTACGAGCGGGGGGAAGTGGAGTGATGATGATCCCGATTCCACGGCGTGGCGTCTACCGGGGAGTCGCTGGCATCGAAGAGGCGGCCCAAGTGCCCGGAATCGAAGGGCTCGAGATCACTGCGAAAGAGGGCCAGGAAATGATCCCTCTACCCGAGGGCGCGAGCTACCTTGGCTTTCTGTTTGCGCATGCCTTGACGCCAGCGGAGGCGGAAAACGCGCTACGCGAGGCCCACGGCAAACTGAAGTTCGAACTGGCGCAGAGCCTTACGGTAACGAAGTAAGAGCTCCTAAGAACTCGCCCAGGCAACGGAGCCAGACTGAGCGATATTCTGCGAGTCCTCGATTGTCATGGGGCCAGTCTGGCCCTGCCTGGGCTAGCTAATTGCGGCTCTTCTTTGTAGAGCCGATGCCGGTGCGGACATTGCCTTCTTCGTTCTTGCCGGAAAGTACGCGGGCGCGGGCTTCCATCTTGGCGGCATCGCCCTTCTTCTTCATTTTTTTGAGGATGCCGGCGTAGTCGTCCAGAACCTCGATGAGCAGCGGCGGCGGCGGATCGGCCGGGTTCACGACGGGCTTCTTGGCGGTGGTCCAACCGCCTTTGTCGAGGATCGAGATCGAGGTCTTGAACAGATTCTCCGCTTCGTTCACGCGCTCCTTCGAGGCGAGCAGGCGAGCCAGGCCGACGAGGCTCGAAACCGTTTCGTTTTCCTGGGCGGAGAGCAGTTGGCGGTACAGCGGTTCGGCTTCCGTATCCTTGCCCTGGGCAGCATACACCTCGGCGACCTTTTCGACGTTCATGCGGGTCAGGGGATGCTCCGCGGTCGAGGACTTCATGCGAATGAACAGTGCGCGTTCGTATGCCTTGGCGGCTTCGGGGTATTTCTTTTGTGCGTTGTAGGCGGCGCCCAACTGATCGAGCACCGGTGCGATGGCGGGGTCGATCGGACCGAGGCTGCTTTCACGAACGGCAAGAGCGCGGCGCAGGGCAGGCTCGGCCTGTTCGTACTTCTGGCGAGTGAGATAGTAGGTGCCGAGGTTGTCCAGCGTGGACGACAACTCGAGCGCATTGCCGCCGGCTTTTTCAACCGTGCGAAGGGCGCGGACGAATGAACCTTCCGCTTCGGCGTCTTTCGATTCCATCATGTACGACCGGCCCAGCAGGTTCAGCGTCCCGGCAAGCTGCAGCAGATCGCTGGCGCGCTGGTCGGCGATTTTTTCGCGGATGGCGAGCGAGCGGCGCAACAGTTTCGAGGCGTCTTCGCCCTTTTCCTGGGACAGCGCCGTCCGCGCGAGATTCTCCAGAATCGGCGCGAGATCCTTATGCTGTTTTCCGGAAACCTGCTCGACGATCTGCAACGCCCGGCGCCAAAACACGTCCGACTGGCCGAATTTCATCTGCGCGAAGTTCACACGCGCCAGTTCGTTGATGTCCTGCACGATGTCCGCGGAGTTCAAGCCAAATGCGTGCTCGCGTTCCTCCAAAAGTTTTGCGAGCAAGGGCTCGGCCTCGGAGTACCGGCTCTGCGCACAGTAGTACTCCGCGAGGTCACGGTATCCCTTTGCAAACTGAGGCGAATCGGCAGGTCCGGACTTCACCTTTTCGTATGCGTCCTTGAGGGATTTTTCATCCGTATCTGTCGCGGAATTTTGCGCCAGGAGGGAGAACGCAAGGGTAACGAGGAGCAGGCAACTCTTGAGCATGTTCTTCCTTTTGATCGGCAAGTGATTGCCACGAGTTCACAGTGAGAAGCCGAAAAAGTACCCACTTTCCTTTAGTACTCCGTCTGGGGTAGCCTGTCGGCCCTTGGTAAGCTAGAACCTGATCTATCAGAGGTCTACGTGGATGTCACACAATTGTGACTTAACCCACGCTTCTCGAGGAATTGTGTCCGATGGCTTGTGCACTAGAGGGTTTGTTGGTTTTGGACTTCAGCCGGGCAGTTGCCGGTCCTTTTTGCGGAATGCTGCTCGGCGACCGCGGCGCCAGGGTGATCAAAATCGAGGACCCCAAAGGCGGTGACGAGTCGCGCGGCTGGGGTCCCGTGTACCTATCCGGAGAGAGCAGTTACTTTCTGGGCCTGAACCGGAACAAGGAATCCCTCGCTCTGGATCTGAAATCCGATCTGGCGAGCGAGGTGCTCGACCGGTTGATTCCCAGGGCCGACATCCTGATCGAGAATTTTCGCCCTCAGTCCGCTGCCCGCCTCGGCTTGTCCTTTGAACAGACAAGCGCTAAAAACTCGCGCCTGATTCATGCCACCGTTTCCGGGTTCGGAACCAAGGGTCCGGAGGCGGAACGTCCCGGCTACGACCTGATCGTACAGGCGATGAGCGGTCTCATGTACGCCAATCGCCATGAGGATGGCACACCGCACCGGGTGGCGTTTCCGGTTACCGATATCCTCACCGGGCTGTTCGCCAACCAGGCGATTCTGACGGCGCTCCTGGGCAGCCGGGATCGCGCGCGCCATCTCGAGGTTTCGCTTTTGGATTGTCTGCAGGCGTCCCTATGCTCGCTCGGGCCGATGTACCTGATGTCCGGGGAGGAACCGCTGATCGGTTCGGCGATCGTGCCGTATCACACCTTCTTATGCGCGGACGGGCGCGTGGTGATCGGTGCGCCGAATGAGCGGCTGTGGGTCCGGCTCGCCAAGGCCGTGCACCGGGACCGCTGGCTGAGCGATCCGCGATTCGCCAACAATCAGGCTCGCTGCGACAACAAACCCTTCGTACTTGCTGAAATTCAGGAAGCGGTGATCGGCATGACCCGCGCGGAAATCCTCGCGCTGATGGATGAGAACGAAGTGCCGTGCGGGCCGATTCACACCGTCTCCGAAGCATATGGCTCGCCACGGGCGTCTGTGGGCGAGTACGATCATCCCACAGCGGGACGAGTGAAGGTTTCGAAGAATCCGATCAAGGGCGTGGAGGAAGTAACGCCGATGCAACCGGCCCCGGCCCTAGGCCAGCACACGGCGAAGATTCTTGCCGAGATCGGGCTTTAGGCAAACGCCGCTACAGAGTCCGCAGGAACCTCAACAGATCCTGCCGCTGCTCCGGCGTCAACGCTTCGAAGTTGCGAACCACCGTGTGCGCCTCCGACCCCGGACTGTCGTGCAGGCGAATCGCCTCCACCAGATCCTTGGTGCGCCCATCGTGCAATAAGAAAATGCGTTGGCTCAGGCCCCACAACGGCGCGGTCCTCCAGTCGTCTCCGCGAGCGTCGCCTTGATTGACGCCATCGTTCAACGCCTGCCCCATACGATGGATCGCATAATCGGAAAACGCGTGGACGTCCTGCTCGCTCAAGGCAGGCAGCGGCGACTTGCCGGTGCGCAGCGCCGGCGTGTGGCAGGCCGCGCAACCCGTCTGATCGAACAGCTCCATGCCGCGGCGGATCGAATCGCCTTCATCAGGACCCGGCGGCGCCAGGCGAGGAGGCGCAAGATATCGCATGAAGGCCGTAAACAAAGCCGTATCGGCTTCGCCATTCAACGAGTGATCCTCCGGCGACGCCGTCGTTACGCAGGTTGGGTCTTCCGCGCGTTCCTGCGGAAACAGTTCGTTCGTGACGCCGAGCTCGACATTGTAAGCCTCGCCCGAAAAGATCAATAAAGACTTGTTCTGCGCCTTCCAGCCGAACCTCGTGATGGTGCCGTCATTCCCGCTGGTGTTGAAGCGTCCGCCAATGCCCAGAGCGCGCTTGCGATCCGCGCCGGCGGCGAGATTCGCCCGTAGGGCTCGATCCGTTATGGCTTCCACCAATCCGAGACCATACACCGGCGTCGGAATGCGAAAGACAAGGTTGCCCGGCTGCGAAAAGTCCGGCTGCGCGATGGTACAGGCGGACGGTGCATCGGCGCGCCCGGCGATGGTGAACAAGGCGTGCACGCCGCCGTCCGGCGAGCCATCGGGATTGCGGCGGAACCTGGCTACTCGGGTAGGTCCATCGGGCCGGAGGAACGGAGGCACGCGGTTCGTCGCGCCCATCTTGGACGCAATCTCGACCTGCGGATTGATCGGCGCGCTCGCGCCTCCTATGGACGGATGGGAATGGCACCCTCCGCAGCTATCCAGGTTAAAACGGGGTCCAAGGCCTTTGGCGACATCGTCGGTCTCGGTGAACGCGTCGAGACCCTTTTCGAACATTGCAAGTTCGGCGGAAGCAAGGCCCCGCAGCGGCTGGCCTGCAAGCGGGGGTCCGTTCTTGGGACCTGGGTCCGTTTGCGCCTGCAAGGCAGATCCAAGAACAGCGGCTAGTGACAACAAGTGGGTCGGTTTCATAGTGGAACCGTTTCGTCTCCTCTGCATCATGAAAACCCGGCAATGTAAACCGCATGTGCAGCGTCGCGTCCCAATTGTGAGGATCGTGTAAAGTCCGGTTATTTGTTGGTAAAGTCCTTTCGAAACCGCATACGTCGGGGTTCAATAGAGTATTAAGGATTCCATCCCCATTTGGACTACGCACCCACTGCCCGCCTCCTGATTGTCGAGGACGACCAGCGCCTTTGCCGCCTCGTCAAGGACTACCTCGAAGGCATGGGATATTCGGTCACTACAGCCTTCACCGGGCCCGCCGGTCTCGAACTCGCATTGCGCGATCCCTTCGACGCCGTGATCCTCGACGTGATGCTGCCGGGGATGGATGGTTTCGAGGTGCTGCGGCGTTTGCGCGTCGAATCGCAGGTTCCGGTGTTGATGTTGACCGGACGCGGCGAGGAAGCGGACCGCATTGTCGGCCTCGAAATGGGCGCCGATGACTACCTTCCCAAAACCTTCTCGACGCGCGAACTGCTCGCGCGCCTGCGGGCCGTCCTGCGGCGTTCGATGTACACGCAAACCGCTGCCGCCGGGCGCAAGCACGCGCCGGTTTCGGTGGGTGACCTCTTTATGGACCCCGAGTCGCATACCGCTACGCTCGGGAGCCTGCCGATCGTGCTCACGCGGCAGGAGTTCGACCTGCTGCTGTCGCTCGCGCGCGCCACGGGACGCGTCAAAACCCGAGAACAATTGCTGCTCGAGGTCGCCGATCGCGACTTTGAAGGCTTCGATCGCTCGATTGACGTCCACATCTCTTCGTTGCGCCGCAAACTCGGCGACGACGCGAAATCGCCGCGCTGGATCGAGACTGTTCGCGGCGTTGGCTATCTGTTCAAAAAAGGCTAGAACTTGAGAAACAAGATCCTTGGCATCGGCCTTTTGAACCTCGTGCTCGTGGCGATTGCCGCCATGGCATTCGTGCGTCTGCAATTCCGCGTGGACCCGGAATCGCTGCTCGCCGGGCCGGTGAACGATCGCATGGTGGCCATCGCGGACCTTTTTTTGATCGACCTCGAAGCCTCCGGCATGACGGTGGATCAGCTTCTGAAACTGTACGGCGAACGCTACGACGCGGCAGTCTTCCTGACCAATCCCAGCGGTGGACCGATGATCGGTTCGCCGGAAGTGGAGTTGCCGCCCGAAGTCACGCAACGCGCCCGGCAGGGCGGCGCGAGGCCTCCTCGCCGGGAGGACGGCAAGGAAGGCCCACCCCCTCCGCGTGAACCACCTCCGCCACCTCCGCATGGGGAAGGCGGCCAGTGGAGGCCTCCGCTGCAGCAGCGCGAACGCACCTTCTTTACCGTCACGCATACGCCCACCACGCAGTATTGGGCGGCAGTCCGGCTGCCGTTGCGCCGCAAGTACGCCGAAGGCGAGGGCGAAGACCGCATCCCGGGCTTGCTGCTCCTGCGTTCGGATACGATTTTCAACAGCAAGCTGTTCTTCGATTGGGTTCCGTGGCTGGGCTTCCCGTTCAGCGTGCTCGTGATCACCGCCTTATGCTGGTTGCCGTTCATTCGCGGCATCACGTCCACCATCGCCCGCATGGACCGGGTCACCGGGCAACTCGCCCAGGGACGCTTCGACGTGCGCGCGGCAACGAACCGCAACGATGAACTCGGCCATCTGGGCAACCAGATCGACAGCATGGCGGCGCGGCTGGAACACTTCGTCCGCAGCCAGAAACGCTTTCTCGGCGACATCGCACATGAGTTGTGCGCGCCCATTGCCCGCATTCAGTTCGCCCTCGGCCTGCTCGAACAACGGATCGACGCGGCGCATCAGAAAGACGTCGAAGTGCTGCGGGATGAAATTCAGGAAATGTCGGGCCTCGTAAACGAACTGCTCTCATTTTCAAAAGCCGGACTCGACGTTACCGCCGTCGCATTGACCCCGGTGAACGTCGCGGACGCTTTGCACCGGGCCGTGACCCGCGAAGGCCTGGGCGTGGAGGTTCGCTGTCCCGGCGCAGGCCTCCAGGCTGCCGCCCATGAAGGGTATTTGGTGCGAGCCATTTCGAACCTCATCCGCAACGCCGGGCGCTATGCCGGTTCCGCGGGCCCCATCGAAGTCTCCGCGCGGCGCGACGGCGCCTTCGTTGAAATCGTGGTGGCCGATTGCGGCCCTGGCCTGCCCGAGGCCGCGCTCGAGCAGGTTTTCGAACCTTTCTACCGCCTCGATTCCTCGCGCAACCGCGATTCCGGCGGCACGGGACTCGGGCTCGCCATCGTCAAAAGTTGCGTCGAAGTCTGCCGCGGCACGGTCTGCTGCCGCAACCGCAAGCCGAACGGGCTCGAAGTTGTGATCCGTTTGGCCGCCGTTTAAAAACGTTGAACACTTTCGAGCCTTGAATACGCATGTAGAAGGCGTGGAGTGTAGACTGTTCGCGTGAGTGACAAACAGGCGAAAATCGATTCCTACTTCGATGAGCTCAGCGAGGCTCCAGCGGACCAACGCGCGGCCCTTCTCGCACTGATCGAAGATGAGGAAATCCGCGACGAGGTGGAATCCCTCCTGCGGTATTCCCCGTCTGGCGGCGACGAGTCCGAACAGTCCTCCTTTCGCAAGGCCGTGGCCTCCGCTTTTCAGTCGGCGGCGCACAATCTGCAAAACACCCCCGCGCCACGCTTCGGACCCTACCGTGTCACGGGAACCCTCGGCCGCGGCGGCATGGGCACCGTGTACCGCGCCGTTCGCGACGACCAGGCCTTTCAGAAAGAGGTTGCGGTCAAGGTGCTCAACCTGGCTGTGGATTCCCCTTCGGTGCGCGAACGCTTTCGCCGCGAACGGCAAATTCTGGCGGCTCTCGATCATCCATCGATCGCCCGGTTGCTCGACGGCGGCGAAACGGGCGATGGATTCTCTTACATCGTGCTCGAGTATGTCGACGGCAAGAACATCATCGCCCACTGCCGCGACAACCAGTTGAGCCGGCGGGACCGGCTCGAGCTCTTCATGGAAGTCTGCAAGGCCGTCCAGTTCGCGCATCAGAATCTGGTGGTGCATCGCGACATCAAGCCCGGCAACATTCTGGTGACGCGCGACGGCAAACCCAAACTGCTCGACTTTGGCATCGCCAAGCTGCTCGACCCTGCCGGCGACCGCACCGCCACCGATTTCATGGCGTTGACGCCGCACTACGCAAGCCCCGAACAAGTGCAGCGCGGCAACATCACTACGGCGAGCGATGTCTATTCTCTGGGCGTGCTGCTGTACGAAATGCTGGCCGGGCGGCCTCCGTATCACATGGAAAGCTCGAGCCCGTCCGAATTGATCCGGGTGGTCTGCCACGCCGAACCGCAGAATCCCGGCCTCGGCGACGACCTCGACAATATCCTGCTGATGGCGCTGCGCAAGGAACCGGAACGCCGGTACGCGAGCGCGCGCGAATTCGCCGACGACATCGAGCGGTCGCTGACCAACCAGCCGGTGCGGGCGCGCGCCGACACCATCACCTACCGCGTCAACAAATTCGCGCGGCGTAACCGCCTTCCTTTAATTGCGGGTTTGCTGATCGTCGCGGCGCTCGTCGGCGGCATCATCGAAAGCCAGCGCCAGGCCAGGCGCGCGGAGCGCCGTCTGCAGGACGTGCGCCAGTTGGCGAGCCTCAACCTGTTTGACGAGGCGGCTCTCCGCCGCAACGCATCCGGGCCAACGGCTGCGCGAGAGCAGATGGTTCGGACGGCGCTCGAATGCCTGGAACGGCTCGCGGCAGAATCCGGCGAAGATGCTTCCCTGCGGGCGGATCTCTCCGGCGCCTACCAAGCTGTCGGCGACATGCAGGGCCAAGCGCTCGGACGCGCCGGCGACGCGGCCAACAGCTACCGCAAGTCCATCGCGTTGGGAGAAACCCTGTTACGCGAAAAGAAGAGCACGCCTGCAGCCCGGCGCGCGCTCGCCGCGGCCTATTTGGGCATGGTGGATATCGAAGCGAGGCACGCCCGCATGCCGCAAAGCACGCAATTTGCGAAGCAGGCGCTCGATCTCATCGAGCAACCCGCTGGCGCCGAGTCCATGCCGAGGGACTTTCGCGTCGAAGCCTACCAACTCATCGCGCGGCCATTCCTCGAATCCGGCAAGCCGATGCAAGCGCTCGCCTTCTACCGCAAAGCGCTGCAACTTCTCGAAGACGATCAGACGCTGCCCGAGGTGCGCAAGCGGTTTCTCGAAGGCTCGCTGCACCAGCACATTTCGTGGGCCTTGAAGAATCACGGCGATTTCGCAGGCGCAATGCAGGAAATCGGCAAGGCCAAGTCGATATTTGCGTCGATCGGCCAACCACCGGACGCCGAAAGCACCACTGCCTTCATCACGGCTTTGATGGGTCCGGCCATGGGCGAAGCCTCCGGGCCGCTCGAAATCACTCTGTTTCTGGCCACGCCCGCGGAGCGTAAGAAAGCCCTCGAACTCGCCGAGCACGCCCACCAGCGCGATCCCAACAACATCAGCTTCGACTTGCTCGCAACGTTGACGAGATCCTGGGTGGCCATGGACGTCATGGGCGCGAACCCGATGGCAGGCTGGCTGCTGTTTCAGAAAAATGTCCAGAGCGCGGACAAAATGATGCGGACGGACCAGGAAAGCACCGGGTTCCGCGGCAACGTGGCGATCTACGAGGCCGCGACGGCAGACATGCTGTCGAAGCTCGATCCGAAGTCCGCGCTCGCCCACAGTCAGCGTGCGGAAACTCTGCTTTCGGATACCGCGAAGTCCGCGGGCATGATCGGATGGCGCGAGATCGAGGCGCTGCTGCTGCTGGTGAGTGCGGAAGTCCGGCTCGAGCAAACCGATCTCGCGGAGCGCCACGCGAAGCGATCGCTGGAACTCGCGCAAGCGCTGTGGCCCGCCGCGAAAGAAGATCTGCGGTCGTTCTACTATATCGGCGAAAGCTATGAAGCGATCGGCAATGTGCAGCGCTCCAAGGGCGGCGGGAAAGCGGCTTGCGAGGCTTACCGGAAGAGTTTAGCCACCTGGAAGTCTTGGCTGGAGACCGGGGTTTCGAACATGCTCGACCAGAAGACGTTCGCCCGGTTGAAGGTCAAAATGTCCGCCTGCCAGTAGCGCATACAATAGGGGATTCCACATGCGCCCGAAATTCAAGGTTGGAATCACACAGGACTTCTACGTCGAAGCCAAAGGCCGCTTCGAAGCCGCTCTCGAGAGCAAGTTGGCGCCGCTTTCCGAATGGCTCGAATACGAGGCCATGCCGCCGCAGAAAATCGCCGCAGCCGAGGTGATCGATCGGTACGACGCGATCTTCGCGCTTGCCCTGCCCTTCACGCGCGACAGCCTGCAGGGCCTCGAGCGTCTGGCGATCATCGCACGCTGGGGCGTGGGGTACGACATGATCGATACCGGCGCGCTCACGGAGGCGAACGCAGCGCTCGCCATCACGCCTAACGCGGTCCGGCGGCCCGTTGCCGAAGCGATCCTCACGTTGATTTTTGCGTTGTCCAAGAACCTGTTCACGCAGGACCGGTTGGTGCGCCAGGGCAAGTGGCGAGGAGACCTTCCATCCCTCGGTTCCACGCTCGATGGCAAAACGCTCGGCTCGATTGGCTGCGGCAACATCGGCTGTGAACTGTTCCGCCTGGCGGCTTCGCTGGGGTTCAAGCGCTTCATCGCCTTCGACCCCTACGCGAACTCCGAAGCCGCAAAAGCGCTGGGCGTGGAACTCGTGACCCTCGATGCAGTCATGCGCGAGAGCGACTTTGTCACGATCAACACTCTGCTCAACAGCGAAACCCGCCACATGATCGGCGAGCAGCAGTTGCGCCTGATGAAGCCTACCGCGTACTTCATCAACACCGCGCGCGGACCCATTGTCGATCAGGCCGCACTCACTCGCGCATTACAGGAAAGCCGCATCGCAGGCGCGGGACTCGACGTCTTCGAGAAAGAACCGATCGCCAAGGACGATCCGCTGCTCACGCTCGACAACGTGATCCTCGCACCGCATGGACTTGCCTGGACCCACGAGATCGCACGAGACAATGGCCTGGAGGCCTGCGACAACATCATCTCGATTGCAAAGGGAATCGTTCCGAAAAGCGTCGTCAACCGCGAGGTGCTCGACCGGCGGGACTTTCAGGCGAAGCTCGACGCTTTTCGGGCGCGCGGATATTAAAAACGTCATCAGCCGGATGTGCGCGGCGATCGTGGTTCCGCATCCACCACTCTCGCCACTCCATCCGGCTGATGGCGTCTTACCTACTCAGGCTGGTTTTATGCCTTACTGCGCTGCCGTACCGTATATCTTGATGCTCACGTTCACGAGTTCGCCAGCAACCCCGTTCGCGTTGGTGTCGCGTACGATGAACTTCCACACTCCGGAACTCGTCTCGCCCCAGTGGCGAACCGACGTAAACATGTAATCGCTGAAATCCGCCGCATCGTCGAGGGGACGGGCTTTCGCCTCGCTCAACATGCCGCCCGGCGATTGAATGCCGAACGCCAGATCGCCGCGCCTGCCGTGCTTCACGTTCATCATCACTTCGACATGCTCCACGCGAATCTTTCCTGCGTTGGACAGGTCGAGATCGACGCTCGCGAGTTCGCCCGTGTCCGGAATCGGGACGCCACCGGCGGTTGCTTCGGCGCTGATCAGCGGTCCCAGATTGGTCCAACCAGTAGCCATCGCCAGTGCGTCGGCGACATTCATCACGCCCGCGCCGAAGGAATGGCTGAACTGAAATCCACCGGTATTCGGCGTGAACGGATCGGACCCCTTCAGGATGTCGCGGCGGGCCGTTTTCATCAGAATCTCTTTCACGTCGCGGTAGCCCAAGGCGGGGTTCTGCTGCAGCAGCAAGGCGATGCCGCCCGAAACCTGCGGCGCCGCCGCCGAGGTGCCGTTGAACGCATCCGTGTAGTTGACCGGGGCTTCGCTGGTGGGAAAGTCAGTGTTTTTCTTGGCGAGCACTTCGTCGCCGCTGTTGTTGGTCGTCCACATCATCGCGGGAGGGGCCTGTTCGCCGCCAAAAGCCGAGATGGCGACGTTCATGCCGTCTTCGGAATACGAACTCTGCTCGCCATCGCGATTGACAGCGGCGACGGCGATCGCGAATCGCGAGCCGGAAAACCCGTCGTAGCTGGCGTTGTCGCCGTTCTGGCGGCCATTGCCGCACGAAACCGCATACAGCGTTCCGAGGCCGCCGCGGTTGTTCGTGGCGCCTTTTTCGATGCCGGCCAATTGCAGCGCGCTGACGCGCCCGCCGCTCTTTCCATCATCCGGCGGGCCCCAGCTATTGCTCGACACGTGGACCGTCAATCCGTCGGGCTGCCAAGCCAGAGCCGTCCCGTTGTCTTCTTCGGTGGAGTTGCCCGCGATCAGCCGCAGGCCCATCATTTGCGCCTCTGGCGCGACGCCAATCACGCCAAGGTTGTTGAATCCGGCAGCCGCCGCCAGGCCCGCGCACGCAGTGCCGTGCGTTTCCGAAATCTTCAGAGGCGAGGGATCGTTCGGCGGACCCTCGTTGAAATTGCGGTGATAGCCGGACTCGAGCGGATACGCATTCGGCTTTAGATCTTCATGGTTGACTTCGAGTCCATCGTCCACGACAGCGATGTTTATGCCTTTGCCAGTCACCGAATCCCACGCATTCTTTATGTTGAGGTTCGGCTCGACCGTCGCCGACAGATGCCCCTGCTTGGGAAACAGAGGATCGTTCACCTCACGCTGCAGGGCCGCTTGCTTCTTGGCCATCTGGCGCATGAACACCGGAATGTATTCCCAACCGCCGGTCCGCGTCATCCAGTCCGCGGCATCGAGCGCGGTAAACGGATCCGGGTAAGAAACCAGCATCCAGCCCTTCAACAGGCTGGCCTCTTTCGATACGGCCTGGGTCCCCGCCTCGAGCGCCGCAAATCGCGACTCATCCATGTGAACCAGAAGCTTTTGCGTCATCACCCGCCGGGCGCCGGCCATTCTCTGGCTGCGTTCCGGTTCTTTCATCGCGGCGAGCTTATCGGCCGCGGGTAAATCCTGCACGTCGTAAAACACGGGATATAACGTCCCGCCGGCTTTCGCCGCCGACGCTCGCGCCTTGCGGTCTTTCCGGAGTTTGGCAACCCCGGCCTTTACCGTGTAAACGGCGCCGTCGGAACCATACGGTTCACTTTTCACAACGTCGATTCCCGGAGCTTTCCGTGCAAACACTTCCGTACTCGAGAGCCGAAAGGATTGGCGCTTGCCGCCATCGGAGAAAACGTAGTCGGTCTGAGCCAACGCAAGGCCTCCTACCAACAACGCGCCAAAAGACACGAACCTGCTGAAGTTGGTCATGACTTCGCCTTTCTACTGCATTCCAGCCTGGCCGAGCAATGGACCTGACTGTTGCAGCGGATTGTATCATTTATGCAACGTAGAGGCGGAATGCCGTTGCAATCAATGGGTCGTCTTCCTTCACCAGGTTTTCGGGATTCTCAGAATGCCCATCGGAGGCGGGAGCCGGCAATCGCACGGAAAGTGCGATGAAACCGCGTTCCCGAGCCAGGTGGCCCAATGCCGCCGCATAGTAGAACGCCAGCCCGCGATGCCATCGTTCATATGCCTCGCCAGTGAAACCCGGAATGCGATCCGGCCGCTGGTGTGCGGCGCGCATCCATTCCCACGCCTTCTGGATCCTCGCGTCGCCGGCCGGCGCGCCCGCGGCAAACAGGGCCAGAATTCCGTCGGCAGTGGCGGTGCCATAGCTCTTGTGACCTCCCGCTTTGTTGGTGTCTTCTTCCGTGGTTGAAAAGAAGAAACCGCCGTCGGGATTCTGCAGTCGCGTCAGGTACACAGGCGCCTTCGCAAAGACGGGGTCCTCGCGCGTCACGCCGGCATCGCGTAAAGCTTCGAGAACATGGCGCGTCATCGAAAGATCCACGTGGCCGATCGCCGGAGGCCGCAACCGCTCACCACCCATTCCCCAGGCGCCGTACGCGGCGTCCGCAGCGGTCCAGCCGTTGTCTTCGGTGAACTGCTGCGTCCGCAGATACGCGACCATCGGCGCGATCTGCGATTGCCAACCGGGCCGCTTGGCGCGGACAATCGCTCGAATGGCGAGCGCGGTCGAATAATTCGGGTAGTCCTGCGAGTACTTGTTCATGCGGCCGAGCGAACCATCGGCCGCCGTATGCGACTGAATGAAGGCCAGCGCGCGATCCACTTGCGCGGTGTGCGCATTCGGCGCATCGTTTTCGAGTAGCGAAAGCAGCACGAACGGCGTAAGCGATTGCCCGCTGCGCAGCAATCCATAGGTCTTGCTATGCCAGCCGCCATCGGCTTCCTGTTGGGACCATAACCAGGCGGCGGCCCGCTGCCGTTCCCCGCCCGAAGGCGAGGAACAGGCGGCAGCCGTAAACGAAAGCCACAGCAACCAGGCGAACACGCGCCTCACAGCGAGGGACCTCTCTCGACCAGAATCGTCAGCACCGCGGCGCTGGTTACGGCGACGCGGCCCGTGATGCAGTGATGTCCGGCCCACGTGCCATCGTTATTCTGCAGTTCGACGAGGCGGGTCTTCATCGAATCATTCCATTCCTTCCACTGCGCTCCGCCGGCGCGCTTCAGGCTGTCGGAGATATTGAGGTACGAGAAGAACTCCTCGCCGCCCATCGAACCGAAGCCTCGCACGAAGTTTTCGCTTCGCAGGTCCCGGGCGATGCTGCCGATCTCTTTCTCGTTCGCCTTGCGATCCTTGTCCGTACGGCTCATTTCCTCTAACTGCTGCGCCCGCGAATACAAGCCCACGCCCGCCGAAGCGGCTGCCGGAGCGCCAGCAACCCGGCCTCCAGCGGCGGCGGCTTTGGTCTCGGAGTCCGCCATCTGCAAAGTGTACTTCGCAACGTTGTCGAGCTTGTCCTGCGCCACCTCCACGCCCTTCGCCTTCGCCATGCGCAGGCTCTGCGACGCCATCGATGTGCCCAGAATCGGGGCCCAGCCGCCGGAAATGTTCCAACTGCCGTCCTTCATTTGATTCGCCTCGATCTTGCGGACACACTTTTCAAGCGCCGCCCGAACCCGAACGTTCTGTTGCCGCGGCAGCGAACCTTCCACCTCTCCCAGCAGCCGGGCGGCGAAGAACGTATCGATGAACGGGCCAAGCTTGCGCTGGATCTGCGACCCTGTCACGCTCGTCACCGCCAAGCCTTCCACCGGACTCGCCTCGACGCTTTTGACAATGAACTCCACCGCGCGTTCGACGTTCGGCTTGAATTCGCTCTTGCCGGACTTCCACAACGCGAGCGCCGCCACTGCCGTGTTGGCCACGTCGTTGCCGTTGGTTTCCATTCTTTCGGACTGCCGGATGTAGGATGTTTCGCCGCCATCCTGGCCCCACCCTCCGTTCTTTCCCTGCACCGACGCAAGCCACTGCAGGCCCTTGTCAACGGCCTTCGCGGACAGGTCACCCTGCGACGGCGGAATCTTCTCGGCAAACAGCGCGGCGGCAAGCACGGCGCTAAGTATGATCGTCTTCATTTGGTTTCGAACCTCCTGTCGAACAAATGCCCGTCCGAGTGAGATCCTTTCAACATATTTCACCTGATACAGTGGTGGAACAAAGGTGGCAGCAGCGGAGTCCAACCATCAGCATGCTTTCGGTTCAGCACCTGACCAAGCGTTATTCGGGAATCGCCGCCGTCAACGATGTGACGTTCGCCGTGCGGCCTTTCGAGGTTCTCGGCTATCTCGGCCCCAACGGTTCCGGCAAAACCACGACTGTCAGCATGCTCACGGGCCTGCTCGAGCCGACGCAGGGACAGATCCTGTTCAGGGGCCAGAACATCAATGAAGACCGCATCGACTACAAGCGCCGCCTCGGCTACGTTCCTGAGATCCCATACATTTATCCCTATTTGAGCGGACTCGAATATCTGCAACTGTGCGGCCGCCTGCGATCGATGCCTGAGCGCCGCATGAATGAAAAGATCCACGCCCTGCTCGAAGCCTTCGGCCTCCACACGTCGCGGCACTCGCTGCTGTCCTCTTATTCGAAGGGCATGAAGCAGAAGGTGCTGATCTCGGCGGCGATCCTGCACGATCCGGACATCCTCATCTTCGACGAGCCTCTGTCGGGCCTGGATGTGACCTCGGCGCTGGTGTTCCGGCATCTCGTCAAAGCGCTCTCGCAGGAAGGCAAGATCATCATCTACTGCTCGCATGTGCTCGAAGTGGTGGAAAAAGTCTGCACCCATGTGATGATTCTGCGCAAAGGCGAAGTCGTGGCGCATGATTCGGTGGAACGCTTGCGGACCCTCGCCAACCTGCCATCGCTCGAGGATGTTTTCGCACAACTCGTGCTGCAGGAAGACACCGAACAGATCGCTCGCGGCCTCGTCCACATCATGAAAGCGTGACGCCAACGTGAACATCGCAAAACTGCTCACGGAACATTTCTTCCGGCGTTTCTTCGACCACGAGATGCTCGCCGCGGGCGGGTCGCCCTACGCTTCCGTCGTACGCACTCTGACGCTGCTGTTTTTGCCCGGCTTCATCGTCGCGATGTACACCTACCCGTTGTATGTGAACCTCGAAATGAAGTGGCCGCGCCTGATCGAACCGACACGGTGGAGCAACAAGCTGCTGTTCTGCACCATCGCCGCGTCACTGATGGCGTTCGTCACATCGCTGCAGTGGGACTCGCTCTTTCCCAATCGCGATGACTTCATGATCCTCACGCCGCTGCCTCTGCGCCGCAGGCTGGTGTTTGGATGCAAGGCGGCTGCGCTCATCGGGTTCGCCGCCCTGTTCGCGGCGGCCATCAACATCGGACCGGCAATCGTATTTCCGGCGGCGACCCTCACGCCCAGCAACCCCGTTGGCAATACCATCGGTTATGCCTGGACCAACGCCGTATCGATGTTTCTCTGCTCCCTATTCGTCTTTTGCGCCTGCCTCGCCATGCAGGGCGCGCTGCTGAACCTGCTGCCCACCAGCCTCTACCGGCGCGTGGCGATCTGGATGCAGTTCACTATCATGGCCGGTTCGGCGACGCTGCTGCTGCTGTTTCCTCTGGCCGCCAAACTCGCTCCTCTCGGCAAAGCCGCTCCGATTCTGAGCTGGTTCGTACCCGCGTGGTTCGCCGGGCTCTCGGAATTCTGGAATGGCCGCCAAGGAGAGGTTTTTGGCGTTCTCGCGCAAAGGGCCTCGCACGCGCTGCAGATTGCGTTCTTTTTTGCCGGTGTCTTTTACATCGGCGCCTACACGCGATATCTGCAAAAGACGATCGAGACGCCTGAGGACGACGGTTCGCAAAGCGCACTGTCGCGGGCGCTGGCGCGAGTGCTCGACCGCATCCTGCTGCCGCACCAGCATGAACGCGGCGTGTTTCATTTCATCCTGCAGACGCTGTTCCGCTCGGCGCGCCACAAGCTGTTTCTGGTCGGCTACGCCGGGGTCGCCTGCTCGCTGGTGATCTGGGAACTGGTGACGTTGTTTTCGATGCACAGCTACGACATTCTGCGCGAACCCTCGCCGGAACTGCTGTGCATTCCGCTGGTCATTTCGTTCTTCATTTTGTCGGGCGTACGCTTCGTGTTTCCCCGCCCCGCGGAACTCAAGGCCAACTGGATCTTTCAACTGAATGAAGACCCCAACGGCATCCGCAGCCTCGAAGCGCCGGTGAAAATCATGGCGCTGATCGGAGTGCTGCCCGTGACGATCCCCCTCTATCCGGTCCACATCTGGCTTTGGGGACCTGGCACGGCCACGATCCATCTCATCTACACCGCTCTGCTCGGGTTGCTCCTCGTAGAGGTCATGCTGTTCGGCTTCCGCAAGGTTCCGTTCGCCTGTTCATTCGTGCCCGGCGGGCACAACAATACCGGCTGGAGCATGCTGTACCTGATCGGCTTTGGACTCTACGCGTACTCCATGGCGTCCGTCGAATACTGGATGCTGCGCGAGCCAACTCTTCGCGCCACATTTCTGCTCATGATTCTCACCGCAGCCTGGCTCGGCGCGCGCTACTTTCGCCGGTCGCTACTCGCCAACGAGTTCCGCCTCGAATACGACGAAGCTGTGGAACCCGCGGTGCGCACGCTCGACCTCAGCCAATAGCGACGCGAAAGATCAGGCGCTTACCAGCATTTCGGAATCGATTTCGGCGAACTTCGCCGCCCACGCGAGCAGCAGTTCGTCGATTTCCCGATCCTTCGTGTGATAGGTCAAGGTCAACCGCGCCTCGACCGTAGGCAGAAAGAACACCGGCGTCTCCGACCAATCCATCAGCGGAATTCCCAACTCCTGGCAGCCCTCGATAAACCGCTGGATCTTGCCCATGAGAATCAGCCGGCGGTCTTCGATCTCTTCGGTCTGCATCAAACGTGCGGCCTCACAGGCAGCGGCTGCCATCGGAACTTCCGTGCGCGGCAGCAATTTGGCGTATCGAGCGTCGGGGACCACGATCGCAGCTCCGCCGGCGCCCAGCGCTTTCGACAGCGAAAATGTCAGGAACAAACGGTCTTTGAACTGCGCCTCGTCGAACGTCGAACCGGAGCCGTTGAAGCCGCACCAGCCCGCGCCGTGGGAATCGTCGATGTACGCCATCAGGTTCGGATATCGAGCCATCAGATCGTTGAGGGCCTCGACGTCCAATTTGCCCCCGTATGCGCCGCAGACGCCTGTCCCGAGATACCAGACCTTGCCCGTGCAATGCGCGGATGCTTCGGCGATCTTTTTTTCGAGCGTGTGCGGGCTGCTGCCGCGGCGCACCATTTCCACCCTCACGCCGGCGCTTCGCAAACGGATCGCGGCGGTTTCGAGGCTTGCTTCATGGCCGGAGGTGTGTAGGATTGCAATATCGCCGGGCGCAAGAAAAGCGGGAAGCGCCAAACCATGCGCGACCGCCGTCGAAGCCATCGCCCAAACAGGGCGGCCGTCAAACATTGCACTCAATTCCTGTTCCAAGCACTCTACAGCAGGGACATCAGCGGCTGAAACAACCACATTGAGCCGGGGGTCGGTTTCCAAACCAAGATAAGACTGGATGCCTGACCCGTCAAACAAAACGTCCAAGTTTTCTAACAAAGGTGAGAAGCTCACTTGCAGTACCTCACCTCTAATTGCGGGAAAAACCGCCGCCATCGACCAGAAACCGGGTAAAAAATTTGTAAACGGTTTGCGTTACGGCTGCGGCGCGGGCCTGCTGTCGTTGGGGATTCGGATATAGCCTGAGACCCTGTCTTTCTCGATCCGGTTGACGACGAATTCCATCCGTTGTTGCGGCAAGGCCGCGGAACTGACGTAGACCGGCTCCATCAGGTTGACGTTCTTCTTCTCAACCGTCTGTCCGTCGAGCATCGCCAGATTCAGGTTGTACTGCTGGTGTTTGACATCCGATTTGCGAAGCGCGACGCGGACCGGGCCCAACTGCTGCAGGTGTTTCGATTTGGGCAGGTTGAACTGCACAATGCGGGGCTGCGGGGCTGGTTCCTTTGGCGCAATAGCCTCCGGGTTCGCAAGCACGACAGGCGCAAGCGCGGGGCCTGGCGCCGCAATCTTCGCCGCCGCCGCAGGCTGCGCCACCGTTGGCTTGGTTGCGAATGGGGACAACTTCTCAATTGCAGCCTTGCCTGGCGCGGCGGCAGCGGCAGCGCCCGGCACTATCGGCTCGCAACGATTTCGTAACCCATATGCCGCCCCCGTCAGGCCGACTAGAAGGCCGCCGGCCGCAAAGATCCAGGGCGCCGTAGCGAGTAGACGAGTGGAATTGAGGTTCAGCATAGGTGATTCTCCAGGGACCGAATACCGACGCTCCCAGCCGCTGCCTTTGCAAGCAGTTTTGTGTTTTGCCAATGGGGCCGGTCCTCCGAACATCGGCATTCGGCACATTCATTGTTGCATTCCACCGGCCAAATCCAAGTTATTGAATCTGCGAGAGTAATGCAGCAGGCGCTACCCAAAGTGCGTGACTCGGCGGTAAAAATTACAGATCGGCTCTAGTGCAACAGTGCGAACTCATTCAAGCGGCGCCGTCGTGAAGTTCACCCGGTAGGACGGGCTCCAGATGGTCACGGCGCGGTATTTGTCGAGGTCGAGCTGCGGAGGAAGAGCGAAAGTCATCACCGCTTCTTTCGAGGCGAACCTACCCAGGCACACCGCCGCTCCCTGCAGCACCGTCTCGTTATCCTCTGCGTCGGGCGCCGCCACGATGCAAACCTCTAGTTCGGAACCAGGGTAGGTCTGCACATGGAGGATCTGCAGAACCCGGCTTCCATCGCTTCGAACAAGGACCAGCGCCTCACCGGTTCCCTTGTGCGCGACGCTATGGAAACTCCCTTTCCGCAAAACCCGGTCCCGTCCTTGGCCGAGGACGGCCCAAACCAACAAAACCAATCCAACCAACAAAAAAACGAAAAACAGGATCTTGCCAAATCCTACGCCGCCGGGACGTCTCGGGCTGGCGTTTCCATCGTGGTCCACAGCCGCTCCCTCCCTTCGGCCAATCTGGACTCGACGACACACGGGGCAACATCGAGAATCCGCGCAATCTCCGCCACCTCGAACTCCTCAACATCCGCTAGCAGCATTGTCGACCGCAAGGCAGCAGGCAGACGGTCGAAGGCGGACAGTATCGAGTCCGTGCCGACGGCTGTGGAAAAAAGTTGCTGAACCGTCACCCAAGGTTGCCGGCGATGTAGATTTTGAAACAGCATTCGGAACAACCACACTCGCCGGTCGCGCGGATTCCGGCTCACGGCGCCAAACCTTTTCGCCGCTTCGTTATAGGTTTGTTCAACGCATTTTGGCGGCGATGCTTGTGTCGTGTACCATGCGTAATGAGGTCCGGTACAAGTTGTTCAAGTAGGGGAGCATTTCGAATTCGAACGTGCTGCCTGCGGGATTCGTCATGAGTCGAGAATAGAAGCAACGGCCATGGCAAGTCCTAAACGGGGTCCAAAGAATCTCCAAAATTTCTAGAAACGTCGCTATGTCTAAAGAAACACAAGACATTCTGGAATTTGGACCTTTTCGCGTCAACCGCGGCGAAGCCGTTCTAACTCGCGATGGCGCCCCTGTTTCCCTCTCGCCAAAAGTCTTCGAGATGCTGGCTTATCTGGCATCGAACCCCGGTCGGCTCATCGAAAAGGAAGAACTGCTCAGGGCCCTCTGGCCAGACAGCTTTGTCGAAGAGGCCAACCTGACGGTAAACATCGCCACCCTGCGACGCGCGTTAGGAACCCAACCCGGCGGGGAAAGCTGGATAGAAACCGTTCCTAAGCGGGGCTATCGGTTTGTCGGCACGGTGACAATCGCTCGGCCGGCCGTTCTGGAGATTCCAGTCCCTGCTGTGGAAAAACCGACGCTGCCTCGACGCCGCATAGCCCCGATCGCCGGCATCGCTTTGGTGGCCATACTGCTTCTGCCGGGCGTCTACCTGGCTTGGTCAAGTTACGTTGGCAGGACCCGGACCGGCCCCGACGGCCGGCTCTCGCTGGCGGTCCTCCCATTCGAGGAAATCGGCAACAGCAGCCGGGCCGACGAACGCGCCGGTCTCGGTATGACCGACTCTCTCATCACCAAGCTTGGAACCCTGCCGCAACTCACCGTCCGTACCTTCGCCGCAGTGCGCAAATACGAAGGCGCCTCGTATGACCCCCTCGAGGCCGGCAGAACCCTACGGGTCCATACCGTACTCACGGGTTCCATTCAGCGGCTGGACAAGCGCATCCGGGTCAGCGTACGTCTGCTCCGGGTTGAGGACGGCCAGTCGCTGTGGGCCGAAAAGTTCGACGAGTTTGTAACGAATCTTTTCGCGGTGCAGGATACGATTTCCGAGAAGCTGGCAAAAGTCCTCTCGCTTCGCCTCACCTCAGAGGAACAGGAACGCATGTTCCGCCGCTACACCGAGAGCACCGAGGCGCATCGTTTCTACGAACTCGGCCGCCTCGAGCGGCAGCACCGAATCGCGGATGCACGCGCGTATTTCGAGCGTTCCATCGCCCAGGACCCCAGGTTCGCGCTGCCGTACGTCGAACTTTCGGATATTTTTCTGGGTGTATCCGGCAACGGCCTTGCGGATTTCCAGAAATACGCCCCACTCGCCCGGCAGAATCTCGCGAACGCCCTGCGGCTTGCGCCCGATCTCGCGGAGGTTCGTGCGGCGGCGGCGGGCGTGAAGCGTTTCATCGATCGCGACTTCGCCGGCGCCCGCAAAGAACTGGACGCTGGGCTGAAGCTTAACCCTGGTTCCGCGCGGGTTCACGACGCCAACGCCACCTTGCTCGCAGTCCTCGGCGACCGCACCGCGGCGCTTGCGGAGGCGCGCAAGGCCATGTCACTCGATCCTTTCAATAGCCAAACCGCCGATAATCTCGCCTGGATACTGCATTGCAACCACGAAGACCAGGCGGCCGTGGCGTGGCTCGACGAATTCCGCGAGCGCGACCCGGCGCCTCGCGTCGATTGGAACCGTTATTACGTCTACCTCGGGCTGCGCCGCTATACGGAAGCGATCGCCATTATGGAAAACGCCCGGCAGGTTCGCGGATCGCAAAGCCGTCCGGTCAACGTCGTCCTCGCGCATGGTTACGCTTTGGCTGGCCGCACCAAAGATGCTCAGGAGATTCTTGCCGCCCTGCCCCCGGATTGGGGCTTTTACCAGCGCGCTGTTGTGGAGATCGCGCTGGGCAGGCTGGATGCCGCCCTGGCGAACCTCGATCGCGCCGTGGATGAGCGTTCAGTATGGATCGAATGGATTAAGGTTGACCCGGACCTGGACTCCGTACGCGGCGACCCTCGCTTTGCAAAGGTCGTCGCGCGGATGGGTTTGGAGCCCTAACCTGGCGCGGTTCCCCGCACGGCCCAAACACGCGCGGTCAAGGTAAAGGATCCGGTGGCGCCGGGCAACTTTCGCCTGACCTCTTCACGCAGCGCCTGCACTTGTTCCGCACTCAATTTTCGAACAAACTGCCCCGCCGGACCCTGCCCAAGCAGGAAGGGATCCCAATAGTCCGCGAAGGACTTGAAGCGCATCGTGATGTCGAGCGGTTGCTCCTCTAGGTCCGCCAAGCCGCCATCCTTCCAGAGTTGCGTGAGTTCGCCGCGGCGGCAGAGCGGCATGTGTTTCTCATCCGCTTTTTCAGCAACTCGAGGGGCAACGATCGCCGCGGCATCCCAGAACACCCGAAGCATCTGCATGGCGCCGCCGTAATCCCAAACCGCCGCCGCAATCCGGCCCCCGGGTGTCGTGACCCGGCGAACTTCTCCAAGGGCCTTGGCTGGATCCGGAATGAAATTGAACACCAGCAGCGACAGGCATGCCGCAAACGACGCACTTGGGAAACTCATCTGTTGAGCGTCACCCACCTCGAAGCGCACTCGGCCGGGAAACGGGTTGTTCGCATTCGCGAACGCGACATATTCCTTCGACGGTTCGATGCCCACCACATGACAGCGGCTGACGCTTCGGGCGACAGAAAATGCGAGTGCGCCGGTCCCCGAGCCGATGTCGAGGATGCTCCCCGATTGGGGAACTTTGGCGAATTCGACCAGGCGCGCCGCGACCAGGCGGCTCCACCGGCCCATGAACTTTTCGTATGCTTTCGCGTCCCCAAACATGTCCGCTCCGTGGCTCTGCGATAACCGCATGCCGAGCAACGCAATCGTTTGCCTACGCGAAATCATTGTTTCCAGTCTGACTCGAAAACGCGTTGCTTTCCAGCCTGAAAGTTCCGCGTTGCGGGGAGTGAGGCATCGTAGTAAACTCGCTTCGGTGAATGTAACGAACGTAGCCTGAGGAGGTTGTATGAAGGCTTGCTTTCGACATTTTGCGGTACTGGCTTCCGTACTCGCTTATGCTTATGTTGCACCCGGATTCGCGATTGCCGCCGCTCCAGGCACTGCCCCAAACGGCGCTTTCGCCTTTCTGCTGAGTTCATCGTCAAGCTATGCGCGTCCCAATCACAATGGAGACGCGATGCTCGGTGTGATGAACTTCGATGGCGCGGGAAATGTGACCGGGCCTTACACGCTCAAGTTCAGCGCCCTTGGCGACCGGCCGGGCCAAACGATAACCGGCGCCTTCACGGGTACTTATTCCATTTCGGACAGTGGCATTGGCTCCATGACGATGGCGATCGACGCGCTCCCGCTTACTCTGAAGTTGGCTATCGCGGTCGCCGACGGCGGCCGGAGCCTCCAATTGGTCGCTACGAACTGCACCATCGGGTCGGATGGCTGCAACTTCTTCGGACAGGTCCGCAGCGGAACCGCCGTGGCCTCTACTATAGCCCCTTCGCTGAATGGCTCGTACGCTTTCCAGTTGAACAATTCCCCGGTTCCAACAACGACCGTCGGAGTTGTTAGTTTCGACGGTGGAGGAAACGCGACCACCTTCTTTACCACTGTATTCCCGGGAATGGATGATACGAGCGGCGAGGCGCCCCAACAAAGCGGAACCCTCAAAGGGACGTTCACGGTAAATCCCGACGGGACTGGCGTTCTCACGTTCGCGACCGGCGATCGAAACCAGGAATTGACTTTTGCCTTTGCGATGGCCGGCGACGGTTCGCAACTGCTGGTGCTCGAAACCGACAACAGCCCGGGCGCCAACGTAGTTTCAGGAATCGCGCGTTTACAGTAATCGAGGGCGACGCGCCCCTCGCGGGTGTTTTGGCTACAATGCAGGTTTCATTACGATGCCGCGCCAAACCCTTACCCTGCTGCTGTTGTCGCTCTCTGCCGCCGCCGTACCCGCGCTTGCCGCAACCACGTACGAGCAGGCCAAATGGTCGGGCATGCGCTACCGCATGATCGGCCCCTTTCGAGGAGGCCGTGTTACCACGGTCACTGGCGTCGCGTCGCAACCACTGACCTATTACATGGGTTCCACGGGTGGCGGCGTCTGGAAAACCATTGACGCGGGCAATAGTTGGACCAATATTTCCGACAGCCATTTCGCTGCCGCATCCATGGGCGCCGTTGAAGTGGCTCCGTCTAGCCCTAACATCATCTATGCAGGCACCGGCTCGTCGAAGATCCGCAGCAATGTGTCGATCGGCCGCGGCCTCTACAAATCCATTGACGCGGGCAAGACGTGGACCTTCATCGGCCTCCGCGACACGGGGCAGATTTCCACGATTCGCGTGCATCCGTCGAACCCGGACGTCGTCTACGTCGCGGCGCTCGGCAATCCATTCGTCGCGAACGCTGATCGCGGCGTTTTCCGCAGCAATGACGGCGGCAAGACATGGAAGAAGGTCCTGTATCTCACCGATCTCCTGGGCGCAGCGGATCTCGAATTCGAACCCGGCAATCCGAGTGTTCTCTATGCTTCGATGTGGCGAGGCCAGCGCAAGCCGTGGACCATCATCAGTGGCGCGGAAGCCAAAGAAGGCAGCGGCATCTATAAGAGCATCGACGGCGGCGACAAATGGATCAAGCTCGCGGGCGGCTTGCCGGAGGGGCTCTTTGGACGCAGCAATGTGTCGATCTCGAACGCGAATCCCAAGCGGGTTTATGCGTTGATCGAAGCGAAGCCGGGCGCCGGTTTATACCGTTCGGAGGACAGCGGCGCCACGTGGAAGCTCATCAATGGAGCGGGCAACCTCATCACGCGGCCCTTCTACTACACGACCATGGGCGCGGATCCGAACAACCCCGACATCGTCTACGTGGGCAACGAAGGCTGGTTCAAGAGCGTCGACGGCGGCAAATCGTTCCGGCGCGCCAACGTTCCCCACGGCGACAACCATGACCTGTGGATCAACCCTGCCAACTCGAATTACATGATCCAGGCCAACGACGGCGGCGCGAATGTTTCCGTCGATGGAGGCACAACGTGGAGCCGCCAGTCGAATCAACCAACCGCGGAAATCTATCAGGTCGCGGTGGACAATCAGTATCCGTACCGCGTCTACGGCGCCCAGCAGGACAACACGACTGTAATCGTCCCCAGCCGAGCGTTGAGCACCGGCCAGGAGTTCCGCACGGGGCCCGGTTGCGAGACCGGGCCTATCATCCCCGACGCCGCAAATCCCGAGGTTGTCTACGGCAGTTGCAAGGGACAGTTCAGCCGGCAGGATATGCGAACCGACAACGAGGCGCGTTATTGGATCGGCGCGCAATCGCTGTATGGCAACCCCGGCGAAGCGCTGATTTACCGCTTTCAACGGGTCTCGCCGATGGAGCTTTCGCCGCACGATCCCAAGGTCGTTTATTACGGCTCGCAGTTTGTGCATCGCTCACGCAACGGCGGCGTTTCGTGGGAAGTGATCAGCCCTGACCTCACTGCACATCCACCGGGTACCCAGGAAGCGAGCGGCGAACCCATCACGCGCGACGCGACCGGTGAAGAGGTTTACAGCACGCTGTACGCGATCCGCGAGTCGCCCGTGAAGAAGGGGGTCATTTGGGCCGGTTCGAACGACGGGCCGATTCATGTCACCGTCGACGACGGCGCCCATTGGACCAACGTGACTCCCAAGGGCCTGCCTGACGGCGGCCGCGTGCAGAACATCGAACCTAGCCCGCATCGCCCGGGTTCCGCGTATGCCGCCGTGGTTCGCTATCTGCTCGGAGACTTCACGCCCTATCTCTACCGCACCGAAGACTTCGGCAAGACTTGGACTCTCATCACCAACGGCAT
>JACXTT010001605.1_pt1 | contig 37314 bp, 27 predicted proteins | sample 9270951 | NCBI WGS metagenome assembly JACXTT01 (sample SAMN15532306, study PRJNA645909) | rock metagenome | isolation source: weathered quartz diorite | place: Puerto Rico | collected 2017-06-21
CGCAGGTCCAGCTGCGAGAGCCGCGATTCATAGTTGCTCGTTGGATCGAGCAGCTCGAGGTTCATGTTGGCGTTGCAGGTCGCAGCCCCGCGACACGCCGCCAGGTCGCGGCCGAGCGAGGTTCGCACCACCGCGTTGCCCGTCGGGTTCGTCGCGGTCACGGGGATGCCGGGAATATTCTGGAACGTGGCGCTGGTCTGCAGATCCCACGGCAACGGATACACCACCAGGAATTTCACCTGCGTGCCGGCCGACCACGGCCGCACGTTGCGGCAGTTGTCACCCGAGGTCCACGAAGTCGTCCCGCCCGCCGCCTGCGTGATTGTGTCGGTCCCCTGAAGCGCTTCGGGAACCTTGGCGGTCACTTCGCACGCGTCGTACACCGTCCGGCCGAAGCTCAGGCCGCCGGAGAATTGTCCACGCTGCGCGAACCTCGTCGTGAGCGTGACATCAATTCCGTTGTAGACCTCGCTTCGCTTGCCGTAATTGGATGCCTGTGTACGGAGGTTCTGCGTCACGCCAAAGAGCGCGGGCCTGACGTCGAAGAAGCCGCACACCTGCCGGCCGCTGTTGGGCAGCCGGCCGTCGGTGGGTGCCGCAACGCAGAACGGATCGTAGTCAGCGGCCGTCGTCGCCAGGTTGTCCGTCACGAGGAAGTTCTGGTACCACGTGCGGAAGTAGCCCACGTTGAGGGCCATCCCCGGCCGCAGCTCCTGCTGCATCGACACCGCCGCCTGCCAGTTGGAGAACTGCTTGTTGAAGCCCTTCAGCGCATCGTCTGCAAAGATGGTGTTGCCGGCGCGGACCTGACCAAACGTCGTATCTGAAAGCGCGCCGCACTCACCGTTCGCACCCGGGAAGCTCGCGTCAAGGATGCAGTCCGGACTGTAATTGCCGTTGGTATCGGTCCACGTTCGGGTCGCGTTCGTGGCTTGATTGGACGCAGGGTTATTGGACGCAGCGGTGACGTAGGGAACAAATCTCCCGAGCGATCCTTTCAACGCGGTCTTGCCGTTGCCGTGCAGGTCGTACGAAATGCCGAGCCGTGGGTCCACATTCTTCCAATCCGGCACGCCCTTGGCCGCCGGGAAATCGCGCGCCGGCACGAAGAGTCCCGCCGGCAGGTGATGCTCCGGCACGACACCATAGAGGCTGTCGTACCGCATGCCGAGATTGAGCGTCGCCCGCTTGACCACCCACTGGTCCTGCGCGTAGATGCCAAGACTGTTGGTGTGCTCGACCACTTCAAACGGTGTCGCCCAGATCGTGACCGACTGAGGCACGCGATTCCGGAAGGTGTAGGACCTCGCACCCGTGATCTGGTTCTGATTGTTGTACTCGCCTTCCCTGCCCAGGTAGTACTGCTGCAGAAAGTAACCGACCTTCAGGCTGTGGGTTCCCGTGATGTACGACGCAGAGACGCGGCTGTTGTACTTGTTGACGAAGCGTCGCGTGTAGCTGCCGGACCAGATGTTGTTGTTCGCATCGGACCCGTATACGACGTTCAGCGCAAGATCGGTCACCCGAATGTCGTTCACCCCGACGAGTGTTCCGTCGCGCTTCAGGTCGTCCTGCCGGCGGGAATCTTCGTCCAGCACGTTTTCCGAAAACCCTGCCTCGAGTAAGAACGTGTTCGTGACCGGATAACTCCAGCTGACGAGCGGCAGGTACTGCGGGTTGTATACGTGCAAGCCGCGAGACTCCGGCGTCGGCTTGACGGCGTTGACGCCGCCGACGCCGGTGAGACCGAACGGGCAGCTGCAGTTGTTCTGAATTGCGTACGATACGACGAGTTTCTGCTTCTGCGTCGCCTGCCAGGTCAAGCGCGCGCTGTGATCCTCGAAGTACTCGTTGTTGCGCGCCACCCGGGTCAGATCCGGCTCATAGAACAACGTCCCCTGAAGCTTGTTGAAGTAGCTGCCCTGGATGTAGCGCGAGGCGCCCCACCACCGGTGTGCCGTGAAAAACCAGAGCTTGTCTTTGACAAGCGGCCCTCCGAGCGCGCCGCCGTTGTCGTAGGAATGCCTGATCGAGATATCGGTGTTCAACCCGCGCGTTCGAAGATCGTCGTTCAGGTTGCCGCTCTGCAGCTTCGGACCGGCGTACGCCATGCTCAGACTTCCGGAGAGGCGATTGCCGCCATCCTTCTGAATGATGTTGACCTGAACGCCGCCGCTCATCGCCTCGGCGGACATGCCGCCCGTCTCGACGACGACTTCCTGGAACGACTGCGAATTGAAGCTGAAGACACCCAGCGCCTGCTGGTTCTGGTTCATGCCGTCGACGTTGGTGCTGAGGTCACCACCACGCTGGCCGTGAACGCCGAACTGCCCGCCCTCGCCCTGATTGCCACCGACATCCTGGAACGTCGGGTTGGTGTAGGTCGCACCGGGAATAATCGACGCATACTGGCCGATGCGCTTGGTCGTCGGAATCGCATCGAGCGTTTCACGCGCGATCGTCGTTTGCTGTCGCACGTTCTGGATGTCCACGACCGACGCCTCGCCTGAGACGGTGATCGTCTCGGCGAGCGCTCCGACCTTCATCTCAGCGTTGACTTGCGCCGTGAACCCGGTGGTCAGCTCGACGCCGTCTCGCTTGAAGGTCGCGAAGCCGGGCAGTGTGAACGTGACCGTGTAGGTCCCGGGGCGCAAATCGACGATTCGATAGAGGCCCTGGCTGTCGCTGACCACGGAGCGAACTTTCTCGATCAGCGCGGGGCTGCTCGCCTCCACGGTGACACCGGGCATCACCGCACCCGATGTATCGCGGACCAATCCCGCGATCGTGCCGCTGGCTGTTTGGGCTGAGCTGATGACTGGAAGCAGCGAGATAGACAGGACGATCAGAAAACACACGACTCGGTGAGGTTTCATCGCCTTCTCCTTTGCCCGGGCGGGCGCGGTATCCAGCGCGAAAGGTTTACCGAAAGAATCCGTGAGTGCGGGTGACCGGGTTCAGTTCCGTTCCGTTACAGGTTCGACGTAGAGCTCCGCTCTGGCTGTCGTATCCGCGTCGACTTCGACTGGCAGACCGAACGTGACATATCGCGTCTGCGACACGAAAAGCTTGTACGCGCCCTTCGCGACGCGCACCTTGGCGATGCCGCGCTCGTCGGTGACAGCTCTATATGGGTGCATCACGACGCGAGCGCCGCTGAGCGGCGCCTGATCGCTCTGATCGACGGCTTCCACCGTCACCAGGTACTCGGGACTGGCGACGACTCTGACGCCAAAGCTGATGGACTCTGCGGCGTGCGCGACCTCGCCATCCATTCTGGACGGGCGTTTGACGCTCCAGGTGTAGAGGCCCTCCGCGGCAGGAGCTTCCACTTCGACCTCCGCGACGTGGAGGCCGGTCGTCCCCGGCCAGCGCTCGGCGGGCAGCGCCCCGGCGGCCAGCTGCGTCTCCTCGTGGTCGTAGACCGCAAAGCCCGTGTTCCCGAGGTCGCATTCATGCGCGCACTTGATCCCCACCTTTATCCTGAACTTTTCGCCCACGACGATGGCCATCGGTATATCCCACGCGACGACATTCACGTCGTGAGGCTCGACCGTCGATTCAGATCCGGGTTCGGGATTCGGCAGTGGGGATTCGACCATGCTAGGACGTTCCCTCCCGCGCGGCATTGGTTCCAGCGATGTAGCCGTGCACGAGCGCTCTGCCGAGGCCATGCTGGTTGCCGCCGCCACTCGACTCTCCGCCCGCATACAGGCCGGGTATGACCGCGCCCTGCATGTCGATGACCTGCGCCTTCCCATTGATACGCAGACCACCGTACGAATCGTGCCAGACCGGATAGAGGGCCGCCGCGTAGAAGGGAGGGGTGTCGATCCTGTGCATGGGTACGTCAGATCCACGCGCGAATTCCGGATCGCTGCCCTTGTCCACGTACGAGTTCCATTTGGCAACCGTCTCCGCAAGATACTTCAGCGGAACCCTCTGGAATTCATGGCCGGCGCGCATCTTCGCGGCCAACTCCTGGATCGTGTCGGCCTTGAAGAAGAAGCCATTGGTCGGCGAGGTGAACGGTGGCTCGATGTTCCAGTGGTCGCGCTCCACTGCGGCACGATCGAAGATCGCCCACACCGGTCCGGAGAAGAAGTCGGGAGCTGTAGAACCCTCGTTCATCGCGAGAGCAGCGTGAATGCTGTTGGGCTCCGAGTATGTCGCCCGGATATTTTCAGCGCTCGCGTTGCGCCAATCGAGCTGCACGTGCTCGAGCCCTTTCCTGGGCTGGCCCTTTGCGGGACCGGCCGGAAATGCGGCGCCGCCCCTTCGGGTTGTGATGAGCATTTCGTTGAAGAATCGCTTCCCCACCTGGTTCACCACGATCAGGTGCTGGAACGAATCGTTGGCCAGGTTGATGCCCGTCGATCCACGCATCGAGAACGTCGGATGGCCCGGAAGCATGTCCGTGTAGGGATCGCGTGTCGCCAGGTTTCCAGGGAAATGGAACGTGCTGGCGTACGAGAGGTTCTGCTGCATTCCCGCGAGATTTGCCCCGACTCTCATGCCCGCAATGATCCCGCTGGCATCCTGACCGCGCGGCCCTAGTAGTGCCCACCCGCTCGACACGAATGCCGGCTCCCTCCACGCCGGATAAAACATGCTGCGGAACTGCGGATTGGCGCCGTGTCCGCCGGCGCCGATGATGACCGCCTTGCGGGCCCTGATGTAGATCGTCTCGGTGCGGTCCTCGATGTTGCCGTTCTGCCAGAGACTCCGCAGCTGCGCACCTGTGGCCGGGTCAACCCTTGGTGAATAGCTGGCCCGAATGCCGACGACCCTTCCCGAGAACTGCTGCTCCCGGATGATCTCGTCCATGTGGCGGTTGAGGATGAACTTGACGCCTTTCTCGCGAGCGGCGAACTCCAGCGGCCTCGCGAGCGCGGCGCCGTTGGTGCGAGCACCCTTGCTCGCGACCATCGTTCCGTCCTCCATGAACCGTGGCGCAAAGTGACTCGAGCTCTTGTCGGCGATCCCGGCATCCTGTTTCGAGATCGTTCCCTTCTTGATGTCCGTCGTCGGACCTTCCATCAGAAAGGTCTGAGCCCGCCTGGCGCGCGACATGCCGCCGTTGCCGTGCGTGCCGGAGATGCGGCCCATACGGACGTAGTTCGCCATCAGGAATTCCCTGGTCGCGTAGCAGTTGTCGGCGTACGCGCGATGGAGATCGCGTTCGTTGTACCGGTAGGGCGCCTGGGCCGCCGCATCCATGACTGACCAGTCGGTATGGTCTCGGAACAGGAAGTCGGGATCTTCAGTCAGTTCCGCCACGCTGTGCTGCCGTGGAGCAGTGACGAACCCCTCCTTGTCGCCTTCGCCTTTGATGTCCCGCAACTGGAGCGGATCCCCACCGCCAAGAGAGATCTCTCCGCCGCTGTGCAGCATCTTGCCGCCGGGGTCGAAGTTCTGATCGACGACGATGACGGAGGCGCCGAGGTCGCGCGCGCGAATAGCGGCGGGCAGTCCCATGGCTCCTGCTCCGATGACCACGAGGTCCGCCTCGTAATTCCATCGGATCGCGTTAACTGGGGAAACCCCCTGCGCCAACGCGGTTCCCGACGTCGACAGCACCGCCGCGCCAACGCCGGCGGCCGCTCCGCTCTTGACGAAATCGCGTCTGCTGACGGCCTTCTGGTTCCGACGCTTCGGATCTTTTTGCTTGGTGGCCATACGTTCACCTCGCTGGAAGGGGCCTGCCCGCCTTCGCGCCTTGCGCTAGGCGGGTCCGCCGTAGCCTTGGCGGAGGCGGAAAGGTCCGCCTCTACTTCGGACTTGGTTTTCCCTCTTTGGCGCCGTGGTCCATGAGCAGCTTCACGACAGGCTCGAGCTTCGAAGTACGCGCGACATCAAGCGCGGTACGGCCATCGGTGTTGACCGCATTCACGTCCACGCCAAGTTCGACCGCCAGCTTCACGCTCTCGAGCACCAGCGCCTCGAGCTGAGCACGCTCGGGGAGCACCCAGGCGCGGCCACCGCCGATGCCAACCGCCGCCAACAGTGCGGTCGACGCCTGCGTCCGCCGGTCATTGAAGTCGTTCACGTAATACTCGTTGCGGAGCACGAAAAGTGGATCGGCGCCCTGCTTCACGAGCAGACGCATGATGGCCGGCTCGTGGAAATGCGCTGCGAGCCAGAACGGCGTGGCGCCGACCAGCGACGGCGCGAAATTGAAGTCCGCCGACGATCGACGCTCGGGCGTCCAGGTCTGAAGGGGCGTATTCGGATTCGCGCCGTGCGCGAGGAGCGCGCCCACCATTTGCTCGTCGCGGCGCATGACCGCCTCGTGCAACGCGGTGAACCCAGGTCCAATCGCGTTCGCGTCGGCGCCGTTGTTGAGCAGGAACTCGACGAGCTCGGTGAATCCGGAGTGGGCGGCGAGGACCATCGCGCTCACGCCCCAGGCGTCGGCGTCGTTGACGCCGGCGCCGGCCGCCAGCAGCAGTCGTGCCGATGCAAGATCGCCAACGCGCGCGGCAAACATCAGCGCGTCTTCTCCGCCATGCGGAATCAACCGGTTGTACTCGGGCTTGCCGTGGGGCGGCACCGCCATCATGTCGCTCCACACGTCCGACTTCGCACGGAAGTCGGCGCCGCGGGACAGGAGGACCTTGACAACCTCCGGATGCTGCTCTGCCACGGCCCACATGAGCGCAGTCTGACCTCGCGGACCGCGCGCGTTCATGTGTGCGCCCTTGTCGAGTAACTGCGCGATGACGTCGGGATTGCCGGAGCGGGAGGCCGCCATGAGCGGCGTCTCGCCGAGCAGCAGCGCGAGATTCGGATCCGCGCCGGCCTGCAGCAGCGTCCGCACCATCGCCGCGCTGCCGTTCATGCTCGCGGTCCAGAGAGGGGTGGCGCCGAGATCGTTTGCCGCATTCACCCTGGCGCCGGCGCGAATCAACAGATCCGCGCTCTCCAGATTGTCGCGGTAGCTCGCCCAGTGCAGCGCGGTCGTTCGATCGGGGGTAGCGGCGTTCACGTCGACCCGTTGCTTGAGGAGCGACCGCAGTGCTGCGGTATCGGCGTTCCTCGCCGCGTCGATCAGCAGTATGCCGTCCGCTGCCCTTACGGTCGTGATGTGAACGACAGCAGCCAGCATCGCAACGAAACCAACAAAACCACGAAGGACACGAAGATCTCGAAGCACACGAAGACCAAAAGGTCTCTTCGTGACCTTCGTTTTCTTCGTGATCTTCGTGGTTAACATCCAGCCTTCTTGACTACACGCCGGAGAGCGTGTCGATCTCGAGGCGGCCGGTGCTCCCGCCCAGATGATCGACGGGCGCATCGAGCTTGTCCATGAGCGTGACCAGCAGGTTGGCCATCAGCGGCTTGTTCTCGTAGTGCAGGTGCCGGCCGCCCTTCAACTTCCCTCCGCCGCCGCCCACGAGCAGAATCGGCAGGTTGTCACCGGAATGCGCGTTGCTGTTCGAGATACCGGCTCCGTACAGGATCGTCATGTGATCCAGCAGTGAACCGTCACCGTCCGGCGTCGCACGCAGCCGTCCGACGTACTTCCCGAACAGCTCCGCATGATAGCGATTGATTTTCGACATCCGCTCGATTAGCTCCGGGACATTGCTGTGGTGCGACAGCGGATGATGCGCCTCGGGCACGCCGATCTGCGGGTACGGACGCGCGCTCTGTTCCTTGCCGATCATGAATGAGATGACGCGCGTCAGGTCCGACTGCAGCGCGAGCAGTTGTAAATCCAGCATCAACGCGAGGTGGTCTTCGAACACCGGCGGCACGCCCTGCGGCTGTTCGAGCGATGGCAGCTCGAGGCCGGTCTGTCTTTCGGCCTTCTCGATGCGCCGTTCGACGTCACGCACCGACTCGGTGTACTGGTTCATCTTGTCTTGATCGCCCGGACCAAGCTCGCGCCTCAATTTCGCCAGCTTGTCGGTCACCGAGTCGAGAATGCTCTTCTGCTCCCGCAAACGTTTTTCGCGAGCAGCCGCCTCGGTGCTGCCGGTATCGCCAAACAGCTTCTCGAACACGGCGCGCGGGTTGTATTCCATCGGCAGCGGCTGCGTGGCGTTGCGCCAGCACAACGTGTGGGTGTAGACGCAGCTCAGATTGCCGGTGCACGCCCCCGCATTGTTCGGCGGATCCATGGCGAGCTCGAGCGAGGCGACCTGCGTTTCGGTGGCGAATTGCCTGGCGAGGAGCTGATCCATCGACACATCCGCGAAGATCTCGACCTCGTTGCGGCCACCGCGCGTGGTGCCGGTGAGAAACGATCCGGACGCGCCCGCGTGGATGTAGTTCCAGTTCGCTTTGAGGCCGGAGAGCACCAGCATCTGATTGCGGAACGGAGCGAGCGGCTCGAGAATCGGCGACAGCTCGAACGCATCTCCCACGCCCTTCGGCGTCCAGTACTCCATCGCCATCCCGTTGGGGACGTAAAAGGTCTGGAAGCGGTGCACGGGCGCGCCGGCGGCACGGGCCCGGAGCGAGGCCGCGGGAAGCATCGCGTCGAGAAACGGCAACGCGACCGTCGCGCCGAGTCCGCGCAAGACCGTCCGCCGCGGTAACGCTTTGGCAGTGAGGAATGACATCGTTCTCGCTCCCATAATTCAATTTTCCATCTGTCTCAATTCGTCGCAACCTGAGCCCGCATCTGAAATGCGGAACTCTTCACGATACCCATCACGAGCGACGACCACCGGTAGTCGTGGGCGGCCGCGTCGCGAACAATCTGACGAACGGCGGGCCGATCGTAATACTCGAGGCGGCGGCCAAGCGCATACGCCATCAGTTTCGCGGTGACGGTTGTGGGAAATTGTCCCGGCTGCTCGAGCAGCAACGCCCGCAGTCCCGACAACCCTCGAATGTTCGCGCCGCTCACCATCGTGGCCGTCGCATCGACAGGCTTCCCCGATTCATCCGTCGTGCGCCAAGCTCCGATGGCGTCGAAATTTTCGAGCGCGAATCCAGGCGGATCGATCGCCGAATGGCATGTGGAGCACACCGCGTTCGTGCGATGCTTCGCGAGCCGTTCGCGAATGGTCGGCGGCAATGCGCCGCCGGTCGGCTCGTCGAGCGTGGTGTTCACGCCAGGCGGCGGCGGTGGCGGCGGAGTGCCGAACATGTTGTCGAGCAGCCACTTGCCGCGAAGCACCGGTGACGTCCTATTCGGATATGACGTCGTCGCCAGTATCGAGCCCTGGGCAAGCAGGCCGCCGCGCTGCTCGGAATCCGGCAGCGTGACGCGGCGGAAGCGGCTGCCGTAAATGCCCGCGATCCCGTAATGCCGCGCGAGCCGTTCGTTCACGAAGGTGTAGTTGGCGCGCAGCAGATCGAGGATGCTGCGATCCTCGCGGAGCGTGCTGGTGAGAAACAGCCGCGTTTCCTCTTCGAAGGCCTGGAGCAGGCTCTCGTCGAAATCCGGATAGATATTGGGATCGACGACCACTTCACGAACCCGGCGCAGGTTCAACCATTGAGCGGCAAAGTTGTCGACGAGCGCACGCGTCGCGCGCGGATCGTCGAGCATGCGCTGCACCTGCTGCTCGAGCATCGCGGGCTTCGACAGCTGGCCGCGCTCGGCGGCATCGAGCAACCGCTCGTCCGGAATGCTGTTCCAGAGGAAGAAGGACAGGCGCGAGGCAAGTTCGAGATCCGGCAGTCGATACACCGTAGGCCGGGTCCTTTCGGACCCGGCAGAGTCCGTAGGCCGGGTCCTTTCGGACCCGGCAACATCGCGGTGGATGCGCAGTAAGAAATCGGGATCGACGAGCACCCGTTCGAGCGCGAGCTGAATCCCAGCGTCAAAACTGCCGCCTTCCTGCCGCCCCTTCTCGAAGAAGGGCAGGAGCGTCTGAACGTCCTCTGGTGTCGCGGGTCGTCGATATGCAAGGCGCGCGATCCTGGAGAGGATCTTCGCGGCGCAGTCGCGCTCATCTGAGGTGCGCCGCGGCTCACACACGAAAATCGCACGACGACTGGGCGTGTCCTTCACGGAGCCAGGGCTGGCGTATGGGCCCGCGATGGACATCGCACCCACGCTCGCGTAGCCCATATAGATCTGATCGTTGGTGAGGACGCGCCCGCGCTGCTCGGGCTGGGGGAGCCCCTCCGGTTCCCACATCTGCCTGACGAACGAGACGCCGACGAGGCGCGGGCCGGCCTTGACGGGGACGCGCACCTCGAGCCCCGCGTCCGCGCCTTGCTGCATGTATTTTTCCCACGAGTCATCGCCGGCAAACCCCGGCTCGCCATCGCCCGCGTAACTGGCAGCCGCGGGCCTCCCCTGCCCTTCGCCGCCAACTGTGAACCGCTTCACCAGCGCACCGTCGAGACGGACGTCGAGCTGCTGCGGCCAGCCCATGCCCATGACGTAGTCCTGATACTGCCGCCGCAGACGAACCTTGATCACGTACTCGCCATCAACCGGAAAGTCGTAGCGAATCGCCATGCCGCCGCGCGATCCGAACGGCAGGTCTTCGCTCTGAAGATCCTCCTGGACGACATGCAGCGGAATCTCGAATCGCTCGACCGTCGGAACGGCGGGCGGCAAACCAACGGCGAGTCGGGTCACCTGCCGGCCGACCGAAAGGTACCGTTCGAGGTGCGCCGTCGAAATCGACAGTACGTCCGCGAAGTTGTCGAAGCTGCCATCGGCGGTTTCGTCTCCCGGCAGCTTCGAGGTCACATCGATATCGAGCGCGAAGAGATCGCGGATCGCGTTGTTGTATTCAACGCGGTTCAGGCGATGGACGGCGGCAATCCTGCCAGGATTCGGATTTGCCGCCCATGCCCGATCGATCGCGGTTTCGAGCGAGGCGGCCATCGGATCGTAGACAGTCGCGTCGGGTCGCGGCAGTCCTGCCGGCGGCATGGACCTCGCGTGAAGCTTCGTGATGACGCGCTCCCAGACCTCGGCGTTGGCAGCCGGATTCGCGACGTCAATCCCCTCGAGCACGAGGCCGGCCGTATGGAGGCGCTGGCTGTGGCAGGTAATGCAGTATTTGTCGACGACTGCTTTGATGTCTGGCGGCCCGTAGGGGCCGACCTTCTCGTAGGGGCCGACCTTAAGGTCGGCCCCTACACCTTGTGGAGGTGCGCCTTGGGGCGCAGATGTCTGGACAGTGGACAGCGCAGCAGCCACCCAGCCGCCAATGACGAGCGCGAAGACCGCGGGACGGCCTTTCATTGATGTGCGCGCGCTGTGCGGCGTGAATTGTGACCGATGCGCGAGCCAGAAGTAAATGACGATAATGCCCGAATGCCTGACGTCATCGGCGACCAGCTGCGCCGCAGCGCGCAGCGTGTAATTGGGGACCTCCGTGAGCTCGCGGCGCTCACCTCAACGCCCGACGGCGCGCAGCGTGTGGCCTGGGGCCCGGTATGGACCAAAGCCCGCGAATGGCTGCAGGCGAAGGTGTCGCCGCTCGGACTCACGCCAGTGCCGGATGCCGCCGGGAACAACTGGATCACGCTTCCAGGCGAATCGGACAAAACGATCATCGTCGGCGGACACCTCGACTCGGTTCCCAACGGCGGATGGCTGGACGGCACGCTTGGCGTCCTGGTCGCGCTGGAGGCATTGCGCCGACACGCGCAGCACGCGAAGCGACCGGTGACCCTTCGGCTCGTGGATTGGGCCGATGAGGAAGGCGCGCGATTCGGGCGCAGTCTAATGGGCTCGTCAGCCGCCGCAGGCCGCCTCAAAGTGGACGAGATACGACAGCTGCGCGACGCCGAGGGCATCCGCCTCGAGGACGCGCTGCGCAATCACGGCGTGATGCTCGACACGATGCTCGACGCGAGGCAGGAACTGGCGCGCATTGACGCACAGGCATACCTCGAGATGCACATCGAGCAGGGGCCGGTGCTCGAATCGTTGAATCGCTCCGCGGGCGTCGTCCTCGGGACCTTTGGCCTGGAACGCAACATGGTGCGGTTCGTCGGCCAGGCGGCACATTCGGGTTCGACGCCGATTCCGATGCGACGCGACGCATTCCTGGCAGCGGCGGCAACGGCGCTCGAATGCCGGGAAATCGCCAGGCGTCATTCCAGACCCGGCGCCGGCGTCGTCTGCACGGTTGGCGTTGTGAAGGTCGAGCCCGGAATCGTCACCGCGGTTCCTGGCGTGGCGGCGATATCGATCGATCAGCGCGCGCTCGACCCGGACGTGCTCGCCGTCATGGTCCGTGAAGCACGGGACGCCTCGCAGCGGTTTGCGGACGAGAACCGCGTCTCAGTCGAATGGACACCGCTGTTTCGAATCGAACCGCGTCCGTTCGATCCGCATCTGATTCGTCTGTGCGAAGAGTCGGTCCGTGAGGTGACCGGAGACGCGCCGAAGCTGCCGTCCGGTCCGCTGCACGACGCCGCCGAGATGGTGCCGCACATGCCCGTCGTCATGTTGTTTGCGCAGTCCGCCCGCGGGCTTTCGCACTGCAAGGAAGAGGACACACCCGAAGAACATCTCGAAAAAGCGATCAGCGCGTTTCTGCTCCTGGTCGACAAGACGGTCCGAAGCGTCGCCGGATGATTCCGTGATCGCGCGTCAAAATCTGTCGGCGCGTAAAGCGTCATGTGCGCGCGCCCTCCTGGATTCCGGAGGATTTCAAGGCAAGAGAGCGTCGGATCGCAGCTTGCCGGTCTCGGTCCGTCAACAAACACATGACGAGACGCAGACAGCTGGCGGGGCTGGGGGTGTTGCTCGTGACGCTTTCAGCGTGCAGTCACAAGATTCAGCCGACTCCACCGCCGCAGACTCCACCGCCGCAGATTCCGCCGCCGCAGGCTGCGCCGCCGAAGTCTCCGCCACCGCAGGCTCGGGCGCGCGCGGCTGCACCGGGACGCTTCATCGCGACCGCGTACTGCACCGGTCGCATCACCGCATCCGGTGCTCCGGTCGCGAAGGGTATCGTGGCCGCTGATCCAGAAGTCCTGCCGCTCGGCAGCGTCATCCGCATTTCGGGAGTCCCGCCATATAACGGCACCTACCGGGTCCTCGACACCGGAGGCCTCATCCGCAAACGGCGGGTCGACGTGTATATCCCCGATTGCGCTGCGGCACGGCGATTTGGCCGGCGCCCTGTTCAAGTGACGGTGCTTCGTCTCACTTCATGAGCTTCCGCGCTGCCACGTGGCGCAGCGCTTGCGTGTGCGTGCTGAAAAATCTGCGGCGGCGTCGCCGCACACAGGAGCGCACAACATGGGCACAAGCCAGAAATCCGTCAGCGCGAACGACGTCCAGTCGATCACGCATGAGCTGACGCGCGAGAACAAACCCGAAAGTCCCATCGTGCAGACGTTGCAGCGTCAGGTTGCGAACGCATTCGTGCTGTACGCGAACTACAAGCACTATCACTGGCAGACCTACGGTCCGCTGTTCCGCGATCTCCACAAACTGTTCGATCAACTCGCGGAAGACGTGCTGCCGACCCTCGACGAGCTTGCCGAACGGGTCAGGATGATTGGGCAGGATCCCCCAGCTCACCTGATCGCCGCCGCCGATCTCGCCAGCGTGGCGGCCGCCGCCCCGCATTCAACGATGCGCGAAATGGTTGAGGAGGGCGATCGCAATCTGCTCGTGGTCATCAAGGAGATGCGGCAGGCCGCCAGGCTCGCCGACGAGCATGGAGACCCGGGGACGGTCGACATCTTCTCGCGCCTCGTGCAGATTCACGAGAAGCACGAATGGTTCATGAGGGACATGCTCCGAACCGGAGATGGCCTCTGCACGTAGGTTGGTGGCTAGTGGTTGGTGGTTAGTTCGGGACGATCGCCGCTTTCTGAACGTAATCGAGATTGGGGAACTCACGCGTCAGGTAGACGTTGCCTTCCTCGTCGATCAGCGGCTGCTCCGGACGTTCCTCGTACGCCGAGTACAAGCGATCGACGACGTCCATGCCGCTGACGACTTCCGCGAACGGCGAGAACCCCAATCGATCGTAGGCGGTGTTGTCCCGCAGGTTGATGAAGAGCTGCGTTGTGCGGGTGTTCGGGCCTCGACTCGCGAAAGAGATCGAACCACGCGTATTTCCGTGCCTGACAGGGTCGTCTTCGATGACGGCATCACGCCATGCTTCCTGAACGGCTGGATCGCCGTGCATCCCGAACTGCGCCAGCTGGCCACCGATCACGCGGAAGAACCTGACCTCGTTGAAGAATCCGCTCTTGACGAGGTTGTAGAACCGGTCGGCACCGCGAGGCGCCCATTCGCGATGCACCTCCACGACGAACCGCCCCTTGCTCGTGTCGAATGCCGCTGAAAAGGTCGCGGGTGCCTGTTCGGTAAGCGTCGATGGGTTGCGGAGACCGCTCGCGTCCTGCGCGCTGGATCCGCACGCGGTACTAACAACCAACAGCGCGCCCATGGCCGCCGTGGTTCCGATACGTTTCAGCTGGCTTCGGCTCACGAGCGGGATTCTAACGCGGCCGGAGGCCAAGAGTCGTTGCGGATTGGATTAGTGATCGCCGCGCTCGTCCCAGATGCGCTCGATCGTGAGCTCGACTTTCCATTGCACATCTGGAGAGACGTCGACCCACCGCACCGCATAACCGTAAGTGGGCCGCACCGACACAATCTCCGCCTTCAAGGTCACCCATCCCTCGATCGGCAGTTCGAGCTCGATCGTGATTCGCCGGCCGATTGGTTCCTCATGGAAGCATTCGATGAGGGCGCCACCCACACTGAGGTCGTGTATCCGAATCGGTACCGGCAGGAGCGTACCGCGCCGGCCCACGAACGGACCCAGCACTCGCTTGTGCGAGCGCTTGTTGGCGACGTCGGTTGATGGGTCCATGTCGGATTGGTCGGTGCGCATCAGGTGTGGATTTGTGGAATGTCATGCTGCTTATCGGCGACGAAGCATGAACTCCGCACATGTTGCCGAACGGCTATTGTGTGCAGGCGCGAACCGTTCAATGAAAATGGCGGCGCGTCGTCGAGCACGTCGCGTTGCTCGTCGCGCCATCGTCGAGACTCATCGTCAACCGTGACATCATCACTGCGTGCGCAGCGCAGCACTCTTCGCGGTGGCGTTGTTCGCGGTCGGCGAACCGTCGCAGGCGCGCGCGCAAGCCACTCCGAACAGCGTGCAGGCAGCGCCCGAAAACGGAGGGCGACGGACCGTCGCCGCATTCCGTCTTCCGGATGGCGCATCGGTCACACTGGATGGACGGCTCGATGAGCCGTTCTGGTCAAATCCGGTTCCGGCGGGCGATTTCATTCAAATCGATCCTGCCAACGGCAGACCCGCCACCGAGCGAACCGAGATCCGCGTCGTCTTCAACCGCGATGCGCTGTACCTGGGCGTCACGTGTTTCGATTCCGAGCCCGACGGGTGGATCGGATGGCAGCGTCGTCGTGATGAGCAGCTCTTTTCCGACGATGGGTTCATGTGGACGATTGACACGTTCCTCGACGGCCGTACCGGCTACTTCTTCGAGATGAATCCGTCGGGTCTGATGGCCGACTCGCTGATGGGCCTCAACGGCGAGAACCGCGAGTGGGACGGCATATGGAACGCGCGCGCGCGTCGCAGCGAGATCGGATGGACGCTGGAAATCGAGATCCCGTTCCGGACGCTCAACTTCAACCCCGACAACGACACCTGGGGCATCAACTTCCAGCGAGTCGTGCGCCGGAAAAACGAGCAATCGATCTGGAGCGGATGGGCACGCAACCAGGGCGTGCGACGGATGAACAACGCCGGCCTCCTCACCGGAATTCGTGACGTGACGCAGGGGCACGGACTCGACATCAAGCCATACGGGCTCGTGTCGTCGCTGGCATCTCCCGGCCGTGGGAATTCGGCCATGACCACCGACACGAGTGCGGGCATCGATCTCTTCTACAACCCGACACCGCTGCTGCGCACCACCTTTACGCTGAACACGGACTTCGCACAAACAGAGGTCGATCAGCGACAGGTCAACCTCACGCGTTACTCGCTCTTCTTTCCCGAGCGGCGCGACTTCTTCCTCGACGGCGCCACGTTCTTCGATTTCGCCAGCGACACCGGCGGCGGCGAAAACATGTTCAGCCCGGTCGGCCGCGCCAACGAGGAACGCATCATTCCGTTCTTCAGCCGCCGCATCGGCCTGAGCGCCGATGCAACGCCACAGAAGATCGATTTCGGCGGCAAGGTGACTGGGCAGGCAGGCGCCCACGACGTCGGGTTGCTGCACGTACGGTCCGGCGAAGACAGCGGCTTCACCGGCGACGACTTCACGGTAGCGCGCGTGAAGCGGCGCCTGCTGCGACAGTCGTACATCGGCGGCATGTACGCGCGACGCGATCCGCGGCTGGCCGGCGCGCGTCCGAGTCACACGGCCGGAATCGACGCACGGATCGCAACATCAACATTCCGTGGCAATCAGAACGTCGAAGGGACCGGGTGGTTCCTCTACAACAGAGAGCCTGGAGCGTCACGCGGCGGCAACAGCGCATTCGGAGCTTCCCTGCTGTACCCCAACGATTTGTGGGACGCGCGGATTGACGCCGCAGAGGTCGGGACGAACTTCGATCCGGCGATCGGGTTCGTCTCGCGCCGCGCGTACCGCAAGTACAGCCAGGCGGTCGAATTCGGTCCGCGTCCTGCCAATCACCGGTACGTCCGACAGATAACCATCGGCGCGGGTCTGGATACGCTGACGGATCTGCAGAACGATCTGCTCAAGCGCAATTTGATCGTGCAGCTCGCACAGGTGCAGTTCCACTCCCAGGACAGCTTGAGACTGACAGTCTTCCGGCGCTATGAGCGTCTGGATACCCCGTTCGCGATTACGCGAGGAATCACGCTGCCGGTTGGCGAGAGCTACACCTTCAACCGCTTCCGGGTGTTCGTTTCGACGGCCAACCGACGCAGGCTGGCGGTGAGTACGACGACCGAGCTTGGACAGTTTTATTCAGGGACCAGGACCGAGCAACAGCTGAACATTTCGGTGCGCGCCCGCCCGGGACTGTTCTTCTTTGTGAACGGCCAATGGAACGACGTCACGCTGCCTGAGGGACATTTCACCACGCGGCTGTACCGGGTCGTTGGAGAGACACAGTTTTCTCCATTTGTCGCGATCACGAACAACATCCAGTACGACTCGCAGAGCAGTGTCCTTGGCTGGCAGTCGCGTTTCCGCTGGATTCTCACACCCGGTAGCGATCTGTACGTGGTGTACACGCACAACTGGCTCGACGACCCGCTCGTCGACCGCTTCGCGACGCTGGACAAGCGACTCGCATCGAAGGTCCTCTACACATATCGGTTTTGAGCCATGATCCCGGTGATGCGCGGCGCAACACTGCTGGGGTTGGCGCTGTTCGCGGCCGGCGAGACGCTGCAGGCGCGCGCGTGTGACACGAAAACACCGGACCCGACGCCTGCCGTCACGCCTTCACCACCATCTCGATCCGACGGTCCGGTATTCACAACGCAGGACGGCGTTCGGTTCCGCGTCGAGGTCGTCGTCAATAATCTGGAAATTCCCTGGTCGTTCGTGTTTGCTCCCGATGGACGACTGTTCGCGACGGAACGGCCGGGACGGGTCCAGATCATCGACATCACGAGACAAACATCGCAGCTCGCCCTGACGCTCGATGACGTCTCCGCCGAGGGCGAGGGCGGGCTGCTCGGCCTTGCGCTCGATCCATTGTTTGCGTCGAACGGACTCGTGTATCTGTATTACACGGCACGCACGTCTGCCGGCCGGGCAGTGAACCGGGTCGTGCGGTATCGGGAATCGGGCAACAGACTGGCCGAACGGATCGTGCTGCTCGACAACATTCCCGCTAACGTCATCCACGATGGCGGGAGGCTCCGCTTCGGGCCTGATGGTCTCCTCTACATCACGGCGGGCGACGCGGCCAGCGAACAATCCGCACAGGACGTCGCGTCGCTGTCCGGAAAAATTCTTCGCATCAATCCCGACGGGACGACGCCGCGTGGCAACCCTTTCAGCTCACCCGTCTACTCGTACGGCCACCGGAACCCGCAAGGAATCGATTGGCATCCGGCAACCGGCGATCTCTGGGAGTCGGAGCATGGCGCAACGGGCAATGACGAGATCAACGTTGTCGATGCCGGCGTCAACTACGGATGGCCGCGCATCGAAGGCAGCCAGACGATGCCGGCGATGCGTGAGCCGATTACGTTCTACAATTCGGCGATCGCCCCCAGCGGCGCGTCGTTTTATCGCGGACAGCGGTTCGCGCAGTTTGCGAACAATCTGTTCGTCGGGACATTGCGCGGCACGCATCTGCTCCGTCTTCGAGTCGATCCCGCTGCTCGCCGAATCGTCGGGCAGGAACGCCTGCTCGAGGGGCAATTCGGCCGTATCCGCGATGTCGTGTCGGGACTTGACGGCTATTTGTACTTCTGCACCAACAACCGCGATGGACGAGGAAACCCGGTGATGGGCGACGATCGGATCGCGCGCCTTGTACCAGCGTCCTGACGCTGCACCGAGGGGTCAGACCCCGGTGATGCGGCGATCCGGGGTCAGACCCTGGTGATGGGTCGACTCAAGGGGTTGAGTCGGGTCATCACCGGGGTCTGACCCCATTCCTCGAAGAGCGCCGTCACTGCTCCTGGTAGACGCGAAACTGGACGATCCTGAAATCCTTATTGGTATCAACGGTCCAGAGGAGGTCCTCAAGTTCCGCGTCGAAGAGCTCGTCGGGTTGAACCTTGAACTTCGACTGGCCTCCGGCGCGGGTTATGTCGATCGTGCCGATCGAGCAGAGTATGCCGTCGATGTCCGACACCAAATCGACGCACACGTGAAGGTTACCACCCGGTTTTCCCAAGATGCGAGCGTAGACGTTGAACGTACCTAAATCGTCGCTGTGCATCACGGCCTGGTGATCGCCGGTCGCATTGCAATCCACGATGCTCCAACCGTCGTTCTCGTCCTTGATGACGATTTGCGCACCCTTGGCGTCACGCTCCACGAAGATCCGGCGGCCGTCGCCGCAGCCACCTTGGTAGTTGTGGGGGGGTCCCGATCAGATTCCAGCCGTAGACGAGCTTGCCGCGCGGAGCGCCGTTGCCGGCCAGGGCCGTCGTCGTCAAAAGACCCGCGGAGCCATCGCCACTTGAAGTGAGCTCACTCGCGCCACTTGAACCGAGTTCACTTGGACTAAATGGAGCACTCTTGTCACACGCAGCGAGCGCGGCGATCGCGACACCTATGAGTGAGAGCTTCTTCCAGTTCGGTTTCATGTTTCCTCCAGTTGGCAGAACGCGACGCGCCTGCTCCTTGCAACGTGGGTTCGCTTTTTTTGAGGCTTGCGTTTTCGCGACTTGCGATTCAGTCGCTGGGCGGGCGACCACGACGGGAGCAATGGGTGTGCCGCGTATGTGACCGGATGAAACTCGCGATCTGTTGTCGCCTTGACGAATCGCCACGCCCTTCGACCCGTACTCCGCGATTACGGGCCTCTTCCAACGATCACAACGGTGTGATTGAGTAACAGAACAAGGGACTGTTACTAGCTCTACGAGGTCGCCATGCAGCAGCATTCCGACATGTACACCTTGCCCGACGATCTCCCCGTCCCGACCGACGACGGAGCGTGCGATCACCTCGCCGGAATCGTCCTTCCTTCTATCCCACTCAGTTCGACAGACGGCGAGACGATCGACCTCTCGTCGTGGCGCGGCCGATCGGTTGTGTACGTCTACCCGCGCACCGGACGACCCGACCTGCCTGCGTCGGCGGCATGGGATGCCATTCCCGGAGCGCGCGGCTGCACGCCCCAGTCGTGCGGCTTCCGCGATCACTACGCGGAGCTTCAATCGCTGGGTACGTCCGCCGTGTTCGGGCTGAGCACGCAAACAACCGACTACCAGCGCGAAGCGGTTGAACGGCTCCATTTGCCGTTCCCGCTCTTGAGCGACAGCGATCTGGCCTTCACCCGTGCGCTGCGCCTGCCGACGTTCGAGTTCGAACCGTATGGAGAGGAATCGTCAACCCTGTTGAAGCGGATGGCGTTCGTCATTCGCGACGGCCGCATCGAGAGGGTGTTCTATCCGGTGTTTCCGCCGGACAGGAATGCCGAGGAGGTGACGGAGTGGCTCAGGGCGCATGCGTGAGCCTGTTCAGGAATTCGCATCGCTAGCATGCGTTTCACAGATGTGCGGCGGCGGGAGGGCGTGGATTTCGCAACACCCATCCGCGGCCGGCCGTTCCCCCGGCTTTGGCTACTAAAAACGTGTGCTTGATCTCATAAGAGGAAGCCATTCGGTGAATGACGATTCCGTGCTGTGCGGAGAAATTCTTGTTGTGCCGTCTCCGCGTGATAAGGGGGATTTAGGAATGCATATCTGGACCGAGTTCAAGAACGCAATTCTGCCGTGGCTTCTGGCGGCTGCTGTGGTCGCGTTCCTGATCGCGGAGCATCGCCGGACGACGAGCGCGCTGCTCGACGCAAACACGCGTCTGGCAAGTGCCGTCGAACAGCAGGGTAAAGCGCTGGAAGGCGTGCGCGCGCTGCTCGCATCGCAGGGGTACACGCTGCCCCCTTTAAGCAAGCCGCAGTGATTCAGGGTCTTCGGATGCCGGTCCACCTGACCACGCGCGAATCACTGCGGATGTTCGGCCTCGCCGATATCTGGGCGACTCGAACTGGGGAAGCCGTCCGGCTCGTGTCGGCAAACGACCATATCCACGCTCCCGGATCTGCTCACTATTCTGGTCTGGCGCTCGATTTCATATCGGCGGATGACGACGGGCTGTCTGCGATGTTCAAGCTCTATGGATACCGAGTGCTCTGGAGAGTGCCCGGCCATTACGGGCACGTGCACGTGGAACAACATCGATTGAGCGACAGCCCACCGCCACCGCCGCTGCCCTCGGACCAGATTCTTCGTCACGCGACGGCGGCGCGGCCACGAAGCGGCCCACGTATCGGCGGTTAAGTAAATAAGTGCGATTGGTGCGACCAGTGCAATAGGTGCGAAGGGTGCACCCAATTGCACCTGTTGCACCTATCGCACCGTTCGCACCTCTTAAAACCGAAGCAGCCGCGTCAACTTGATTGCAACGGAGCGGTTGAGGAGTCCCGGCACCGGGCCGTCTGACGTGTTTCGGCCGTCGCTGTACACCAAGAACAGTTCACTGCCGGGAATGTACTCCCAGCGCAAGCGGACGCTGGAGCTCACCGTGTGATCGCTCGCGTTGTACTGCACCAGACTGCTGATCAGCATTCGTGGCGACGGCGTGACGATCCCTCTGGCGGTCATCAGGCGGTTTGTAAAGCTGCCCTGTGGCAGATCGATCCAGTTCATCGTCACGCCCGGTTCGACGCTCAGGCGTGCGGAAAGCGCGACGCGTCCACTGGTGAAGTTCGCTTCCTTCTTGTGCCCGTCGTAGAACGTACCGGTTGCCACCGACACCCGGCCCGAGACGGGGCGCTGCTGGCCGAGGTCGTACGTCATTCGGACCGTGTCGTAGTCGTAGCCACCGACGGGAACGATGACCGCCGGGGCGATCTGAAAACTACGCGGCAGATATTCGAAATCGCGGACGTAATCGAGACTCCATTGATCGCTGTTCTCGAAATCAACCTCAAACGTCCCTGAGAGCTGCCGATTCTCGACGTGTGTCCGCCGGCTGTCGGTGATGTAGTCGTACCCTCCCTCCCAATCAAACCGGCGTATCAGACGATTCGATTTCGGCCGGGGGCTGAACCGTGCGCCGATCGTGCTGCGACGGAAATCGCTGCGGCGCATGAAGCCGATCTCCGGGTTGAACTTGTCACCAACCAGCAAGTGTTCGAGTTGGAGACCGTATCGATCACCGGCGTAGTCGAATCGCCCGCGGTAACTCGATTGGTCTCCTGTGGCGCCCGAGGTCTCTGTGCGGGCGTAGTAGCCAATGATCGATAGACTCCTGAAGAACGCGAGGTTGGCATCCGCGCCAAATACAGCGTTCGACGCTGACTGACTTGCAGCCGGCGAACGGCGTGTCGCCAGGAAGCCAATATTGCTGCGGCGCAGAATGTCTCGCTTGAGACGAACGACGGAAAAGTTCGTCGCGACCGCGCCTGCCGAGAGCTTGTCGTCGGTCTGAATGTTGAGCGCTCCAACACCGAACTTGCCGACGGTGCCGGTGAGGCGGCCACCGGCGACGACCGGTACGGATTGGCCCTGACTCAAACCGATTCGACGGCTGAAAAACAGGATGGGGACATCGTTGCCGTTGCCGCGCGTACCGCCGAAATTGAACATTCCCTGCCCTTCGAGAAAGAAGTCCCGCTTCTCGGGAAACTGCAGGGTGAAACGCGTGAGGTTGATCTGCTGCAGGTCTTCTTCGACCTGCGCAAAATCGGTGTTGAGGGTCGCATCCGCAATCAGGCTGCGGGTCAATCCGTACTTGAAATCGAAGCCGGCATTGCGCGAGAAGTGGTTGTCAAAAGGTGCCGCGGCGGCGCGGTCCGTCGTCAAGGACGAAACGACGTACGGTTTCAGCTCCAGGTTCATCGACTGCGCGGGTGTTTCCAGGCCGACAAGGGTTCCTGCTGTAGAGGGTCTGAAGATGCCGTCACGGCCGTAGGCCCGGGGGACCCGTGTGAGGAACGAGGTCTCGTTCTTCCACTTGACGATGCGTCGAAAGCTGATCCCCCACACCTGAGGGCCGGCTCCTCGATAGCGAAGCGACTTGAACGGGATGGCCATTTCGACCGTCCAGCCTCCATCGAAGCGCCCGCTCTTCACCTCCCAGATCGTGTTCCAGTTGGAATTCGGGTTGCCTTCGTCGGTGAACGCCTGATCGCGCAGCGCGCCGAGCGGAGTGGTCTGAAAAAAGAACCCGTTGCGACGGTCGTGGAACGTATCGAGTGCAACCGACAAATTCTCGTTCTGGATGATGTTGTTATTGTCACGGCGCAGCTCGGTGACCACCCATCGCTCCGGATGATCGTCCCAGCACCGCGCCGCAATGTAGAGGTTCTCGCGGTCGAAGAACACCCACGTGTCGGTCTGCTCCGACGCGGCGTCGCCGTCGCGCGGCTCCTGCATGATGAAACCGCCGGCGGCGGGCACGATGCGGTAGACCTCTTCGTCGAGTTGCCCGTCGATTTTCAGCGGCGCGTCGATTCGGACGGCGCGGACTGTTGCGCCGCCTTTCTCATCGCGTGTGATCACGGCCGGCGCGACGGGCGACGGCGGACCATCGATGTCTGACGGTTGCCGCCGTGGACCTTGTGGGTCGGCCAGGGCCGGTGCCGCCCACAGCAAACCGAGGCAGAGAATCGCGAGCCGCCGTGAAGGCGGCATCAGCTACTGAGGTCCATGCGCGGGTGAGTTTACCCTTCCGCTATAACTTCGCGCACTTCTGCTGAATTCAAGCTGACGCCAGCCGGCGTCGGGGTATTACGAACCATGGCCGCGGCATTGTCGGCGTCCTGCTTGGTTCGAAAAATCGTCATCGAGCTGCCTTGGCTCGAGTCATCGCGGACCGTCCAATAGCCCTTCACAAAACCGGGTGCCTGTTTGACGCGCGGGACCACCTGCTCACTGAGCGCCTTACGCGCTGCGGCAAACTGACCGGGCGCGATGCTGACATTCGTGACTACTGCGTACATACGACCTCCGTGCTTGATGGGTAGCAACCCGTGATTTTGTCAAAACTGAGGAGGGCGCAGCTAATGAGGTTGATTGGGGGCGGCGGGAAGCCTTGCGGCTCCCGCCGATGTCTCACAGACGCATCGCGACGCTGGCGAGAGCCTAACGCTGCGCCGTCGTGCCGATCGACGCGCCGGACACGACGATCTCGACGCGCCGGTTCTGCTGACGTCCGACCGCCGTGCCATTGGTCGCGACCGGCTTGCTCTCGCCGAAGCCGGCTGTGCCAACGACATCGCGATTGACTCCGTCTTGCACCATGCCGGTGCGCACCGATTCGGCCCGACGCTCGGACAAACGCAGGTTGTAGGCGTCTGATCCGACACTGTCGGTGTGCCCCTCGACCTGAATCTTCAGATCCGGATGGGACCTGAGAATACCGGCGACGCGCGCGATCTTCTCGCGGGCGCCGGGCTTGAGATTGGCGCTATCGAAATCGAACAACACGTCGGACACGTTGACGACGAGCCCGCGCGCCGTTTCGCGCGTTTCAAGAATCGTGTTCAGCTGCACGCGTAGTTGCTCGCGGAGCTGCGCCTTCTCACGCTCGGATTGCTCCGCGACGGTCCGTGCCTGCTGCGCCTGCGCCTCGGCAGCGGCACGCGCGGCGTCGGCATCCAGACGCGCGCGCTCCCCATCTGCACGCGCGCGATCCGCCTCGGCACGCTGGCGTTCCGCGTCGAGCCGATCCTGTTCCGCGGTGGCGCGGGCCGCATCCGCCGCAGCTTTCTCCTGCTCGGCGCGCTGATCGGCAAGCAGGCGCTGCTGCTCGGCGAGCTGACGCTGTTGTTCGGCCTGCTGACGCTGCTCCTCCGCCTCGCGACGCTGCCGATCGGCGTCGAAGCGCTGCTGCTCGGCAAGCAGACGCTGCTGCTCCGCCTGCAACCGAAGATCTTCCTGCGCCCGCGCCCGGTCGCGCGCCTCGTTTTCGCGCTGGAGCGCTGCCGCGCGCTGTTGCTCCTGGTAGATCTGTTCCTGTCGTTGCAGCGCGATGATCCGAGCATCTTCCGCGGTCTGTGCCGCCTGCCGCGCAGGCATCATGACCTTGTTTCTCTCCCGATTGCGCTTGCGCGCGTCTTCGGCCTCGGCGAGCAGCGTTGCGGCTTTGCCGTATGTCTCGGAGGCGAACTGGTCGGCTCTTGCCACTCGCGCGATAGCCACCGCGTTGCGAGCCTGCGCGAGGTCGAGCGGCGCGCCAGGTTCCGGCGCCGCCGATGTCACCGGGACGCCATCGCTGTACATCAGATATGCGCCGCGCTTCAGTAATTCGTACTTCGCCTGCAGTGGCTCGACGCGGCCATTCGTGTTGTCCCAGAGACCTTTGCGGACAACGTTCTCCATGACAACGACATCACTGGGCTGAGTGACGGCGAAATACGGTTCCGCAGTGACGATGAGCGCAAACGCCTGCAACTCGGTCGTCACCTTCAAGCGGCCGTCGTCGCCCTTCACCTGCAGCTCGCCAAGATTGGTTGCACGGCCTTCTGGCGTAATCGCCCACATCACGTACGTCAGGTACTCGGGTCCGAACCGTGTCGCCGGTTCGAGCTCGGCGAACTTGGCGTCGATCCGGATGTACCCCTTCTCGCCGCTGATGTTCGCGTGTCCCCTGGCTTTCGGCAGGAGCGACGTACCTTGAAAGTCGAGCGGCGTGTCGTCGTGCCGCGGACGGTAGTTGATCGCCGGTGTTGTACGGCTGACCAATGTCACACGGTAGAGCGTGACTGGATCCTGCGGCGAAACGACGGAATGCTGCGTTGGATTGGGCGCCACCTGAGCAAATGAAGAAGCTGAGGTCAGGGTGAGAGCCAGGAGGGCTACGGTGGATGGGTGACGCATGGGCTGAACCTCCGGCGTCGGGGTATCGCAATTGTTCCGCCATGCGTGACCCTCTCACTTGGAAGACGTTGTTTGACGCATACTGAGACTCTTCACGCGGTTGTCCAACCGTTTGCCCGGATTGGGAACGCTGATGGACTGAAGACGTGGCTCAACCGCACGAGCGATTTGCCAAATGCCGAAAACGAAATCGACGCTGAGTACGGATCACCTCCTCGAACTCGCCCGTGCGGGTGCTGAATTGACTCTCAAGCGGCTGCGCGCCGAAGTGATTGCCATTGAACGTGCCTTCCCCGAGCTGCGATTGCCGGCGGGTCGACGTGCGCTCCGCAGGTCGCTCAAGGAGGTTCGGACGCGCACCCGGACGATGTCCTCGGAGGCGCGGAAAGCGGTCTCGGCGCGGATGAAGCGCTACTGGGCGGAGCGGCGGAAGGCGCAGGCGAAGGTGAAATAGTTCAGGGCGCCATCGTCGGAGGCATCGGCACCGCGCTCGTCAACGCCGCGATGCACCACAGCAACACCGCAACCCATAGCGGTGCCCGGCCGAGCGCGCTCAACACCGCGCACGCTGTCGATAGAAGAACAATTACGAGCGAGAGAAGCAGGAGCACCATCCCAACGGTTCTCGAAAGGACGCTCACGCCGTCAAACGAGGCTGCAAATACCCGGTTGTCAACGAACAACGAATCGCTGGCGCGTTTCTAACAAGCGCCTGCCTGGCGGAAGCTCGCGCCGAGCGCGAGCAAGAGCGCTGCCTAACATTCCAGGTAAGTTTCTGTCTTCTCTGTGCTAGGGTACGACCGCTTCTATACGTGCATGCGGTGCCTGGAGGAGAACGTATGAAAAAGATCCATCTCGCTCTGGTTGCATTTGCCCTCTTCGTGGTGCTGGGCGGGTTTGCGCTCGCGCAGCAGGCCCCTGCCAGACCAGTTCCGCCGAATCTTCCGGAGTGGGCGTGGGGCGTCATGCCCCCAGCGCCGCCTCCACAGCCCGGTGCGGCACCGGCGCAGCCGCCCGCTGAGGACGGCACGATCCTGCACATCGAAGGCAGCAGCGTGGGGCTCACGCGGACGCAGCTGCGCGGCATCCCGACGGTTCCCGATTGGCATCCGGAAGATCACGGCCCGATACCGGACATCGTCAGCAAGGGCCGTATGCCCGCCGTCCGTGCGTGCGGCTTCTGCCACCTCCCGAATGGTCGCGGTCGCCCGGAGAACGCGGCCCCTGCAGGTCTGTCCGTGAGTTACATCACGCAGCAGATGGAAGATTTCAAAAACGGGCTGCGAAGGAGCTCAGATCCGCGGAAGGGCAACGTCAACACGATGGCGGGATTCGGGAAAGAGTCGACGCCCGAAGAGGTCAAGGCCGCCGCGGAATACTTCGCCGCGTTGCCCATTCCGCAGGGCTGGATCAAGGTCAGGGAAGTCAGCATGGTGCCGAAGACCAAGGTCCAGGGCAACGTGTACTTCGAACTCGAAGGAGCGCAGGCTGGGAAGGAGCCCATCGGCAACCGTGTCATCGAGGTGCCGGAGCACGGCCAGGAGCGTTTCGAGATGCGCGACGCACACGCAGGCTACATCGCGTACGTGCCGGTCGGCGCCGTCAAGAAGGGTGAGGCGCTCGCCAACAAGCTCCAGTGCTCGCTGTGCCACGGCGCGAACCTGGAGGGCATCGGACCAGTGCCATCGCTGGCAGGCCGTTCGCCGAGCTACATGGCTCGTCAGCTGTTCGACTTCCAGACCGGGGCGCGCAATGGCCTGTGGTCCGATCTGATGAAGCCGATCGTCGCGAAGATGACCGCTGAAGATCTGGTGAACATCACAGCCTACATCGCGTCGAAGAACCCGCCGCCGCCTGCTGCTGCTCGACAGACCGCGCGCCTGAACTGACACTGGAATCCGCACGGGCCGACCGGGGCTTTCAGCCAGCCCCGCCGACCCGTGCGCCGCTCTCGCGGTCGTCGATGTACGGGTGCGTTTCTGCGCAGACGTTATCTGTATCGTTGCGCGCACCCCACACCTTCATTTCGTCGTCGCGCAATTCACGTAATACCTCGCTCAAGCAGGTCGAACGCTGACATCACGCGGCAGAAATCTTGCTCCTCGGCTGGCCGCCGCGCGTCTTGGCCGTCTGTCCGTCGGCGCGTTCACGCCCGATACGTCAGAAAAGACACGCCTGAGGACACCATGGTGAAAAGAGTCTTGTTCACGTGCTTCCTGGCCTGGATACCGGTCGCGGCGTTCGCGCAAGCGCCGCTCTTGTGGGAAGTGCAGGAGGATATCGACGGCGGGATCGACATGGCCCGAGCGATTACGCTCAGTGGCAAAGCCGCGATTGTCGTCGGCAACGGCGGAGTCCCGCTGGAGGGCCCTGACGAATCCGACCTCGTCATCCAGGCACTCGGTCGGACCACGGGAGCCATCCAATGGACCGACCAGGCGTTCCTCTCCGTCGGAGCGGTCGAACCTCTGTTCGTGGCAACGCGAAGAAACCGAGCGTATGTCGTCGGCACGTTACGTGAGCCGAACGATGTGCGCAGTGCCTTTCTCGTCAGAGCCTACGATGTGCCGACTGGGGCCTTTCTCTGGCAGAACGTGTGGCACGCAGGGCAAGGCGTGGATGTTGATCATCCTACGGGCATTTTTGCGACGCCAACGGTCGTCCTCGTCGTCGGCTACAGCGAGAACGCGACACGAGACGGACTTGCTGCTGTCGTCCGAGCGTACGATCCCCTGACCGGCAATATCCTCTGGGAAGATCGGGCGGGCAGCACGGGCGTCGATAAGTTGGGCCGGGCCATCGCCGCCAACCGCAATCGTGTTTTCGTCGCCGGAACCGTTTCCCCCGCGTCCGATCCGACGCTGCGCGATCTGTTCGTGCGCGCGTACGATGCAACGTCCGGCAATCTCGTGTGGGAGATCGGCCGCCAAACGGTGATTCCGACAAAACTCCTGCTCGCGTCCGGGCGCCTTCTGGTTGCGGGGTCTTCGGCGGCGAGCACCTATCTCGCGGCGTTTTCCGCCTCGACCGGCGCGCTGATCTGGCAGGACACGGTTCCGGCGAACGGGATCGTGGCGGATATCGCTGTCGGCGGATCCCGCGTTGCGGCCGGTATTAATTCAGGCTCTCAGCTGATTATTCGCACCCACGACCTGGTCACCGGCGTCGTCGAATGGGAGGACCGCTCGGCGACCCAACCCGGATTTTTCAACCACGTGTCCGCCGTTGCCATCAACAACGACGCGGTGTTTGCGGCCGGGAGCTCCGGTCAGGACTTTGGGAACTCCGAGTTTCTCGTACGAGCGTACGCCACACAAAGCGGTCTGACTCTGTGGGAAGACCGCTCGCACCCATCGCCGCAAACAGTGGCAGTGGATCTCGCACTCGGAAGGTTTCGTCTGTTCGTCGCGGGATACACGACAAGCAACTCGATCAGTACGGACTTTCTTATCCGGGCCTACGACGTCCGACCCGGTACGACGGCGACGCACTAGACGGACGCGGCGAGAAACACGGCCTCGGAATTCTTCCTCCGCCTCTCGCTCGGGATCAGCGCAAACCGTGGGACATTGCGCCTTTCTGGCCAATCACGCCTCGCAGATCGTGGCCGCCGACTTCTTCGTCGTCCGGACCGTCGAGCCTGCAGTGGGACAATACGAGGTCGGAACGCGATGCTACTGGAGAGCTTCCTCGACTGGAACGTCGAAGGCAACCGTGTTCACGACGCCCAGGCGTTGGAACTGCACCCAGACGCGGTACACGCCGGCACGCGGAAATGCCATGTTGAACTGGATGTCCTTCACGGCACCGCCTGACGAATCAGCTGCGGCGATCGGATGGTTGTGCGTCATGTCCACGAGGTCAGCGCTCGCGGCCAGCATGTGGCCCCACGCACCGAGGTACGGCTCCACGCCTTGTTCGGGACTCACCCGGAACACCATCGAGACATCCTGCCTCGCGACGACGTGGGAAGGCGAGAGCGCGAGGTCGACACGGGCGTTCTCAGTCGTCTTGGGTGACACGTCGGCCTGGATGTGCGCGCCGTCCATCGCCGTCTCCGCGCCGGGCACGATCAGCGTGTTCGTGATCAATTGAGGCGTGGCGCCCGACGGATAGAAATCGCTCAGCACGCGGTACATTCCAGGCTTCGGCAGGCGGACATCGAGATGAAAATCCTCGTCAGCTTGCCGCTCGGGATGGGTGTGCAGAAAGAACGAGAGATCCTGGCTCACGACGAAGACGTGATAGAGCTTCTCGTGCACGACCTCCAGCTTGCGCACCGGGCGTTCGGTGCGCGGATCGATCAAAGCGAAGGTGAGCCGAGTGAGCTCGTTGGGATGCGGCACCACCGGATCGATTGAGAGGTCGACCGGATACTCAAGGATATCGGGGACTCCCTCGACCAACGTCATCCCGCACCGCGGACATTTGCCGGCTTGATTCGACCTGACGTCGGGCTCCATCGGACAGTAGAAGCTGCCGTCGGTGTCGCCGCGGACTTGATGTGAGTGACGTGAGGAGAGCGCGTCGAGCGCCGCGAGCACGCGGGGATTCGGCGGCGGCGTTGTGTACAGACAGAACGCGGTGACCGCCAGGATGATTGCGATCCGAGCCATTCAGAAAGCCAGGTCCCGGCCGGACACATCGGTGCGGCCGGGAGGTGATGACAACTCCGTCTACTTCTTGGCGGCTGGCCAGGGGGCGCCTTCGTTCTTCCCCGTCACCGGGCCAACGCCTTTGTACGTGAATTTCTGGACGCGCTGTCCGCGATACGTCTCCGTTGTGTAGATGTTGCCCTTGGAGTCGGTCGCGATGCTGTGCAGCGCATACCACTCGCCGGGCTGGCGGCCACCGCTGCCAAAGCTGTAGATCTCCGTCAGCGCCGCGCGATCGAACACGTGAATCTTGTGGTTCGCGCCGTCGGCGATGTACATGTACTTCTGCTGCGGATCGCGCGACAGCGCGATCTCCCAGACCGATCCGTCGCCCTGTGTGTTCGTCTCGATGAGCACTTCCTTGACGAACGTCCCGTCGGTCTTGAACACCTGGAGGCGATCGTTGACGCGGTCGCACACGTAGATCAACCCATCGTTGGACGGCTGCGCGCAGTGGACCGGGTTCCGGAACTGCTGCGCGGGCGGGTCGCCCGGCTTGTACGGCGGCATCGTATTGTCGGTCGGCGGTTTCCCGTAGGCGCCCCACGCGCGTTTGAACTTCAGCGTTTCCGGATCCCAGACCGACACGCGGTGATTGCCGTAGCCGTCGGCCGCGATGAGCTCATTCGTCTTCGGATCGAATCGAATCTGCGCCACGCCGCGGACGTTGTCGTTGTCCATGCTCCCTTTGCTGCCGTTGGCGTGCCCGATCTGTCCGAGGTACTGGCCCGTCTTGCTGAACTTCAGGATGAAGCTGTCGTGATACGTGACCTGGCCAGGCAACGCGACGCCGGCTTCTGGCCCCGACGTCGGCGATGCGCCTCGGGCGACGGGTGGAGGAGCCGCGCCGCGCGCGGCGGCTGCGAACTGTGCCGCGCTCCCGGGAGCAGGACCGGGCTGCCCGCCGCCATTCGCACCGAGCCAGACGTTGCCTTTGCTGTCGACAGTGATGCCGTGATTTGAAGTGGGCCAGTCGTGGCCTTCGACCTTGCCCCAGTGTTGAATCAGGTTACCGGCCTGATCGAACGCCAGCACGTCGGGCGCCGCGGTGCAGCAATCGGCTTCCTTGCGCGTCTGGTACGACTCCTTCGCCTCGAGCGAACCCGGCCGATGGACGATCCACACGTTGTCCTGCGCGTCCACCGCCAGACCGATGGTCTGCCCGAGCACCCAGCCGTTCGGCAGCGGCTTGGGCCAGAACGGATCGACTTCGAACTTCGGCGCCTGCTCGCCGGCCGCCTCGACGCCGGTATGTGTTCCGAGCCATGCCGACCCTGCACCCAGTGCAACAGCCAGCGTGATCACGACTGTCCCTATCCACAAATTTCGCTTCATGGCTGACCTCGCCCTCCCTCGATGACCGTCCATCGCCGTCAGGAAGATTCGGTGGACTCTACATCGTTTTCCGGCATATACACTGTCGAAAAGTGCGTATTGAAGAAAGATTCCGGGCTCGAGGGCGTTTGTGCGTCGCGGCCAGCGCAAGTCTGGTGATTTTCGCCGCGATTGTCCATGCGGCAAATCGTCCTGTTCCGGAAGTCGTCAACGTCAAGGTCTTCGTCCGTCTCGAGAGCGGTTCGCTCGACCTGCTCGTTCGTGTTCCGCTGGCCGCCGTGAAGGATATCCAGTTTCCAACTCGAGGTGAAGCCGGATATCTGGATCTGGAAGCCTTGGCGTCGATGCTCCCCGGCGCGGCGGATCACTGGATTGCCGGCGGATTCGAAGTCTTCGATCACGGTGAGCGGGTATCCAGGCCCGAGGTGGATCAGCCGCGTATTGCACCGATTGCCGATCAGTCGTTCGACTCGTACCAATCCGCGATCGACCACCTGGGCGCGCCTCCGGTCGCCGCCACCGAGAACCTGTTTCTCGACCAGGTCTGGTTCGACATGCGCCTGCGATACCGCGTGGCGTCCGAACAGCCGCTCATCGCCCTCGATCCGAACGTGGCAGGGTGGGGTATCAGGGTTTCCACCGACATGAAGATCGTCGACGCCGGCGGTCAGGTGCGCAGCCTGGCGTTCGAGGGCAATCCCGGCCGGATTTACCTCGCGCCGCGATGGACTGATGCCGGTCGCCAATTCACGGATCGCGGCGCTCGGTTCGTCCGCAGCACCGCGCCGCTGCTGCTGTTCCTGTTCTGTCTCGTGCTGCCGTTTCGGCGGTACCGTCCGGCGATCCCGCCGGTTGTCGCCTTCGTGTCAACGCTGCTGATCGGTTTCCTCACGTCGACCCTGGGACTCACCTTTGACACAGTGTGGTACGCGCCGCTCCTCGCGGCGCTCGAAGTCGTGGTCATCCTCCTCGCGGCATTTGCCAACATCGCCGACCAGGTGACGCCGCACCGGCGCACGGTGTTCGCCTGCTGCGCCGGCCTGATCTTCGGCGCGAGCACGGCGTTGGACCTTCAACCCGCGCTTCAATTCGGCGGCGCACATCCGGTGGTTTCCGTGCTGGCGTTCGGTGCTGGCGCCGCCATCACGCTCGTCGCGGCGGCGGCGATCATGAATCCGGTAATGTCTTATCTTTTCTCGCGCGCGCGAACCGAGCGCGTCGAGCGCATCGAGCGCATCATCGTGTCCGCGCTCGCCGCCGATACGGCCTGGGGCTGGTTCACTGAGCGATGGACCCAACTGGCAAAGATTCCCTTCGGGGTCGTCTTAGAGACCGGGGCCGCCGCAATGGTTCTGCGCGCGCTCGCCGGCCTCGTTCTCCTCGCCGGCGCGCTCTGGTTCCTGAACGAGTGGCTGAAATCGAGCCGCCTCGGCGACACCGAGGCCGTTCCGCCGCCCGGCGGCAAATCAACCGTATGAGGCGCATCGGCCTCGCGATTCTCGCGGCGTGGCTGGCGTGGCCCGTGGCGGTCTCCGCCCACGACGTTCCCGATCTCGTGAAAGTGAACGTCTTCTTCAAGCCGGAAAACGGCCGACTGCAGATACTGGTCAGAGTGCCGTCCAACGCGTTCATCGATTTTCAGCTTCCGGTTCTGGATGCCACATGGCTGGATTTATCGGAATCCGAAGCGATTGCTACGGAGGCGGTGAAAGTCTGGGTCGCCGACCGCTTGTCGTTGTTCGAAAACGGCATCGCTCTTCCGAAGCCGACCATCGTCAAGACCAGGATTTCGAGAATGAACGATCCGTTTTTTGGTTCGTTCGACGATGCGTTGATCCATACGAGCGGACCGCGCCTCCCCGCCGATGCGCTCGTCACCCAGGATCAGGGAGTCGTGGACGCATTACTCGAAGTACCCATCACCTCCGCCAACTCGCAATTTTCTTATGAGCCTCGCTTCGGCCGGCTCGGCGTGCTCGTCAACAGCACGGTGACGTTCATCCGGCCGGACGGCCAGCTCCGGACGTTTCAATTCGAGGGAGACCCCGAGACATTCGATCTCGATCCGGTCCGCCGCGACGCGCTCACGCATTTCATGCAAACCGGCGTCGCGCATTTCGTGCGAGACGATGGCTATCTGTTGGCCGCTCTGTGCGTGGGGTTGATCTTCGTCGGACGCTTCGCGCCGACGATGCCGTTTGCGCTGCTGCTCGCGGCGATCGAAGCGCTCACGTTGATGGCCTGTGTTCGATGGACGCCGTCGGCCCCGTGGATTCCGCCGCTCTGCGGCGCCCTGACCGCGGCGGCTGTGGCCTACTTCGGTACCGAGGCCGTCGTGGGCGGCGACGGACGCCGGATAGGTTTGGGTGTGGGCGCCGGACTGATTTTCGGCGCGAGTTTCTGGAGTGGTTTGCAGCCGCTCCTGCAGTACGCGGGAGAGCACCCGCTCGCTGCAGGATTCGGATTTGCGGTTGGAGTCGTCGTCAGTCAGCTGCTTGCGCTCACGCTCGCGTCCGCTCTCGTGAAGGGCGCACTGAGGTTGTCGCGTGCCCCACGAGCGATCGTCATCATCACGGCCGCCGTGGTGATCCACATTTCGTGGCGGCGGATGATGGACCGCACTGGTGCCTTGACGCTCGTGCCGTTCGATCTCCCGCGATATTCAGGCTCGGTCGTGTTCGCCGGCCTCGGGGTCATTCTGATTCTGTCGTTGGCCTTTGCGTATTTCGGCCGCCGTCAGTCAGCAAGTGAAAACCGGCCGGCGGTCTGAACGATCCCGTCAGTGGCTGGCTGCTGGCAACAGGACGAGGCTTGCGTCTGCCGGCAGGCCGTGGAGTACCGCGCCAACCGGCACCGAGAGCGGCTTGCGGAGCAGAAACGGATGGTCGTACTTGGCCGAGTAGTCGCGGAGCCACACCAGGGGCTCGACGCGGCCATCCGGAAACTGCACGGTGATTTGCGATTCGCGACTCGAAGTGTTCCGCGCCCAGAACCCATCGAGCGTGAATGGCCGGGGAAACGTGAACGCGCCGCTCGCTACCAACTCGCCGGCGCGCGGCGGGACAACTGGCGGCAACAGGACTCGCGGACGTGTCGGCAGGTCGTCGGGGTTCCCTTCCGGCGCCCCTCCATTCACCCACTTCTCGAAGAGATCCAGTTCACCCTGTATCAACGACTGGTCGTTGCGGAAGCTGCCGAAGCCTTTGACGGCACCCCAGGGCGGCATTTCGCGGCGCAGCACCTGTTCCTTGATCGCAGTCGCCCAGGGACTCGCTTCTGCGTAGCTCATGAGCGAGAAGGCGCCGCCGCCGGGATGATGGCAAGCGGCGCAGCGGGTGAAGACGATGCGCGAGATCTCCCGGTTCCAGGTGACGTGCGTCGTCACATCGTGCGCGTACGTCGTCGAGCCGATGACGAGCGCGATGAGCGCAGGGGAAAGCAGCAGCGTTACAGAAGCCGTCGCTCGCATTGGAACCTGTCGGCTACTGCGTGGAGGGACCTCCTGCTTTTTGCCCGCGAACCCACGCCGCCAAGATCTTCCAATCCGGATCGTCCTGGGATCTAAATTGCCTCCCTCCCTGGTGGGTGTCGGCGAGGCCGCCCGCCTCCGGCGCCAACGGCATCAGCAGCAACAGGCTTTGTAGCGGATTACCGGGAGTCACGAGCTTTGAGACAATCTGAAAGTTGGCGCGAGACTGCTCTTCGGTCCAGGAGCTCGTCCCGGCCGGCATCCGCTCGAGGCTGAGGGGTCCGCCGCCGTGACGGCTTACCTCATGGCAAACGTAGCAGCGGGCGTGGTCTGGCCACCGCTTTTTTACGAAGATAGGCTCGACTTGTGTCTTGAAAAACTCATAGTCAAGAGACGGCCGCGACGGAGAAGGCCCCTGCGCCGCGAATGGTCTAGGCGCGTAGAGTGCGACCGCCGACGCTGCTAGAAAGCTGGCGAGAATTCTCTTCGGACGCACATTAAAAACCATAATCGCTCCAATAACTGAGTGCCTAGGGCAATGACAAAGTGCTGATCCGGTCGGGCATCTCGCCAACCGGGATGCGAGCCACCTCTTTCATCTTCTGCACATCGATGGCAGTCACCGTCTTCACCCCACAGCTGGACACGTAAACCGTCTTGCTGTCAGGAGTAAATGTGATCCACGCCGGGTTTCCCGACCTGCTTGGCTTCCCGGGCACGACTTGTTCCGGCAACGAGACATGTCCAAGCAGTTTGATATCAGGGAGCGAGTAGGCGAAAACAGAATTGGACGGTCGGCTGTTGACCCAGAGAGTCTTCTGGTCCGGGGAGATACCGATGCCGTGGGCGTTGCTTTCGCACCCCCTGCCGCCGCCGAAGCCTGTCGGCTCGTCAGGGGCCTTGATTCTGGCCACCTCCGCGCGCTTGGCAAAATCCACCACCGAGAAGCTGTTCAACGCGCCAAGGTTTACGAAGATCCGGCGACCCGAGCCGTCGGGGTTGTTCTCGATTGCTATCGGATTGACTCCGGAGTCGTACTGAACCTCCCAGGCGGCTTCCATCTTTTGGAGATCAAAGACGACTACAAAACGTCCTCCCGGCGCGCCGGCAGCGACATACTTGCCATCCGCCGTCACGGCGAGATCGTGCAGTCCTCTTCGTACCGGGATGCTCTTTACCCTCTCGAGGGTGGTGGCGTTGATGATATCTAAGGCGCCCGTATCCTCGGCCTTTGTGCCCGTATTTCGGATACAGACCAAGATCAGCTTTCCATCCTTAGTCGTTTGGGCTTCATTGGCCCAGCCGCTGAGCGGCACCCTTTTGACAATTTTCTCGCTCTTCCGATCCATCACGATGAGGAAGTTATTTTCGGGGTCGGTTCTACTGAAGATGTAGAGCAGGCGGCCGTCGGGAGAGAATCGAACCACTTCGGGTGATTCGATGTTGCCGATCGAATGCACGACCTTGTTCGTCGCGGCGTCGATCACATCAATAGTGGTTCCGCCTCGGTTCGTGACATAGATCAGGGCCGTACCTGCCGCTAATGCTGCCCATGTCGTTGTCATGCCTAGCGCCAAAGTCAGCCCGAGTAAAAAAAGTTTCCGTGGTTGTCGCATTTTCCCCTCCACCGATCTGATCGGAGTTTCCGACTTCACCGCGAAACCTCGGCGGATCTTACTCCTGCGACACAGGTCTCGGACGAACTTTTGTCGTCAGTCGGAAGGTCAAGGTCCGCGAATCAAGGGGAGGGTCTCCGTGCGTGCTAAGCTCCCATTCCCCAGATGGCGCTCGCATCGGGCGCCCCGCCCGCAGGACCGCAACTCGCCCGCGAAATGGGCACCTGGACGGCCACCGCGGTGGTCGTCGGCACCGTGATTGGCAGTGGCATCTTCCAGACACCCGGACTCGTCGCCGGCCGTATCGATAGCGTCGGCGCGCTCATTTTGTTGTGGGTGCTCGGGGGAACGATCGCGCTAGCGGGCGCACTGTCGCTCGCCGAGATGGCCGCCTCGTTTCCGAACACGGGCGGAATGTACGTGTTCCTGCGCGAGACCTACGGTCGCTGGGCCGCGTTCCTCTTCGGCTGGGGGATGCTTGTCGTGAACCCCGCGGCGCATGCAGGGGTCGCGTTGCTCTTCGGCCAGTCGCTCGCGCGCATCGTTCCGGCGCTGCAAGGATGGGAACGTGAGATCGGCGCGGCGTCGCTGTTGTTGTTGGTCGCGCTCAACGTTCGTCCGGTTCGCGTCGGCGCGCTGGTATTGAACACGGCCACGTGGATCAAAGTCGGCGGACTCGTGACACTCGCAGCCCTGGCGTACGCGCTCTCGGACGGCGTCGATCCCGGGTGGCGCTCCCGGGTAGCAATGGCGCCTCACAGCTGGCCCGGCTTCGGCCTGGCGCGGATTCCCGTGATGGGCGCCTT
>JACXTT010001606.1_pt1 | contig 37261 bp, 25 predicted proteins | sample 9270951 | NCBI WGS metagenome assembly JACXTT01 (sample SAMN15532306, study PRJNA645909) | rock metagenome | isolation source: weathered quartz diorite | place: Puerto Rico | collected 2017-06-21
AATGTTTATGTGGCCGATAGCGGCAACCAAACGATTCGCCAGATCACTCCTGCGGGCGTGGTCACCACGCTGGCAGGGCTGGCCGGAAACCCAGGCAGTGCCGACGGCCCGGCGCGGTTCAATGGCCCCTCTGGCGTGGCGACCGACTCTTCGGGCAATGTTTATGTGGGCGATCACTACAACAACACGATTCGCAAGATCACCCCTGCGGGCGTGGTGACAACGCTGGCAGGGCTGGCCGGAAACACAGGCAGTGCCGACGGCACGGGCAGCGCGGCGCGGTTCAATGGCCCCACTGGCGTGGCGACCGACTCTTCGGGCAATGTTTATGTGGCCGATAGCAGCAACTACACGATTCGCCAGATCACTCCTGCGGGCGTGGTCACAACGCTGGCAGGGCTGGCCGGAATCACAGGGAGTGCCGACGGCACGGGCAGCGCGGCGCGGTTCTTTTACCCCTTTGGCGTGGCGACCGACTCTTCGGGCAATGTTTATGTGGCCGATACCGACAACAACACGATCCGCAAGAGATTCCTGCCGCCGCAACTGACGATCTTGCTTTCCGGCGTCCCGCCCAGCGGGATTGTTTTGTCGTGGCCGGCCAATGCCGCCGGATTCACTTTGCAATCCACCACCAACCTGGTTTCACCCGCGGCCTGGGTCACCAATTCCCCCGCGCCCGTCGTCGTGAACGGCCAGAACACCGTCACCAATCCCATCACCGGCCCGCAGCAGTTTTTCAGGTTAATCCAGTGAGCAAAAGGATCAGCCGATGAGACAAGCCATGAGATAGACGGAAAGAAATGATATGAACAACCTGAGCAATTCCCGAACCTTCGCGCCCCGGCTCTTGGCTGCCGCTAAACCCAAACTTCAAAAGAAGATCAAACCATGAAAATGAAAAACCTGGTCCTCGTGTCCTCTCTGATCGCCGCGCTCAACTTGATCCCGACTGGCCGCGTGACGGCGCAGACCTTCACGACCCTGCATAGTTTTACGGCAAGCCATACCAACGCTTCAGGTTTCTATACCAATAGCGACGGAGCCAACCCGTATGCCGGTTTGACTGCGGCGGGCAACTCCAACGTCCGATATGGGACGGCGGCTAATGGCGGCGGTTCGGGCGGCGGCACGGTGTTCGCGGTCCACACCGATGGCACGGCGTTTACAGCCCTGCATAATTTCGCCTGGAGTGATGGAGCTAATCCGCAGGCCGAATTGCTTGTATCGGGCCACACTCTGTACGGGACAGCAAGTGGAGGCGGCGATGGGGGCGGGGGCACGGTGTTCGCTATCAACACCGACGGCACGGGGTTTACGACCCTGCATAGTTTCACCCGGGCCTCTGACCTCAATTTTGCCTGTATAGATGACACCGACTGTCAGTTTTACGGCGGCGTCTGCGCGACCGACCCCGCCAACGGCTTACAATATTGCTGGCGTCCCAACGACGGAGCTTATCCGGTTGCCGGATTGATTTTAGCGGGCAACACCCTGTATGGGACGGCGAGTCAAGGCGGCAATGGCGGTCTGCACGCCGCTGGCACAGTGTTTGCCGTCAACACCGATGGCACGGGTTTTACGAACCTGCATAATTTCGGTTCCTACGATGGAGCTGATCCGGTTGCCGGATTGATTTTATCGGGTGACACCCTGTACGGGACGACGGCTGGCGGCGGCAGTTCGGGCAATGGCACGGTGTTCGCCGTCAACACCGATGGCACGGGTTTTACGATCCTGCATAGTTTCACCCCGGAGTACATCCTCTGTTTGAATGGCTCCTGTCCTTCCGGATACCACTGCGTCTCCGGCATTTGCGTTCCTATTCCCGTTTATGGGTGTCCGGGGGGCTGTGGGCCTTGCGCATATTGTGTCTGCTTCAGCGACAGGGACGGTAACAATATCATCTGCTATTGCGTGGGTGATGGCAGCGTCGGCCCCGGCTGCGGCCCCGCCAGAGCGCGCCTGATCCCCACGGGCGGAGTGACGGCGCAGACCTTTATCTCTATCAACCTCGACGGAGCTAATCCGATGGGCGATTTGGTTTTATCGAACAACATTCTGTATGGGACGGCGGCTGCTGGCGGCAGTTGGGGCGCTGGCACCGTGTTCGCTATCAACACCGATGGCACGGGTTTTAGCGTCTTGCACAGCTTCACCGGCGGCAGCGACGGAAATAGTCCGGATGGCGGATTGATTTTATCGGGCAACACCCTGTATTCTGCGGCGTATGCCGGCGGCAGTTTAGGCCTTGGGACGGTCTTCGCCGTCAACACGGACGGCACGGGGTTTACCAACCTTTATAGTTTCACTGGCGGCAGCGACGGAGCTAATCCGATTGGCGGATTGATTTTGTCGAGCAACACGCTTTATGGGGCTACAAGGAACGGCGGAAGTTCGGGCAATGGCACGGCATTCAGTCTTCCCTTGCCACCGCTGCCGCCGGTCGCGCATTGCAAGCACGTCACGGTGGCCGCGGGTGCCAATTGCAGCGCCGATGCCGCCGTTGACGACGGCTCATTCTCGCCCAACGCCGGCGACACGATCACGTTGGTTCAATCTCCGGCCGCCCCGTATCCGCTCGGCGACACGAGCGTGACGTTGATCGTGACGAACAGTTCCGGCTTATCGAACAGTTGCATGGCAACCGTTACCATAGTGGACACGACACCGCCGGTGGTTGCCTGCCCCGGCAACATTGTCACCGACGCTGCTTCACCTGCCGGGGCGGTGGTAAGTTTTTCGCCGGCAGCTTCCGACGACTGCTCGCTGGCCGGTCTCACGAGCAGCCCGACCAGCGGCAGCACGTTTGGCATCGGTGATACCATAGTGAACTGCACCGCGACTGATGCGGCCGGCAATCAGGCCATTTGCACCTTCACGGTGCATGTGAACGGCGCGGCGGAACAGGTCAACAACCTCATCGCGCAAGTGCAGCGCCTGGGTTTGCCGTCGGGAACCGCGAACAGCCTGAGCGTGAAGCTCCAAGGCGCTGCGAGCGCGCTGGACAGAGGAAACAGTGAGGCGGCTTGTGGCAACCTCGGCGCTTTCCTCAACGAAGTGAACGCGCAAACGGGCAGGAAGCTCACGTCTGCGCAGGCCGACGTGCTGACTGCCGAAGCAACACGCATCCGAGCGGTGCTCGGCTGCCCGTGACACAGAAAGTCTAAACTGTAACCAGGCACACAGATTTTAACGGTAGAAATCTCTGTTCTCCCTGTTTGCTCCTGTTCAAAGTCCCAAAAAGGCGTAGTCGCCGATGCTTGCCGCGCCGCCGTTCGGAAGTTGCTGCGGACAGGCTACCGGACACCAAAACGGACACCAAAAGAGTTAAAGTCGGTATACTTGAGCACGCGGCGAGTATGCTTGATTCACCATTGAAATCAGGCATATTTCCCCTGCAATCGCGGAAAAAAATGGCCAATCCCGGCCATTGGCTCCATTCCAACCCCCGCCTCCAAATGCTTCGCGCGTGGCGGAGAATTCCGATAGCCCTGTTGGTCCACGTCTGGCTGACGGTGCTTTCAAGATGCGCCTGCATTGGCCTTGGAACGAGGGTGCCACTTGGGGTTCCGCTTTTCGAGAAATGCAGACACACCTTCTCGTGCTTCACTCGTGTTGCGGGCGGACAAATGGTGCAGCAACGTTTCGTCCAGCTCATGCTTGAACGAGGATGGCCAAAGCTCATCAAGAACTTTCTTTGTTTGGGCAATTGACTGAGGGCCGCCTTGCAAAGCCGTTCGGGCCAGGGACATTGCTTCTTCCATGAGATGTTCGGTGGGAACGACGCGATTAACCAATCCTATTTGGCGCGCCCGTTCGGCTGAGATCAGTTCCCCCAGCAGAAGCAACTCGCGCGCGTCACGTTCGCGAACTTGCCGATGCAAAAGCGTCATCACTAGTGCCGCCACAAGCCCGCGCCTGACTTCGGGATATCCGATCCGCGCATCCTGCGTTGCCACGACGACGTCGCAAGCTGACATGAGCCCCGCGCCACCGGCGATCGCTGCGCCTTGCACCGCCGCAATGGTGACTTGTGGCACCTGATAAGCCGAACGAAGTATGCGCGCTACCAGTCGGGCGGAGCGCTCGGCATTCTCCGGCGAGTCTTCTTCGAGATCCAGTCCCGCGCAGAAGACGGGTCCTTCGCCCCGCAGAATGATTACACGCTGTCTTTGATCTTGCGACACTGACTCGAACGCTTCCGAGCACGCTTCCATCAAAGAGGCGTTCAGCGCATTGCGTTTAGCCGGACGATTCAATGTCACAATTGTGATTCCCTCTTCCCGTTGCTCTGTCGTGATTAATGATGAGTTCATGGGCAATCTTTTCCACGGGGTTTGCAACGGGCCAAATCGCTTTTGGTTACTCTGAGCTTCATTTCGAGAATGGCCTGGCCCAGTGTCTTGCCCTGGGCATCAGTTCGCAAGGAGCGGCTCGCCCCTCCGGCCAGCACGCCAGGCAGGAGGAAATTAAGCGCGCCCAGGTTGGGCAGTTCGTATCGGATCACTTTGCCAACGCCCAGAGGCTTGAAAAACTTTTCCACGCGCACTGCCGACAAGTTGCTGCGTAGGAACTCAAATCCTTTAGATGTGCGAGCGATTACACCTACGTTCGCGCTCGATCCTTTGTCGCCACTCCGCGCGTATGCAATATCTCCGAGGCGAGTCGGTCGTTTGGGTGAGGATTGTTTCATTGGCCGTTCATCATTCAGAGGTCAGAACATCCACTCGAGGGCTTACTTCCTTTTTATCGATCAAACATGGCCAATAACCGAAGACATCATGCACACGCGGACGGCCCGCAGCGTAACCGGTAACTCCTTGGGGACCAGCGCAGATCAGCGGCGACATTTCTTTGGTGAACCTTTCCACCGCCTCACGCCGGGGATCAGCAACCGAAACACGCAACACAATTTCCAGAAGTTCTGCTTCGATCGATTTATCCAGCAGGCCAGGCATGCACGCGTCAGTACCCACGCATTCAATTGACGACCTCTGGAGATCATAGCCCGCTTCGCGCACTCGCTTCAGAATCGCGCCCCCTGAACGTTGCGCCTTGGCCACGGCATTGCGGCCAAAAATCGTCAGCACGCCCTGCGCCCGGAACCCATCCCGATACGAAGCGCTGACTTTGTAAGATGAAGTCGGTGAACGGCCTCGCGCGCCACTGACTCGCACCCGGTCTTTCGCTTCTTGCCGGACCTGGAGTGATAGAAAGGAAACCGTAACATCGGGACTGAGGTAGTTATCTGGATCACCGATTTCATAAAGCAGTTGTTCCTTGACCGTCCTTTCGTTTACTACGCCCCCGGTCCCTTTGGGCTTTGTGACTACGCACGTCCCATCTGAACCGACCTCCACAATGGGGAAACCTATGTTGGCTGGATCCGGAACTTCCAACCAGTCGGTCGAAATACCTCCGGTCACCTGAGCGCCGCATTCAATCAAATGCCCCGCAATGGTCGCGCCCGCGATTCGATCGTGATCATTCCAGTCCCAGCGGAACTCCGCCATGCAAGGCGCAACGGTCAGGCTCGGATCCGCGACACGGCCGGTGATCACAATGTCCGCGCCCCCTCTTAACGCCTCAGCAATGGATTTCGCGCCCAGATAAGCAGTGGCCGTCACCAACGAATCCAAAACTTTCGTCAGGGGTTCCCCTGTCTCAAGGTTCGCGAACAACTTTGACCTTCCGGCCTGCGCGCCCGCTGCTTGCAAAAGCGGCAAGACATCATCGCCGGTCACCACCCCGATTTTCTTTGAATTGATGCCGGACTGGCAGAGAACTTCCGCGCAGGCTTTCGCGCAACCGTGCGGATTCAGGCCGCCCGCGTTTGAAATAACGCGGACTCTCGATCCTTTCTGCCAAAGCGGAATCAGCGAACGAACCACATCAACGAAATCGCGGGCGTAGCCTGCAGTTGGATCCCGTTGTCTTTGCGATCCCAGAATGGACATCGACATTTCCGCGAGATAATCGAGAGTTAGATAATCAAGACCCGGTTGTTGAGAGACCAGTCGCGCCGGCGCATCGACACTGTCCCCCCAAAACCCCTGGGCGTTGCCGATTAAGATTGGTCTTGAATTCACGCGAAGTTTCAAACCTGCAGCACACCGGTTTTGAAATTTGTTTGCGTGGGCTTGCGCATGACAAAACGCAATGCTGTCAACAAAACTTGCCGGGTCGCATGAGGCGGGATGATGGCATCGACCCAACCGCGCGCCGCGCCATAACGGATGTCCATTTGTTCTTTGTAATTGTTCTTCACGGTCTCACGCAATTGTTTGAGTTCCTCCGGAGTCAGAGTGCTTTTCTTCGACTCCATGTTACGTTGAAGGATGGTGAACAACGTATCGGATGCCTGTTCGGCACCCATGACCGCATATCTGGCATTCGGCCAGGCAAAAATGAATCGCGGGTCGAAGGCTTTTCCGCACAACGCATAGTTTCCAGCGCCGAACGAACCACCCACAATGACGGTGATCTTCGGAACGACAGAGTTGCTCACGACATTCACCAGTTTCGCGCCCTCCCGAATAATGCCCGATTGCTCCGCATCGCGTCCGACCATGAAACCTTGAACGTCTTGAAAAAAAACAATCGGCAGCCCGGTTTGATTGCAATCCATGATGAAACGCGCCGCCTTGGCCGCGCTGTCCGAGTAAATGACGCCCCCAATCTGAATGCCTTGTTTTTTGGACTGAGACCGCTTGTGTTGGTTGCCGATGATTCCCACCGGCTGCCCCCCGATCTTCGCATAAACGGTGACTAAGGTCTGGCCGTACTCCGCCTTGTATTCCTGCATCGACTGGCGATCCACCACGCTGGCGAGTAAATCACGAAGATCGTACTCCGACCGGCCATCAGCGCTCACCAAATCATAAACCGATTCGGAATTTTTCTCCGCGTCCAATGCGCGAACCGGCTGCTCCGCTTCCGGCGGCAAGAGATCGATCAGCGAACGCAGTCGCGCCATGCACGACTCTTCATCCGGCTCCTGAAAGTCGATGGTGCCGCTGATTTCGGCATGCATTTCCGAACCACCCAGTTCTTCAGCTTCGATCACCTGCCCGATTGCCGCTTTGACCAGCGCCGGCCCGGCCAGATAGAGCCCGCTCCCTTTGGTCATCAAAATCTTGTCGCACAACACCGGGAGATACGCGCCGCCCGCGATGCAATTGCCCATGATCGCGGCAAACTGCGGGATGCCGTGCGCGCTTAGCACGGCGTTGTTGCGAAAGATGCGGCCAAAATCATCCTCATCGGGAAAAACTTCATCCTGCAACGGAAGGAACACACCGGCGGAATCGACCAGATAAATCACCGGCAGGGAGTTCTCCAAGGCTATCCTTTGGGCGCGCAAGAATTTCTTGGCGGTTGCCGGAAAAAAAGCGCCGGCTTTCACCGTCGCATCGTTGGCGATGATCATGCACGAACGCCCGGCAATATGCCCAATGCCCGTTACGAGGCCGGCCGCTGGAACGTCACCCCAATCCGGATACATGCCATAGCCAGCCCAGAGACTCAGTTCAAAAAAGGAGTTTGCATCGTCCAGCAGACGCGCCAGTCGTTCGCGCACGGTCAATCGCCCCAACTTCCGCTGGCGTGCCTGGCCTGCGCTTCCGCCGCCCTCGCGCAACGTCGCTTCCTGCGCGAGGATTTGGTCGCACATCACCCGCAATGTTTTTGGTTTGCTCTGCCCTTTGTCAGCCATGGAACAGCCGGAACACTCTAGCGGCTTGATCGGCCGCTAGCGAGACCTTCTTAATTCCTCTTCCCATGACGGGCTGCGTCAATGGGCTGCGTACGCTGAATAGCATTCCCTGTCATGCGCGGTCCCTTTTTCTACGAAAATGGCTGGGTCCGCACTATTCCACAACAGGGCACAACACACTTTGGAATCAATTTTTTCATCATGAACGAGACTTCTTGAATCCCCAATAATCACGACCTAGAATCCGGTCCAATTCAAGCCAGCGGGTTTCAACCGCGGCCATTGGCTCAAGTCCTTACCGGTTTGGCGGTAAGGGCTTGGGAGGATGAATTGCAACTCTTGGTTCGGGCTCGACGGTGACTCACCTGAGGAGACTTATGAAATCACGGCGCGAGTTTCTTAAGCAGATTTCCGCCGGCGTTATCGCCGCCCCGTGGATCGGCTCGGCGTTCGCCGGCGAACCCGCCCGTCGCAGACGCATGGCAATCGTCACCACGGAATGGCGTTTCCATTCCCATGCCTGGCACATGGGAGAACGCTTTCTGGTCGGCTATCCGACCAGCGGCGGTTGGCACCATCCTCCTATCGAGGTCGTGTCGGCCTACGTGGATCAGTTTCCTGAAAATGACCTGAGCCGCCAGCGCGCGAAGGAATTCGGCTTCACCATCTACCCGACTGTGGCTGAGGCGCTGCGTTGTGGTGGGAAAGAGTTGGCCGTGGACGCCGTGCTCATCATCGGCGAGCACGGCAATTATCCCAAAACTGAATGGGGACAAACGAAATATCCGCGCTACGAGTTTTTCAAACAGGTTACCGAGGTTTTTCGCCAGGAGGGGCGCACGACTCCCGTGTTCAACGACAAACATCTATCATGGAAATGGGCGTGGGCGGCCGAGATGGTTGAGTTGTCGCGCGCGATGAGGTTCCCCTTCCTGGCCGGCTCCTCGCTGCCCGTCACCTGGCGCATGCCGTCCATCGAGATGCCCTACGGCGCGAGTTTGCAGGAGGTCATGTGTGTGGCCATCGGCGCTGTGGACAGCTACGACTTCCACGCGCTGGAAGTGATTCAGTGTATGGCCGAACGACGACGGGGCGGAGAAACCGGAGTCGTCGCTGTTCAAGCCTTGCGCGGCGACGCTGTCTGGCGGGCCATGGACGCCGGCTCCTGGTCCGGCGGCGGGTGGGACCCGAAGCTGTTCGAGGCGTGTCTTTCGAGAAGTCAAACCCTCACGCAGCCGCCGACCTACAGCCATCGTTATCCCACTAAAAACCAGATTCGAGAGTTCGTGAAAGAACCAATCGCTTATCGGTTCGAATACGCCGACGGTTTAAAAGCCACCATGCTGCTGATGAACGGATTGGTCAACGACTTTACCTTCGCGGCGCGAGTCAAGGGTGAAACCGAGCCGCTTTCCACCCTTTTCTATTTGCCGCCGGTCCCGAACGTGACTTACTCCGCCGGCCTCATGTCTCAAGCCGAAAGAATGTTCCTCACCGGCAAAACGCCCTATCCGATTGAACGAACCCTGCTGACGACCGGGCTCGTCGCCGCCGGAGTGCAATCGCTCGCCGAAGGCCAAAGGCGAATCGAAACTCCACACCTCGCCGTTCACTACCGCCCGCCGCGAGAATCGACCTTCTTGCGAGCCTAGTCACAGGAAGTTTATGCGTCTCTTAAACTACCGCGGGAAATTGTTGTTGACCACAGCCGCGCTGGTTTTGCACGACGGTTGGCCTCATGAATCCGCACAAGCAGCCGATGAATCGCTGTTCATAGCGCGCCCACTGACCGCGGAGAATTCCTTCACAAGCGGCATCGAGGGGCCGGCCTGCGATGCCCAAGGGAATATCTACGTAGTAAATTTCGAGCGGCAACAGACCATCGGCAAGGTGACACCCGATGGGAAAGGCGAGGTGTTTGTGGAGTTGACAGGCAACAGTATCGGCAACGGAATCGTTATCCGTCGCGACGGAACGCTGTACGTCGCTGATTATGTGGGGCACAACATTTTGCGCATCGATCCCAAATCCCGCGCTGTCTCGGTGTTCGCGCATGACAACCGGATGAACCAGCCGAACGATTTGGCAATCGCCCCTTCGGGTCAGTTATACGCGAGTGATCCTTATTGGAAAGATGGAACGGGTCAGGTATGGCTCGCAAGCCCGACCGGCAAGCTCAGCCTGGTGGCGAAGAACATGGGCTCCAGCAACGGTATCGAGGTCAGCCCGGAAGGCAAAATCCTTTATGTCAATGAGAGCGTGCAGCGCAATGTCTGGGCATTTACCATTGAACAAGACGGTTCGCTCACCAACAAGCGCCTCCTGAAAAAATTCGACACCCACGGCTTGGACGGGATGCGCTGCGATATCGACGGCAACCTATACGTCACGCGCCACGGCAAAGGCACGGTCGTGAAAGTGTCGTCCGCAGGCGATGTCCTACGGGAAGTGGACGTTCTGGGTTCCAAGCCCAGCAATCTGTGCTTCGGCGGACCAGACGGACGGACGGTCTATGTCACGGAGGTCGAGCATCGACGGCTGGTTCAATTTCGAGTGGATCGGCCGGGATCGGCTTTTGCACGGTGGCATCCGGTTAACTGACCGCTCTTCCGAACTCCGAACTCCGAATCCCCGAAGGCAGACCGGCTGCGACGACGCAACAGCGCGGCGAGAGGAAGCTCGAAATCCGAGCCCTAATGCGCATGAGTCGAGGAGTGTAAGGAATTTTCGAGGACTTGCGGCTGTAACCAGATCATTCGGTCTTCGGATTTCCTTCGGATCTCGGACTTCGGGTTTCGGATTTCAAGTGGCCAGTTTTGAGTTTGATTGACCACCTGTTTCGTGTATTTTGTCATCGAGCCGTATGAAAGAGATTCCGCGCGCTGGTGATGGCCCAAGCAGACTCTGGACCCGCCGCCATTTCCTCGCGCGCAACGCAATGGGCATTGGCAGCGTTGCTCTCGCCTGGCTGTTGCGCGAGGAAAACTTGCTCGCCACTCCGCCCAACATGCCACGCGGGCCGCAATCCTTCGACCTGAAGCCCAAGGCCCCACAGTTTCCTCCGCGCGCCCGTGCCATGATTTCACTCTTCATGCACGGCGGACCGAGCCATATAGACTTGTTCGACCCAAAACCGGAACTGACCCGGCGCAGCGGCGAGGATTACCAGGGAGAAATCACCTTCAGCTTCATAGACCGCGCCACGAAGAAATTGTTCGGCAGTCCATGGAAATTTGAGAAACACGGCCAATGCGGAATGGATGTGTCCGAGCTCCTCCCGAACTTCGCGACTATCGTAGATGACGTCACGCTCATTCGCTCGATGCACACGGACATCAACGGCCATGAGCCGTCCATCTGGTTCATGAACACCGGCAAATCGCAACCGGGCCGTCCTGCGCTCGGCTCATGGCTCACCTACGGCCTCGGCTCGGAAAACCAGAGTCTGCCTGCGTACGTCGTCTTGACCGATCCCGGCGGTCATCCCGTGGACGGCGTTCGCAACTGGTCCAATGGCTGGCTGCCACCGTTGTTTCAGGGAACGATTGTGCGCTCTGCCGAGCCGCGCATCCTGAACCTGGAGCCTCCTCTGCATTTGAAAGGCCGGTTGCAGGAAGAAAACCTGGCCTTCCTCGCCCGTCTCAATCGCGAGCATCTTGCGCGTCATCCCGGCGAGTCCGACCTCGAAGCCCGCATCGCCAGCTACGAACTGGCGGCGCGGATGCAGACGGCCGCGAAAGAGGCACTCGACCTATCGGGTGAAAGTGAAGCCACGAAAAAGCTTTACGGCCTGGACGAAACTGTCACGCGCGAATATGGCACGCGCTGCCTCATCGCGCGCCGCCTCGTCGAGCGGGGTGTCCGCTTCGTTCAACTGTTTGTCAACGGCCAAATATGGGACAATCACGAGAGCATCAAGACCAACCTGGTGAATTGTTGCCGCAAGACGGACCAACCCTCCGCCGCGCTGGTCAAGGACCTCAAGGCGCGCGGCTTGCTCGATACGACGATTGTCCACTGGGGCGGTGAAATCGGGCGGCTGCCGGTAACGGAGAACCATGGCGCAGCCGAAAAGGCCGGGCGCGATCATAACGGCCAGGGGTTCAGCAGTTGGCTCGCAGGTGGCGGGATCAAAGGAGGCATGGTGTACGGCGAGACCGACGAGTTCGGGCATAAGGCGGTCGTCAATCCGGTCAGCCCGAATGATTATCATGCCACGCTTCTGCATCTCTTCGGCCTCGACCACACTAAACTGGTTTACTTTCACAACGGCCAGGAAGAGCACATCACTGACAACAAACCGTGCCGCGTGGTGAAGGAGATTTTGAAGGACGCATGAACTGGGCCGGGAAGCTTTGACAGTCCTGACACCAAATGATGGAACTCCAGCCTCACGAAGAGCCGCATTCGCATAGCAGCAGGCACGCCTTTTCGTTTCTTAATGGCCGCGCCCGGGAGGGTCTGACTGTCTTCAGCCGGCGCAGCATGTTGAAAGCAAGCCTGGCGGGTCTAGCTGGACTAACTTTACCGGGTTTGCTTCGGGTCCGTGGCGAAGCAGTGGGGAACGGCAAGCCAATTCGGGGCAACAAGAGTGTCATTCTCTTGTGGATGGCCGGCGGGCCGAGTCACATCGACACCTGGGACGTGAAGCCCGACATGCCGACCGAAGTGCGCGGCCCGTTTGGCACGATTCCGACCAAACTGCCCGGCGTGCGCATTTGCGAGTATCTGCCAAAATGCGCGGCGATACTCAACAAGTGCACTCTCATCCGCTCGGTGGATTGTCGCGAGAGCAATCATCAGCCAAATACGGTGATGCAAACCGCGAACCTCGAAGCCGAGCCGCGCCTTAACCCGAAAGGCGACAAATATCCCGCCATTGCCTCGATCGTCGCGAAACTTCGTGGAGCGAATCATCCGGGCATGCCGCCATACGTAGCGTTGAACGTAAAAGATAAGACGCATTTCGCCTGGGGCGGATACCTGGGGAAAGCTTACGATCCGTTTGTTGGTGACAATGTCAGCAAAATATTCCAACTCACGCGTGGTCTTACAATGGATCGGCTGCGAACGCGCAAAACGCTTTCGCAACAGATGGACCGGCTGCGAAGCGATCTGGATTTGAATGGGTCGATGGAAGCGATGGACCAATTCAGTCGGCGGGCGTTTGACATCGTAGCGGGGGGCCGCGCTCAGGAAGCTTTTGATCTGTCGAACGAATCCCCAAAGGCCGTTGAACGTTACGGGACGCACGAGTGGGGCCGGCAAGCGTTGCTGGCGCGGCGGTTGGTCGAGGCCGGGGTGAGTTTTGTGACGATTGATTTGAGTAATCATTCCTCCTCGGGCACCTGGGACACCCACGGTGATAACATTCCGCCCTACGGTGGTATTTGGAACGGCCTGCGCCCGCTGTTACCGGTGTTCGATCATCTGTTCACCACGCTGGTCAGTGATTTGGCCGAGCGCGGTTTGCTGGATGACACCCTGGTGCTCGCGATGGGCGAATTTGGCCGCACACCGAAGATCGGCACACAAGACAGCACCGACGGCCGCGACCATTGGCCCGTCGTGATGTCGATAGTAATGGCCGGTGGTGGCTTCCGTCACGGGCAGGTCATCGGCGCGACCGAACGCGACGGCGGCGCCATCAAGGAACGGCCAGTCACTCCCGGCGATATTGCCGCGACCATATATCACCACATGGGCGTGCCGCTGGACGCCACGTATCTCGATCATCAAGGCCGCCCGCGTTACATCGTGGAAAACGGCGAGCCGATTCGGGAATTGATTTGAAGAGTAGCGCAGAGTGCAACTCTCCGCTACGACGCGGGAGCTGCCAGGACTTACCTCCAAGTCTCCCCCAAGAAACGTATGAAATTTTGGTGCATGATTTGTTCGACATCGGTTTGAGAATAACCCCGCGCCGCAAGCATCCCCGGTAATCGCGCCAAATCGGCAATGGTGTCGAGGTCGGCCGGCGTTTGCTCGCGGCCAAATGCGCCGTCCAAATCGGAGCCGATGCCGATGTGGCGGGCGTTGCCGGCTAACTGGCAAATATGATCAATGTGATCCATGATGCTTTCCAGTTTCAAGCCCGCTTCTTCAGGGGTGGTCTTTCCTTTAATCCAGCCCGGTACCATCATCCATGCATCGAGCACAGCCCCGATCACGGCTCCTCGTTCGATGAGAGCTTTGATCTGTTCATCCGTGAACTGGCGGTGATGCGGGACGAGGGCGCGGCAGTTCGAATGGCTGGCCCAGAGACGCCCATGAAAATGATGGAGAGCATCCCAAAAGCTCTCATCGCATAAATGGGTGACATCCAGAATGATTCCCAGTCGCTCCATTTCGGCCAGCAACTCGCGCCCCTTGCCGCCAAGTCCGCCAGTGGCATCGGTGCCCTGCGCGTAGGTGCCCGGCCCGTAATGCGCTGGGCCAAGGGCGCGGAGGCCTTGGGCGTACGAGCGCTCGAGGTGGCCCATGGTGAGAATGGAATCAGCGCCTTCAAGACTTAACACGTAACCAATCGGAGCGCTTTGCGCGGGATTGTTCTTCCAGAGCGCCTGGTGCTTCTCCAAAGTCGCGCTGTCCTTGATTTGCACCATTTGGCCACGTTCCTCCATCGCGCGATACCACGTCAGTTGGCCTTGGGTTTGCGCCCACGCCTGTTCGGGACTATGCCATCCCGGCAGCGAATTGTCCGGCTTGACGTAACGCGCGATTTGTGTGGCCACACAAAGACCGATGTCCCCGCGCCGCATCTCTGGAAACGAGACAGTTCCCTTGCCTCGGTCCTTTTTGTCGGTCATTCCTTGCTCGCGCTCGCGAATCTCGGAAATGGCCCGCGTGAGGTCGCGGTTCCATTCCAGCGCGTTCATCGACAAATCGAGATGCGCGTCGAAGATCAGCATTGGTTCATTTCAGAATTGCATTCAAGACCAAAACCAGCAGCAAGGCGACGACTGATTCAATCGTGGTTACGACACTCCACGTCTTTAGCGTCTGCGGCACGGTCATGGTGAAGTATTCTTTTACAAACCAAAAGCCGCCGTCATTGAGGTGAGAAAAGATGAGCGAGCCGGCGCCCATCGCGACGACCAACAACTCGAGGTTTGCGCCCGGGACCTCAGCCGCAACAGGAGCCATGATACCCGCCGCAGTCGAGATGGCCACCGTGGCTGACCCGGTGGCAATCCGCAGCAGAGCAGCCAGAACCCAGCCGAGTAAAATCGGGGATAACTGAGCACCGACAACTGTTGACGTGATTGCTTTGCCAACCCCACAAAATTCGAGAGTTTTGCTGAAACCTCCGCCCGCGCCCACGACCAGAAGCACGACAGCCACTGGCCCCAGGCAGTTGTTCGTGTATCTTAAAATGTCGTTTTTTCCGAACCCGAGCGACGTGCCAAATGAGTAAAACGAAAACAAAACCGCCAGCAGCATTGCAACGGTCGGTTGGCCAAAAAAATCAATCCAGGCACGGATCACGCTTTGCTCGTCCAGGACCAAGTCAGCAGCGCTTGCGGCCATCATTAACATCACGGGCAACAGTATGGTGAACACAGATATCGCGAAACCGGGCAGATGCTGGCGTGCGGTGTGCTGAGAAATGCTTCCGAGGCTCGCAGCTTCCTGCCCTTTATCTTCCCGCCGAATTTGACCTTCTCCCAAATGCGCGGCGATTTCACCCGGCTTAACCTGGATCCGCGGCGCAATGAATTTGCCAAATACAGGCCCGGCAACGATCGCCGTGGGAAAGCCGACTAATAAGGAGTAGAGGATTGTCCTGCCCACATCGGCCTTGAGAAAGCCTATGGCCGCCACCGCGCCGGGATGCGGTGGCACCAGCCCGTGCGCTACCGAAAGTCCAGCCAGCAGCGGTACGCCGAGCAACAACATTGGCTTGCCGCTTTCCTTGACCAGAGTGAAGAGAATCGGTGCCAGGAGAACCAGGCCGACGGTAAACCAGACGGGTATGCCGACCAGAAAAGCAACCAGGAACATGGCCCAGTGCAGACTCTCCGGGCCCGTCTTGCCGATCAGCCGGCGTGCGATGACTTCCGCACCACCGGATTCTGCCAGCAGTTTCCCAAGGATCGTCCCGAGCCCCACGACGATCGCCACTGAAGCCAGAATGTTGCCTACACCCTCAGCGAACGCTGTGCCGATGCCTTGCAAGTGCGGCAACCTATCCTCAGGCGCCAAATCCAGACTTGAAGAGACACCAACAAAAAGCGCAGCGAGGATTATTGCAACGAATGCGCTGACTTTGAACCTGGCTATGAGGACGACCAGCCCGACCACCGCTAACAAAGCGGAAACCAGGAGCAAAGTGTCATGCTTCACTTATGTCGTCAGCTTGCGGGCGCGCGCGCGGATGGTCCATTGAACCTGAGCTTGGCCGTTGCGCACCACGACCGCCTCGGAGTGCAACGCGACGGTTGGACAGATGTGCCAGGGAATGCCATACAGAGGCGCACCGACTGGAAATTCATCGGCGCGCGAAGTTTCGACGACAAGGTGCTCTTCACTATGCATGACTGCTTTCGCATTGGGCAAGTCAAGGAATTGCACTCGCGGATGTGGATTTTCTGAGGCGACTGCTTTGTGCCCCAGGTCGAGGCAGAGGCGGTTGGCGCCGGGTTTGCTGACAACTCGAGTGAGCAACAGGGCGGCGGGAAGAAAGCTCATATCAGGCAGCCTGTTCGCATAGCCGGCGTCCCACAAGATGCAGGTCCCTGGGCTGCACTGCACGTCGTTGCGCCGTGAATGAATCGGAAATGTGGGCGTGCCGCCGGCGATTACGTTGACAATCGAGGGCTTAGAAGCCGGCCCAGGTGCAAGATGATCTCCCAGGTGCTTGCGTAAGGCATCAACCGGTGCGAATGCCGCCTCACAACTTTTGACCCGCGCGGAAAGCTCGCGCTCGTGGATGTGTCCATCATAGGCATGAAGACCTGCTGCTTTGAGAGCCGGAAGATTCTCGATGAGTTGGTAGAGCTCGACCGCTTTCTCTCCAGGAGCAATTCCGGTACGGTGCATGCCGCAATCGATGTCGAGCAGCACTCCGATTTCGATCCCGGCGTCGCTGGCAGTAGCCGAGAGATGTCGAAGCACCTCGGCGTCGTCAGCAATCGCTGAGAAATTGGTGTTCGGAAAAGTCTTGGCCAGTTGAATGAGACGTTCAGCGTTCGGCCCAACCGGCTGATACGCCAGCAGCACATCTTTAGCGCCGCAGCCGGCCGTCATTTCCGCCTCCGCGACCGTGGCGCATTTGAACCTGGCGATGCCTTGCTCCATCTGCATGCGAACCACCTCGGCCAACTTATGCGTTTTGACGTGCGGCCGGAGACGCTCTGTGCCTCCCGCGATCTGAATCATGCGCCGGATATTCTCCTCGATGCGGTTGGGATAGACCAGCAGCGCCGGCGAGGCGACATCGCGCACGTTGACTACCTTGTGCCAGGAATCAATTTGGTTTTCCATCCGAGGTTAGTTTGTTAGTCGCAGTGCTCAGACAGTGCACCTTTCTCTCAAGAAACGCGAGAGCGGCGATCATTTTTCCGGCTCGCTTTTTTTGCGATCCAGATGTTGAGTATTACGAAATGCGCCGTTACCAGATCTGGATAGTGGTCGGCTGGTGGCTGTTGACTTCCCTACCAGTCGCCGCCGCTGCTCCGCCGACGTTCGAGAAAGACATTCGTCCGATCCTCAAGGCGCACTGCTTTGATTGTCACGGCGAAGGCGAGAAGCTGAAGGGCGGTCTGGACCTGCGCCTCCAGCGCCTGATGCTCAAAGGCGGTGACGACGGGCCGGTGATTGTCCCCGGCAAACCCGAAAAAAGTTTGCTGCTAAAGCTCGTTCAGAGCGGCGAGATGCCGAAGCGCGAGAAAAAGCTCACCCCTGAACAGGTCTCGACCATCAAGACCTGGATTGCCAGCGGCGCGAAGACCGCGCGACCCGAGCCCGCCGAGTTGGGGCGGGGTGCCGTCATCACCGAGGAGGAACGCGCTTTCTGGTCGTTCCAGCCGATTCGCCATCCAAAGGTCCCAGCAAAGAAACGCAAAGACCGCGCCCGCACGCCGATTGATGCCTTCCTGGTCGAGTCCATGGCGAAAAAGCACTTCGGCTTCTCGCCTGACGCTGAAAAGGTGACGTTGTTGCGGCGCGCGTGCTTCGATCTCATCGGGCTGCCGCCCACTCCGGCTGAGGTCGAAGCCTTCCTGGCGGACATCGGTCCTGACGCCTACGAAAAGCTGCTCGACCGTTTGCTCGATTCCCCTCACTACGGCGAGCGCTGGGGCCGGCACTGGCTCGACGTTGCGGGCTATGCCGATTCGGACGGCTACAGCGACGCCGATCCGCCGCGCGCTTACGCCTACAAATATCGCGATTATGTCATCCGTTCCCTCAATGCTGACAAACCGTTCGACCAATTCATCACCGAGCAACTCGCCGGCGATGAACTCGCTCGCACGACTCAAGGCACTCCGCAAGATGCGCTGGACCCGCAAAAACGCGAGTTGCTGATTGCTACGGGCTTTCTGCGCATGGGCGCCGATGGCACCGCCACGTCGGGCCTGGCCGATCCGGACGCAGTGCGCAACCAGGTCGTGGCCGATACCATCAAGATCGTCTCGACGTCGCTGCTCGGATTGTCCGTCGGCTGCGCGCAATGCCACGATCATCGCTACGATCCGATTCCCCAAAGCGACTACTACCGGCTCCGCGCCGTGCTCGAGCCGGCCTATGACTGGAAGAACTGGCGCACACCCGACCAGCGACTTATCTCCCTGTACACGGAAGCCGATCGGAAAAAGGCGGCCGAGGTCGAAGGCGAAGCGAAGAAACTTGCCGATGAAAAGCAAGCGAAGCAAAAGCAGTACATCGATGAAGCCCTGACGAAGCATCTCGAGAAATTTGACTCCCCTTTGCGCGAACAATTGCGCGCCGCCTACGACACACCCGCCGACAAACGCACCGCCGATCAAAAGAAACTCCTCGACGACAATCCGAGCGTCAACATCAACCCCGGCGTCCTTTATCAATACAATAAAAAGGCTGCTGACGACTTGAAAGCCATGGATGCAAAGATCACCGAGATTCGTGAGCGCAGACCGCCGGAGGATTTTATTAGTGTCCTGACCGAGCCGTCCGACAAGTTACCCGTCACTTATCGCTTCAATCGCGGCGACCCGAAGCAACCGAAAGAAGCCGTCCACCCGGGCGTGCTTACCGTGGTTTCGCCTCCGGGCAAGTCAGTCGAGTTTCCGGAGAAAGATCCTGGGCTTCCGAGCAGCGGGCGTCGGCTGTACTTCGCGCGGTGGCTCACCAGCGGCACGAACCCGCTTGTCGCGCGGGTGCTGGTGAACCGCGTCTGGCTGGAGCATTTTGGCCGTGGCCTGGTTGGCACGCCTTCGGACTTCGGCGTCATGGGCGAGCGTCCGTCGCACCCCGAATTGCTCGACTGGCTTGCGAGCGATTTTGTCGAGCACGGCTGGCAATTGAAGCGGCTGCACAAACTCATCATGACCTCTACCGCCTACCGCCAATCCTCCCGCCACCGGTCCAGCGGCGACAAGCGCGATCCCGAAGACCGCCTCTACTGGCGCAAGCCCGTCCAACGCCTCGATGCCGAGGTGATTCGGGACGCGACCCTTTCGGTGAGCGGGGCGTTCAACGATAAAATGTTCGGTCCCCCTGTGCCGGTGCGCCCGGATGTCCATGGCCAGATTGTGGTCGGCCTCGACAAAACCGAAGGTGACAACAAAATGCCGGTCGAGGTGCCGCTCAATGGCGAGGAGTTTCGACGCTCGGTTTACGTTCAGGTGCGGCGCAGCCGACCGCTGGCGATGCTCCACGCCTTTGACGCGCCGGTAATGGAAGTCAATTGTGAACGCCGACAATCCTCCACCGTCGCCACGCAATCGCTGATGCTGATGAACAGCCACTTCATTCTCGACCAGGCCTGGCGCTTCGCCCAGCGGTTGCAGAAGGAATCTGCCGACGATCCGACCGCTCAGGTCACTCGCGCCTGGCAACTCGCCTTCGGCCGGCTTCCTACCGCAGCCGAAAACGCCGACGCCCTGGCATTTCTATCCCGGCAAGTTGACTTCCTGAAAACTGCTGCCGAAAAGGAGCCGGGCGAGACAAAAACCGAAAAGAAAGCGGAAACAAAGGAAGAGAAGAAAACCGAAAAGAAAGAAGAAAAAAACAAGCCTGCCGCGAAGCCAACGCCCGAACTCCAGGCGCTCACCGATCTTTGCCAGGCCCTGCTCTGTGCAAACGAGTTTCTCTACGTGGACTAGAAAGGCTTATTCTTACCATTTCTCAAAATCAAGTGGACGCGCGCGACGTCGGACATGTAATCGTCACCACCATACTCGTGAGCGGCTTTCGAGATATGTTCGCGAGCTTGCTTTGCATCCCCGATGGCTTCGGCATAGAGACCGAGGTATAAATGAGCGTAGAAGAGCCGGCGCCGAAGCTCGGGCCCGGCGGGCTCATTGGCATGGGCGGCTTTCAGCACATCGTCTGATTTGGATTTGCCCGCAAACAGCGCATGAATTTGCATCATCGGCACACGAGCATCTTCCTGAATCGGCATTAAGGACGCCCGGGCCTGTTTTGGACCTGCAGAGCGCGACACGCAGAGGAAATGCCAGGCGGCGTTTTCCACATCGTTGGGATTCACGGTTTGGTGCAGTTCAAATTGCTTGCGGCCATCTTCAAACCTCCCGGCGTAATAATAACAGATGCCCCGCTGCCAATGGTAAGGCGCCTGGGCAGGATTCAACTTGATAAACTGGTCAAAATCGGAGATCGATTCGTCGATGCGCGCCAGTTTGAAATGAATGATGCCACGATTTTGCCAGGCCTCGGCCATGAGCGGATCCAGCTTTAGCACCTGATCATAATCAGCCAAAGCCTTGGCTGGTTCGCCGCGTTGCTGGTAAAGTCGAGCGCGCACAAAATAGCCGCGAGGATTTGTCGGCTCTGTTTGGATTGCCTTCGTGGCAAATCTTATTGCCTCATCGCGCTGGCCATCGGAAAAAGCTTTCTGGGCTCGAACAATGAGATCCCCATTTGTCTCCACAGCGGCAGGGAGTGTGCTAGCCACGAACATCATCGCGACAATTGAAGAAATTTTTCGGAATCGAAAAATTTTACTTAAGCCCGGGCCAACGCATTGTCGAAGCATAACTGAATTTAGAAATCGTTTTTCACGAAGGCAATCTGACACGTCTGCAATACCAACAGAAATTAGCTGTCTTGACGACCGAGGGGGCCGCCTCTGGGAATTCGGATTCGATCTCCGAATTTCTTTCGACGTTCGTCATTCGGTTTTGTTCCTGCTTATTCGTCGGAAATCCGTCCACGCCTCAGTTTTTCAGCTTTCCACGAAGCTCCATCTCTTCTATTTCCTATCTCGGACTTCTAACAAGATCATGAGCGCAGAAAAACGTTTAGTCGAACTCAAATTGGAGCTCCCCCCAACACCTAAATCGGTCGCGGTTTACCGGACGGTAGTGGTTTCCGGAAACATCGCTTACGTCTCAGGCCACGGCCCGTTGAAGTCAGATGGAACCATGATCACCGGCAAGGTCGGCGCCGATTTGGATTTGGCAGCAGCTAAGGCCGCCGCGCGTCAGACCGGCCTGGCCATCCTGGCCACCCTCCGTGCGCACCTCGACAGCCTCGACCGTGTCAGTCGCCTGCTGAAAATGCTCGGAATGGTCAATGCCACGCCCGATTTCCGCGATCACCCCGCAGTCATCAACGGTTGCAGCCAACTATTCGCCGACATCTTTGGGCCGGAAAATGGCATTGGCGCACGCAGCGCCGTCGGCATGGGCTCGCTCCCCAGCAACATCCCAGTCGAAATCGAAGCCATCTTCGAAATCAGGGCTTAGTGTGGCTCGCGTGTCTCCTTGCGGATTTGTTCCCAAGTCCGACGAAATTTCAGCCGACTCGACTTAATGGCGCGTATAACCTCCTCTTTTGAACGGAACCGAGCCAACGTGTTCGGCTTGGCAGGCAGCGCCTGGCGCCGATTGGTTATTTGGAGCTTTGATGTTGGAGCTTCTCTGGATCTTGGGGCTTGGATCTTGGATCTTCTCCTTTTACCAATTCTTTCCCATGCTCATGCGCATGTTGTTTGCGCAGGTCAATCAACGCACTCTGCGGCTGAAACGGTTTCCCGCCCATCTCGACATAAACCTTCTCCACCTGGGCCGTAAAAAAATCTCCGACATATCGGGCAATTGGCTTATGCTTTAGCAGCGCTGCCTTGCTCTCCCCGACTGCCGCCATTACCTCCTCCGGCTTCCTCCCCGCATACTTCTTTACCTCCTTCCGCAACTCCACAAAGAAACTCTGTTGGTCGTCCAGCACCTGCGCGGCTCCCATCGGGCCGTGACCGGGACAAATGGTTTGCGCCCCCAGTTTTTTGGCGGCGGCCAGCGTCTTGATCCATTGCTTCGAGTCACCGTCGCCCATGTAATTGTATGGGCCGTTCACGCAAGCATCGCCTGTGAACAGGATTTTTTCCTTCGGCAACCACGCAAAACCGTCGCCATGGGTGTGCGCTACGCCAAAGTGCAGCAACTCCACCCGATGCTTGCCGTCGTCGAAGATCATGTCCTTGTTGTAGAGAAGTGTGGGCGGTTTCAATTTGCTCGCAGCGACATCCAGGCGGTTTTTGGCCGTGTCTTCCCAGCGACCTGGCTTCCCGCCGTAGTAACCCGTTTCGTATTTCTTCATCTCATCAATGACGCCTGTGTGTGCCACCGGCACCGCCCCGTTCTCCACCCACACCTGGTTGCCGTACGCATGGTCGCCGTGATGATGCGTATCAAACGCGAATCGGATCGGCTTATCTGTGATGGCTTTGATTTTAGGAATGATCTCCAGTGCGCCGGACGGGAAATTTCCATCCACCACCAGCACATAGTCTTCGAAGATGATCCAGCCATTGTTGCAGTGTCCGTGGCCCTTCAGATCGCCCTCGTGAAAATATACACCCGGCGCGATTTGTTCCGCCTTGTTTACTTCCCCGATGCACAGAACAGGTGTTGAGCACGAGGCCGTCAGGAAAAGAACCAGAATGCTTGAATTGGAGAAGGTCATGGCGGGAGACTCCAGAGAATCTTCCTCGCGGTCAAATCGGAAACGAGCAGACTTTCTCGAATCGTGGCCTAGTTGCTGGAGCGAAAATCCACGCGGTAAGCGGACGAGTACCTGGTCATCGGTTTGGACAATGGGAATGGGGGATTTGTTTGGGATTTGGTGATTGGAATCTGTGATTTCGATGGATTGCACATTGTTTGCCGTTCGCATGTCGGCCTGTTACGCTCGCGGGCATTGATCACAAGCAAATTCTCATGACCGGCCATGCAAAAACCGCCCGTCGGGAGTTTCTTCGGCTCAGTGGCCAGTTCACGGGCGGCTTGATGCTAGCATCTGTCTTGCCCACGTCGGCGCTCGGCGCCGGCAGCAAGCGGTTGAAAGTCGCCGCTGTCATCACGGCTTTCACCTATCGCAGCCACGCCCACGTCATTTTGGAGAATTTTGTCGCTCCTTATCTCTTCAATGGCGAGTGGATTTCCCCTGGCATGGACGTGGTCAGTCTTTATGCCGACCAATTTCCTGACGGCGAACTTGGCCGCGCATTTGCGGCGAAATATCAGATCCCAATCTATAGGACCATCGCGGAAGCGCTCTGCCTGGGCGGCGACAAACTGGCAGTGGATGCCGTGCTCTCCATCGGCGAGCATGGACAATATCCGGTCAACGCGAAAGGGCAGCAGGAGTATCCTCGCAAACGGTTCTTCGACGAAATCGTTGCGGTATTTCGGCGAAGCGGAAAAGTCGCGCCGGTTTTCAACGACAAACATTTGTCGTATCGTTGGGACTGGGCCAAAGAGATGTATGACACTGCCCGCGAACTCAAAATTCCGTTCACGGCCGGCAGTTCCGTTCCGCTGGCGCAGCGCCGTCCGTCTCTGGAACTGCTCGCGCGAGCCAAGATCACCGAAGCCGTTTCCATTCATGGCGGCGGCGTTGAATCGTATGATTTCCATGGCCTCGAAGTGCTTCAGTCGATGATCGAGGCTCGTCGCGGCCACGAAACTGGGGTCGCGCGTGTGCAATTTCTCCAGAGGGATGCGCTGTGGAAAGCCGCTGACGATGGATTGTGGTCCCCGCAACTGGCGCAAGCTGCATTGGACGCCGAACCGAACGCAGGACGCCCTCCCGCGAAGGAGTTGATATGTCCACCCAAGAGAGGCGACAACAAAGCGGCGTTCGTTTCGCATGGGATACTTTTGAACTATCGCGACGGGTTACGAGCAATCGTGCTCGCTGCTGCAACCGGCGGCGGCACCAAATGGCATTTCGCCTGCAAGCTTAAGGGCGAGCAGCAACCACTCGCGACGAGCTTTTATGTCGGTCCATGGCAAAACCGAAACCTCTTCAAGGCGTTATCGCATGCCATTCAAACCCATTTTCGTGAGCGCCGTGCGCCGTATCCGGTTGAACGGACATTGCTCGTCACCGGGATTCTGGAGGCGGAAATGGAATCGCGCTTTCAAGGGGGCAAACCCATGGACACACCGCAGTTGCACCTCAATTACGCGCCGCGCGATTACCGAAAGATGCGCGAAATGGGCGCGAGCTGGAAAATTATCACAGAGGACATACCAGAGCCGAAGGGCCTCGAGATGTGGAACAAGGCATGAGCAATCCCGAAGTTTTGCTACGCAAGCACACTCGACGCGAGTTCCGCGAGCGAATGCAGTCAGGGGAACTTAAGGCGTGCATAATCCCTGTAGCCGCCATCGAGCAACACCTCGAACACCTCGCAATGGAACAGGATTGGCGCAGCGCCTGTCACGTCGCCGTCGCGGTGGCGGAACGATTGCGCCCGCACGTGCTGGTGGCGGAGGGGCTGATGGCTGGCGTCAGCGAACACCACATGCGCCATCCGGGGACACTGACGCTGCGGCCCGGAACCTTTCTGGCCGTGCTGGCCGACTTGATTGACAGCGTTGTGCGCGCGGGCTTCAAGAACGTTCTGGTCCTCAACGGCCACGGCGGCAACACGGCACCCGTCAACGGCTGCTGGAAGCAGCTCCTGCTGTTGAGTCAGGTCAACCTCCAATTCCTTGCCTACTGGGAAGTGCTCACCGAAGCCGACGCAAAGGAATTGCTCAAGGGCGGTCATCAACTTCCGAATGATCTGCCCGGCCACGCTCAGGAATTCGAGACCGCGTTCGCGCTGGCCGCCTTTCCCGAGAACGTTCGCACTAAAATGTGGACGGACCAGCCGGACAAAAGACCGTCAATGGCCACCACCAGGCAAGGAGAAGAATTCCTCCAACGAATCGTGGAACGAGTTACCGTTTATGTGGAGGAGATGATCGACGGAAGGCGCATTGCGAAAATCCCGCCCCATTTTCCATGACCTTCGCGCCCGCATCGCGCGTTGGCGCCTGGAAGTGGTGGGTGTGCGGCCTGTTGCTCCTGGCCACCACGTCCAATTACATGGACCGTCAGACGCTGGCGAATGCGGCGGTCCGCATCACCAACGAATTCCAATTGTCCAAGGAGCAGTATGGCGAGCTCGAGCTCGCCTTCGGCTGGGCCTTCGCCGCCGGCTCCCTGCTATTCGGATTCATCGCCGACCGCGTCAGCGTTCGGTGGCTCTACCCGGCGGTGCTGTTTGCCTGGTCGCTGATGGGCTTTCTCTCCGCATGGACGACCGATTTCAAACAACTCCTTATATGCCGCACAATGCTTGGGCTGTTTGAGGCCGGCCACTGGCCGTGCGCGCTGAAAACCACCCATCTCCTCCTTTCGCCGCAAGACCGCACAATGGGCAACAGCGTGCTGCAGAGCGGCGCATCCATCGGCGCCGTAATTACGCCACTTGTAATGCGAGTCTTGTTGACGGATGCGCAGGGGAGCTGGCGCTTCCCTTTCCAGGTCATCGGCGCGGTCGGCATCGTGTGGGTTCTGGCATGGTTTGCCTCCGTTCGTCCGCGCGATCTCAGCGGTATGTTGAAACCAAACGACACCTCATCGGCGGGCACCACTGTCGAGTCGATTTGGAGCGTTGTCGTAAGCCGTCGTTTCGTGGTCACTCTTGTTATCCTCTTCAGCATTCAAACTGTCTGGCAGCTTTTGAGAGTGTGGCTGCCGATGTTTCTTCAAAAGGGCCGCGGTTACAGTGAAAGCTCCGCGTTATACTTCAATTCAGTTTACTTCGTCGCCACGGACATCGGGTGCATCGCGGCGGGCGCGGTGTCCATGTGGCTGGCGCGACGCGGCCTCACGCCTCACGTTGCAAAACGCCGCGTCTATCTTGCCTGCTCGCTGCTGACCGCCCTCACTGTCCTCGTGGCTGTGCTTCCCAAAGGCTGGCCGCTGCTGACCACGCTTCTCCTCGTCGGTGCGGGCGCGCTGGGCGTGTACCCGTGCTACTACTCTTTCGTCCAGGAAATCTCACCGCAACACATCGGCAAAATCACCGGCCTGCTCGCCACGCTGGTGTGGGCCATCTCCTCGCCCGTGCATAAGTACTTCGGCCGTCATGTGGATCAAACCCAGTCCTTCGATCTGGGCATCGCCGTGGTGGGGGCAACTCCGCTGGTGGGCTACTTTGTCTTGCGATTGTTTTGGAACAGCAATGCACCGTCCGAGAGGGGCGAATGAGAATCACACTAACCCGAGCTTTCTGCGTCCCTCATTGGTCAATCGATTGGAATTCCAAGCTGGCTCCCAGGTCTGCTCCACCACCACTTGCCGCACGCGTGGAACTTTCAATAAGCGCTCCCGCACTGGCACGGAAAGAGTTGGATGGACAGAGATCGAGCCATGCGTGAAATATCCCAATCGTGGTCGCCCGCGATGCGGCATCGCCATCACGACGGTCACGACATCGCCACGGACCCGCACGTCATACACGAGACCGAGCTCAACTACGTTGATGTCAGCCGTGTAAAACTGCGCGTCTTTACAATCCCGCAGAGCCTCCCAGAGGGCGCTCTTTGGGATTGGGCTGTCGCCGGCTTCGCCTGGGCGCGCCAGGCGGCCTGGACAATCTCTGGTGAGAATATCTATCGGCAGCGTGCCCGCAGTCGTGAGCAAGGGATTCGTAAGCCGCCGGCGCAGCTCTTCGATCGTGCGCGGCCCTTCGGCCTGTGTAAAAGGCAAGGCGACGTAGGCGTTCTTTTCATGGAGCACCGCTCCAGCCGGCACATGCCTGCCCGGCAGTGGATACCGGCTCCAAAGTTGTCCGTGCCACCGATACGACATCGTCGGTGCGCCAGAATGTTTCAAAGCAGGCAAGCCCTCTGCCTTGTGCTCCAGAAACAGCGCGATGAATGAGTCCTTGCTCTGTATATTGAAGAAGCCGACACCCCAGAGGTTGTCCTGGTGCTCAGCGTCCACCTCGCCGGTGCGCAACTTTCCATCCGCCCCCATCCACACGCTATCCTTAAAAGAGTGTCCGGAGAAAACCCATTCGTCATCGCGCAAGGCCTCCGCCTCAAAATCTTTGACGGCCTGCATGCGGCCCAACTTGTGGAACCAAGGCAATCCGGTATAGAACCGATATTCGACCTCAATGTTGAGCCGGCTCGGTGAAAAAATGGGATGCACTGGCGAATAGGGGAATCCCCACCGTCGAACGATAGTACAAAGCGCTCCGCGCACCACTTCGTAGTCCGGGCAAGTGTCCCACAACGTGATGCGCAGCTTCTGAAAACTACCCGAGGCGACATAGTCGTGCGCCCAATCAATCCCCGGCGGTTCGCCATGACCTTCGCCACCCGAGAACAATTCCAATCCGTGCTCGCGTTTGAGGGCCAGGCGCTCGAGTTGGCCCATTTGCCGCGAGAGCGATGCCTTGAAAAACGCATTCTCAATATCGAGGCCGAACCCTTCGCCTGTTGCCACCAGGTCCGTCGGATATGCCGTCAACTCCGCATCCGGGTTTCCATAAAACACCAGGAACGTCTGTTGTTGACGGGCTGGAGTGTCGGCCATGAACAGCACCTTGCACAAACGCTCTTTGCCTCGCCGAACCTCATCGAACACCTGACAAGGAACTTCCTTCAACGCGCCATCATTCACGCGCGCCACGCGAACTTCCCGCGAGAGTGATGTCACCTGCTCGCTTGGAAAACTCAACAACACCTCCACCGGCTCCGCTTGCCGCTCCTGCCCTATCACTTCGTTAAGGGTCAAAGTCTTGTAATACTTCCACCCTTTCGCCCAATTCCTCCAGGGAGACGGGAGCGCGTCCACCGTCTCATAACGCCCCGCCGCCACCAGCGGAGTTCCGCCACCCTCCTCCTCCGCCTGCGCCTGAATCGCCGTACTCCGTAACGAATGTGTGAGCGCTCGAGCCAGCCGGAAATCCTTCCGCTGCCAGGCCGCTTCGAGCAACTTCAGCTTCTCTTCAAAACGGTCGGTGCGCTCCCAATAACTCCTCTCGACCGCGGTTTGAATTACCCCAGCCGTTTTGTCTTTGGAGGTTTCTGTGGCAGCCTGCGCCCGGAACCGGACCAACTCCGGCACTGACCAGCCCGCGAATCCGGATATCCCAAGGCCCAGAAATCTCCGACGCTTGATCTGCCAGGAGCTATTTGGATTATCAGGTTTTCGTTTGGTCGGCATCCAGGTTCGGCCCGAACGAATAGCTGTCATGACGCGCAATCGCGAGACTTATTTCCCTGAGCTTTCGCTTGAATCGGAAATTAAGTAAGCGAGCAGGTCGAGGATTTGGGACGCGTTCAGCGTGTTGAGGACGCCCGTGGGCATGTTCGACACTTTCGACAGCTCTCGTCGGCGGATGTCTGATTTGCGGATCGTGACTGCTTCTGCCATCGCCGTTTGGGGTAGAACCACCACCACCTGGTCGTCCTCGCTCACGACACGACCATTGGTAATCTCGCCGGCCTTGGTTTCAATCTCGGTAGCTGCATAGCCTTCCGCGATGACTTTCGAGGGCAACACGATTGATTCCGCCAAATCATGCAAGGACAGCCGTTTCCCCACGCCAGTCAAGTCAGGGCCCACGCTGCCTCCTTCGCCGGCAAAGCGGTGACATTGCCCGCAACCTGCCTGCTTGTATGCGGCGCTTCCGTACTTAAAGGAACGACTCGTCTTAAGTTTGTCCAGCAAGGGGAGAAGGTCTTCCATTTTCCAATCGCGCACGAATGGATGCTCTGGCTTCATTCCGCGAATCCAATCGCGGAGAAGCGCGACTGCTTGTTCATCCGCGCTTGTGACCGCGACTGGAGGCATTTGACCTTGACCACGACGCGATAACCGCTGGTAAAGAATGGAGCGATCGGGATCACCCGGCGCAATCAACATGGCGTTGTCGATGCCGAAAGTGTCGTGTTGTGGCCGTACGCCAATGAGATTCATTTCCTCGCGTTTCGTGGACCAACTGAGCACTATCCTTGAATTGCCTCCACCTGTGCCTACGTGGCAAACGGAGCAGTTCACATGAAGGTAGGCGCGCGCACGCGCTTCGAGCTCCTGGTTGGAATCGTAAGGGTCGACAAGTCTTGCTCGCTGGGCCGGCGCTTTGGAGTTAGGGGAATTTGTAATTAGTCCGATATGCCGCAACGTCCGCAACTGGTTATCCTTCGCGCCGCCATAATTATGGATCCGGTCCAATTGAGCGTCGCTGAGGCCGAGGAGGAAATTCGCTGCCCGACTGTGGCAGGCGCTGCACTCCGTGCGGCTGGGATAACGCCAGGACTGCTTGCGCAGGCCGCCTGCAGCCCGCTCATCTTTGACGCTAATTTCTCCTTCCGCACCTTTTGCCGCCACAAGGGTGGCATCCGATTGAGCCTCATTCCATCGATAAGAGTAACCGGTCCATTGCCCGGTCTGCTTCGATAAAATCCGGGTTTCGATTCGCTGGCGCGATGTCGGATCACCCGCTTGACGTTCAAACGAGAGTGTCTGGACGAGCACGGCGCCGTTCGTGGCGTTCCAACTGGTTGAGGAGTTATGCTCAAAGGTCATGTCACCTGGCAGCGCGATAAACCTCTCCGCAGAAGCGCCATCGGCCCAGGCTGGCGCATTCACTGAATACGGAATCACACCGGGGTGAAGCTCATGATTTGTCGTCGAAAGAAAGAGCCCTGTCTCGCTCAGGAGCTTTGGGAAATCTGTTGTCGAACCTTGCTTCGGGGCTCGGACGAGCCGGTAAATACCGCCCAGGTAATCGGCGATCAAGAGTTGGTCGTGTTGATCCACTGCGAACGCAGTAATCTGCAGTTCCGTGTTGGCGATTTCCCGCTGCGAAGTCACCCGCGTGCCATCGTGACCCGTGCCCCAGATCTTGCCCGTTGAGAAGTCGCCGTAGATGTAAAGACCGTCCAGTTCGTCGAGCTCTTTGCCGTAGTAAACCACCCCGCCGGTCAATGAGCGCGCTTCGGAATGAGCGTGTTCAATAGTCGGCAAAACGACCGGAGTCGGCCCAAGCTTGCGATTGAGATAAAACGGATGGCTCCCTTCATAGACACTCCACCCGTAGTTTTCGGCCCGTCGGACCAGGTGCGCCGTCTCCCAGAGGTCCTGACCATTATTGCCAACCCAGATTCGGCCGCTCTTTTCGTCAATCGTCAATCGCCACGGATTGCGCAGCCCGTAAGCCCATTTCTCGGGGCGCGCATCCTTCAATTCGACGAAAGGATTATCCCGCGGCACCGCGTAACGCTGCGTACCCTCTGGGTGGTCAATGTCAATGCGAAGGATGCCCCCAGTCAGTTCGGAAAGGTCCTGCCCTCTAACCCAATCGTCCGAATCGCTGGTTCCATCCCCACTCGAGATGTAGAGCATGCCGTCATGGCCGAACACGATGCCCCCGCCGTCATGACCCATTGAGCGCCACTCGACAATCGGCAACCCAGAAGTCGGGTCGCATCGATACGGGGCTTGCCTTGCGACTGTGTAACGCGAAATGCGGTCCTGTCGGTTCGTCTCGGGAGTCGGTCCATTGCTGAACACATAGATATAGCCATTGGTGCGATAGCCGGGATGGAACGTGAAGCTGTAAACCAGGCGATTGGTAACCATCAGAAACGCTTCCGCTTGGTTGGTATTGGGGTAGTCCGGCATCTCCAGAATGCGCGATGGTTTGTTGGTCTCACCGCCTTGCTCGATAACGAACAACCTCGGCGTTTGGGGTTCGGCAATGATGAATATGGGCCGTTCCAATTTGATCTTCGTAAAGGTCCGTTCGACGGTGTAAGGCAGCGGCGGATCAGGCGAACCGATCAGGCGGGAGGTGGTCCATGGGATCCGGTGATCGAGACCGAATGGCTTATTGTCGGCAGTTTCGCGCTCCTTACAACTCGTTGTCGAGAGCGCTGCAAGGAGGCATAGCGCCAGGTTGACGAAGCAAGTGGGCGTGCTCAGACCACGGCACCGTCCGTGTATCATAGAGTGATTGCCAAAGGGAGTATTCGAAACAATCGTGATGCAGGAAGGCTGTCAATAATTCTCTACTGGTCAACAAAGATCAAAATGGATACGTAAAACCACTAATCAAGACTTGACAAAAAGTGGGTGCAAACGACACTCAATGCAGGGCACCCGACTATGGTATTTGAAAGTGTAGCGGGCAGCTCTGAAGAAGCGTCATGTTAACGATTTACGGCAATAAGTCGCATTTTTGCGACGGCATTTCGCGCCGGAATTTTCTCAAAATCGGCTCGCTTTGCCTTGGCGGACTGAGCTTGCCCGAACTACTGCGCGCCGAGGCGCAATCCGGCATCGGCAAATCGCACAAGGCCGTCATCATGATCTTTTTGCCCGGCGGGCCGTCGCACCAGGATATGTTCGATCTGAAGCTGGACGCGCCGTCGGAAATTCGCGGGGAGTTCAAGCCGATCAGCACCAAGGTTCCTGGCATCCAGATTTGCGAGCATATGCCGCGGATCGCCGGTGTCATGGATAAGATGACGATCATCCGATCAATCGTGGGCGCGCGGGACAATCACGACGCTTTCCAGTGCATGACCGGCCATCTGAGCTCGCCCCAACCGCCCGGAGGTTGGCCTTCTCTTGGCTCGGTGGTCTCCAAGCTTCACGGGTCGGTGGACAAATCGGTGCCGGCGTTTATCGGTTTGGCGCCAAAGATGGGTCACGTGCCGTGGTCCGACCCCGGCAAACCCGGTTTTCTTGGCATTGCCCACGCCCCTTTCAAGCCGGAAGGCAACGGCAAAGCCGACATGGTTCTTAACGGCGTCACGCTTGACCGGCTGGCGGACCGCAAGACATTGTTGAGCGGGTTTGACAATTTTCGGCGCGATGTGGATGCAAGCGGCTTGATGGAAGGACTCGACGCGTTCAACGAGCAGGCCTTTGGCGTGCTAACCTCGAGCAAGCTTTTGGAGGCCCTTGATCTGAAAAATGAAGACCGGCGCGTCGTGGAACGTTACGGCAAGGGCGATCCCAAAAACCGCGACGACGGCGGCCCGAAATTAATGGAGCAGTTTCTCATTGCGCGCCGGCTCGTCGAAGCGGGCGCCCGCTGCGTCACGCTGGCATTCAGCCGCTGGGACCATCATGGCGACAACTTTGGAGCGCTGCGCCAGGACCTGCCGTTGTTCGATCAAGGGCTCAGCGCGCTGGTCGAAGATTTGCATCAACGAGGCCTGGACAAGGATGTTTCCGTGGTAGTCTGGGGCGAATTCGGCCGCACGCCGACTATCAACAAGGATGCAGGGCGAGATCACTGGCCGAGAGTTTCGTGTGCTGTGCTGGCCGGTGGCGGCATGAAACACGGACAGGTCATCGGTGCGACGGATCGCCTGGGCGGCGAGGCCGTCGAGCGACCCGTGCAATTTGGCGAAGTGTTCGCCACGCTTTATCAAAACCTTGGAATCGACGTGAATAAGGTGACCCTCCCCGATCTTGCGGGCCGGCCGCAATACCTAATCGCGGACGGGGCCCAGCCGATGCCGGAACTGGTTTAATGCTGACCATCTTCGGCCAACCCCACCGGTTCTGCGACGGAATCTCCCGGCGCAATTTCCTGAAGATTGGCGCATTAGGTTTAGGCGGGCTGACGTTGCCACAGTTGCTCCAGGCGGAGATTCAAGCGGGCATTCGTAAATCTCACAAGGCGGTCATCATGATTTACCTGCCGGGCGGCCCGCCGCACCAGGACATGTTCGATCTGAAGCTGGATGCGCCGGCGGAAATCCGCGGCGAATTCAAACCTATCAAGACAAACGTTCCCGGCATCCAGATATGCGAACACCTGCCTCGCATGGCCGCAATGATGGACAGGCTGGTTCCGATCCGTTCGATCGTCGGGATGGTTGATGAGCATACGGATTTTCATTGCATGACTGGGCATATCTCGCGCAATCAACCGCCCGGAGGCTGGCCGTCGTTTGGATCTGTCATTTCGAAACTGCAGGGCGCAACCGATCCGGCAGTTCCTGCCTATATCGGTTTGGAACCGAAGATGCAACATCATCCATACAACGCCGCGTCATCCGGGTTCCTCGGCGTTGCTCACCGGTCGTTCCATCCGGAAGGGGATGCGAAAACCGACATGACACTCAATGGCATCACGCTGGATCGGTTGACGGACCGCAAGTCATTGCTGGCCAGCTTTGACCAGTTTCGCCGCGACGCCGATTCGAGCGGATTGATGACCGGGCTAGACTCGTTTGAAGCGCAGGCGTTCGGAATGTTGACCTCCAGTAAATTGGTCGAAGCGCTGGATTTGCAGCGCGAGGACAAACGCACCATCGAGCGTTACGGGCAGGGCGATCCGAAACCGCATGGCGACGCGGCGCCCCTGTACAATCAACAGTTCTTGATGGCGCGACGGCTGGTGGAGGCCGGAGCGCGCGTCGTGACTTGCGCGTTCGGGTTCTGGGATTATCACGGCAACAATTTCCAGAACGCCCGCACCTGCCTGCCGATGCTCGACCAGGGCGTCACTGCTCTGGTGGAGGACCTGCACCAGCGGGGACTGGACAAGGAGGTCTCGGTGATTGTCTGGGGCGAATTCGGACGCACGCCGGTGATCAATAAAGATGCCGGGCGCGATCATTGGCCGAATGTCTCCTGCGCCTTGCTGGCCTGCGGCGGCATGAAGACCGGACAAGCGATCGGCTCGACCGATCGCCTCGGCGGCGAAGCTAATGACCGGCCGGTGCATTTCCAGGAGGTCTTCGCGACACTTTACCACAACATGGGAATCGACGTGAACAAAGTCACCGTAACGGATCTCGCGGGCCGACCGCATTACCTTGTGGATGGGCATCAGCCGATGAAAGAACTGATCTGAACGTTTGCTGAATCGAAATTGTGCGCCCTCATTCACCGAAAGTCACTCTCGCCCCGCTGGTAATCGCGTTGATCGGCACCTCCTCGGTTCTCGCTCTGGACAAGGAGACCGCTCGCCTGGATTCGTCCGGCGAATTGACACGCCTCGAAGTGATCGTTCCGACTGCCGCCAACACGGGAACGAACCAGGCCCTCCACCTGCGCGGGGCCGATGCGCGCCAGCAATTACTGGTTACTGCTGTTTTCAGCACCGGCACGCTCCGAGACTACACGCGCGAAGTTGCTTTTGAGACCTCTCCCTCGGGAATAATCCAAGTAAGCAAAACCGGCAGGGTCACCCCATTGGCTGAAGGCTCAACTGCGATCACCGCGAAGAGTTCAGGCGGCCTGACAGCAACGCTCGAAGTTAGCGTCGAACAATTCAAGAATGTTCCCTCAGTCAATTTTCCCAACCAGATCGTGCCGATTTTCACCAAAGCCGGCTGCAACTCCGGAGGCTGCCATGGCAAATCGAGCGGTCAAAATGGTTTCAAACTCTCGCTGCTCGGTTTCGAGCCGACCGAGGATTATGAACATCTGACGATGGAAGCGCGGGGACGCCGAATATTCCCGGCAGCACCTGACCGCAGCCTCTTGTTGCAAAAGCCCGCCGCGACGCTGCCGCACGGTGGCGGCAAACGCATGGACATTGATTCTGATGATTACAAGTTATTGGTCCGTTGGATTGCACAAGGCATGCCCTACGGAAAACCAACTGATCCTACGGTCTCCAAAATCGAAGTGTTTCCCAAAGAACGCACTCTCTCTCTGGAGGGCGAACAGCAACTGGCCGTTGTTGCCCACTACACTGATGGCACCATCGAGGACGTGACCCGCAGCGCACTCTATGAACCGAACGACAAAAACCTGGCTAAGTGTGATGAGACGGGACTTGTAAGAGCTTTCACGCAACCTGGCGACGTGGCGGTCATGGTTCGTTATCAGGCCAAGGTCGCCGTATTTCGAGCCACCATTCCGCTTGCTGCTCCTATCGCAAATTTGCCTGTGGTAAAAAACTTCATCGACGACCTGGTTTTCAAAAAGCTGAAGACAGTAGGTATGCCGCCCTCGGATCCTTGCGATGAATCAACCTTTATCCGCCGATCCTGCATCGACATTGCCGGCCGGCTGCCAACGGTGGAGGAGACCAAAAAGTTCCTCGCGGACAAAGAGCCGGCAAAACGCGAAAGGTGGATCGACGCATTGCTCGACAGCACCGATTACGCGGATTACTTCGCCAACAAGTGGAGCGCTCTTCTGCGAAACAAGCGCAGCGCTCCGATGCACACGCGTGGGACGTACGCGTTTTACGACTGGATCCGCGAAAGTTTGCTGCGCAACAAACCCTACGACCAGTTCGCTCGGGAGATTGTAGCCGCTTCCGGCGACCTCAGTCAGAATCCGCCGGTGGCCTGGTATCGGCAGGTCACCAATCCCAATGCGCAACTCGAAGACACCGCGCAGCTTTTCCTGGGCCTCAGGCTTCAGTGTGCCCAATGCCATCACCATCCTTTTGAAAAGTGGAGCCAGCAGGATTATTACGGGTTTGCCGCGTTCTTTTCACAAGTGGGCCGGAAAGCCGGAGCGCAACCAGGCGAAGAAATCGTTTATACAAGACGCGGCATGCCCACGGCGACCAACAAGAAGACCAAGCAACAGGTTCCGCCCGCCGGCCTGGGTGACGCGGCGATGAAACTTTCGCCGGATGACGATCCACGACTGGCGCTGGCCGATTGGATGTCGAACAAAGACAATCCGTTTTTTGCCAAGGCATTGGTCAATCGTTACTGGAAGCATTTCTTCAATCGCGGCCTGGTGGATCCGGAAGACGATATGCGCGAAACCAACCCGCCGACAAATCCCGAGTTGCTGGATGCGCTGGCGAAAAGCTTCATTGACAGCCATTTCGACTTGAAAAACCTGATTCGCACCATCTGCCGTTCCCAGGTTTATCAGCTTAGTTCGCTGCCCAACAAGTTCAACTCCGTCGATAAACAATACTTTTCGCGTTATTATCCCAAACGTTTGACGGCCGAAGTCTTGTTGGACGCCGTCGATGAAGTAACCCGCTCTGATAGCAAGTTTGAAGGTTTGCCGTCCGGCACGCGCGCGGTGCAATTGCCCGACAACAGCTTCAACGCCGCTTCCTATTTTCTAGCGGTGTTTGGGCGACCGGATTCTTCCAGCTCATGCGAATGCGAGCGCTCGCAGGACGCCAGCCTGGCCCAAAGTCTTCACCTACTGAATTCCAAAGATGTGCAGGATAAATTGACTAGCACAAACGGCTGCGCCGCGCTCCTGGCACAGGACACAAAACGCGAAGACGCGACCAAAGTCCGCGAGCTTTACAGCACGGCCTATTCCCGCGAACCCGATGCAAAAGAACTCGAATTGGCTTTGAATTATCTCGGCAAGAAGCCACAGGCCCTGGAAGCCAAAGCCGATCCAAGCCCTGACAAACAGCAAGGCTACGAGGACATCATCTGGGCGCTGATAAATACCAAAGAGTTCCTCTTCAATCATTAGTTTCAGCTAACGAATCTCCTCCCCTTCGGGCGCTTGGCCGGGCAGCAGAAAAGTTTTGACGAGATCACCTTCACCGCAAACGGTAAACCCCACGAACTTCTTGAACCACCTCTTGTTGGGAACTTCTGGCTCGGCGTCCAGCCACCGGGCCAGTTCTGTCACCTGATCATACGAAATTCCCCGTTGGCGTATCCGGGCAAGCAAATGACGAAGAAGATGTTCGGGAAGCTTGGAGCGGAGAACCTTAGGCATGCGATCCGCTGCCGTAAAACCCACGCACGATCTGCTCTTGCAGGCGATCAGCCTTCGCCGGGTCTTTCTCCTCAACCATGTGCTTCGCAAGTTGCCCCAATTCATCCGGGCTCAGCCGCCGGTCCTCCTCCGCCTTCCTGGCGAATTCGAGCACCTTGGCTTGTTCCTCCATCGGCAACCTCTTGATTTCCTCTATGATCTCAACTGCTGTCACCCGGTCAGAATACTCGCGATAAAGATAAGAAGCAAGCAGACACGCGGCAGCTCGATTGGTGGCGTAAGAGTTCTTGTGTAAAAGCGTAGAGAGCGGGTGTATCGGGGTTGAAACGAATATGACAACCCAACCCTTAGCGAAAGGCGATACACCCATGAGAGCCGTTGAAGCCCTCA
>JACXTT010001607.1_pt1 | contig 37259 bp, 37 predicted proteins | sample 9270951 | NCBI WGS metagenome assembly JACXTT01 (sample SAMN15532306, study PRJNA645909) | rock metagenome | isolation source: weathered quartz diorite | place: Puerto Rico | collected 2017-06-21
CCGATAGTCAAGCTTGCGCAGGGACAGAGGGTGAAGCTTGAGGCCTTCGCTAGACTAGGGAAAGGAAGGACGCATGCAAAATGGCAGCCGACATCGGCGTGCACCTACAGCTACGACGAGAAGGCCGACTCGTTCACGTTTCTTGTTGAGTCAACAGGGGCCCTGCCCCCTGAAAAGATCATCTTGGAAGCCGCGAGGATTGTGAATTCCAAATCGTTAGAGTTCCAGGAACAACTGGGGATCGTGGAGAAGAATTGAGAGCTCAAACGTTGGTCGCTGAGATCCCAGGGGATGAAGAAGTGGTCGATGCCACAAACATGATCCTTGGCCGACTTGCAAGTTATGTCGCTAAGGAAGCCCTCAAGGGAAAACGAGTCACTGTCGTCAACGCTGAAAGGGCAGTAATCTCAGGAACAAAGGCGAGAGTGGTTGCGAGGGCTAAGACGAAACTGAAAACTCGAACGCTCGCGTCTCAGGAAAAGAGTCCCACTCATCCCCGAAGGGCTGACACTTACGTTAGGAGAGTCATTCGAGGAATGCTACCATGGAAAAAGCCGAAGGGTCAGCAGGCCTTCCATAGAGTCATCGTCCACATCGGCTCTCCCGGAAACTACGCTAGCCAACAAACGGTTAAGGTTCCGAATGCCGACGCTTCAAAGCTCAGAGTCCCCTACATTAGCGTGCAGCAACTGTCTCAAGAGATCGGAGGATGGAAAGATGAGGCTGAGGAGTAAATGAGCGAGAAGACGAAAAAGACTGTTCTTGAAACCGGGAAACGAAAGACCGCGATCGCAAAGGCGGTACTCCGACAGGGAAAGGGTCGAGTGTACGTGAACGATTATCCCATCGAGACGATTACTCCGGAGATTGCCCGAATGAAGATCGAGGAACCTCTACTGATAGCTGGAGACCGCTTGAAAGGAGTCGACCTTCGAGTTTCAGTGGAGGGCGGTGGAGTTATGGGCCAAGCCGAAGCCGCCCGCGTCGCTATCTCTCGAGCACTGGCCGGATGGACCAGAAGCAGTGATCTCCGGAAAGCGTTCATAGCTTTCGACCGCATTATGCTCGCCGGCGATCACCGGGTTACTGAACCGAAAAAGTTCGGTGGGCCGAGTGCGAGACGAAGAAAACAAAAGTCGTACAGGTAGCATGGAGCTCAGAATCTCGGAATGATAATACCAGTCAGATGCTTCACGTGCGGCAAGCAGATCGGTGACAAGTGGGAAGCGTTCAACCAAAGAGTCAGAGCCGGAGACAAGCCAGCAAAGGTACTGGATGAGCTAGGCATCCGCCGGTACTGCTGTAGAAGAATGCTGATCACGCACGTCGAGATCATCGACGAGTTCCTGAAGTATCCACAAGCATCAGCCAAAAGAAGGAGCGAGGTAGCCTAACAGGCCATGGAAACCGAGGAGACCAACCCCCCCGCCGCCAACACGGAAGAGGTCAGGGAGAAGACCATCGACGAAACCGAAGGGATTCCAAGGGCAGAGAACCTGCTCCTTCCTCTGGAGGAACTCCTCGCCGCAGGGCTCCACATCGGGACGAGGATCAAAACCGTCGACATGGAACGCTACATCTTCCGAGTTCGCCCCGACGGGCTCTTCATTCTTAACATCGGAGACACAAACGAGAAAATCCGCACGTCCGCACGGTTCATGTCAAGGTTCGACCCGGCGAGGGTGCTGTCGGTCTCCTCTCGACTCTACGGCAAGACTCCCGTCGAAAGATTCGCTGAGATCACCAGAACATCCCAGGTCACGGGCCGTTTCATGCCTGGGCTAATCAGCAATCCGCTTCAGCCAAAGCACGCCGAGCCCCAGATTGTGCTAGTCACAGACCCCAGAGCGGACTGGCAAGCCATAAAGGAAGCCAGTTCAGTCGGAATCCCAGTCATCGCGCTCTGCGACACTGACAACGTCTTCTCGGGCGTCGACCTTGTAATCCCTGTAAACAACAAAGGGCGCAGGGCCCTCGCCGTGGTCTACTGGCTATTAGCGAGGCAAGTGTTGAGGGAGAGAGGAGAAATCCCACAAGACGGTACGATCTCACAAACGGTCGATGATTTCGAGACGAAGCTCGCTGCCATGCCCATGGGGCGGGGAGCTTCCGGTGGAGAAGCCTAACGGTACGCCCACGCCCCCCCGCTGTAGCCGGAACATTCTATCCAGAGAACAAAAAGGAGCTGGAAAAACAGATCAATGACTGCTTCCAGCATCCGCTCGGGCCCGGGCCAGTAGCCAGGGACAAACCGCCAAATCTCGATCGGTCCCTGCTAGGAATCGTGGTTCCGCACGCGGGCTACGCTTACTCGGGGCCTGTAGCAGCGCACTCCTACAAGCGGCTTTTCGACTCCGTTTCACCAGATACTGTAGTGATCGTGGGACCCAACCATACCGGTCGCGGCACCGCTGTCTCTGTGACTTTGGGAGAATGGAGCACACCGCTCGGAAGCGTCCAGATTGATGAGCGACTGGCAAGAAGGATAGCCAAGAAGTCAGGGCTGATCGATTTTGAAGAATCCGCTCACAAGTATGAGCACTCAATCGAAGTCCAGCTCCCATTCTTGCAGTATCTCTTCAACTCCGATCTGAGTTTCGTCCCCATCTGCATGATGCTGCAAGATCTGGAGACCAGCAGAAATGTCGGTAGGGCTGTAGCGGAGTCTGTCGAGGACGGCCCATCTATGATAATAGCATCCTCCGATTGGACACACTACGAGCCGTACGTCGAGGCGAGGAGGAAGGACATGTTGGCGATAGAGGAGGTTGCCGGATTGGACGAGAAAAGGTTCCAGTGTTGCATCGAGGAGAATATGATCTCATCGTGCGGGTTTGGACCAGTCACTGCCGTAATGTGCGCTAGCAAACGCTTAGGGGCCAGCAGAGCCGAACTGTTGTCCTACCAGACCAGCGGCGATGTGACCGGTGACAAGTCATCAGTCGTAGGGTATGCTGCAATCGCATTCACAAAATGAGACTTGCTGGAGGACGGTCGAACATCAGACGAGTCTCATCCGCCACCGCAACGGCTCCAGGGAAGGTCATTCTTATTGGCGAACACTTTGTCGTTCTGGGAGCGTCCGCTCTGTCGACAGCGATAAGCCTCCACTCTACAGCCCACGCAATCCGAAGCGAGGACGGGCGAGTCGAGGTCGAGGCGACTGTCCCTGTCTCTTTTGTAGGGCAGAGAGAACGGGAGGGTATGGAGCCGGAGAAATTACTCCGCCCTCTAAGAAGTGCGGCCCAGGCTACCCTGAGACTCCAAAAGCGAGGCCGAAACGCTGGGGCACGCGTACAAGTTGAAAGCGAGATCCCAATGGGCGCAGGATTAGGCTCGTCCGCGTCAGCAAGTGTTGCTATAATCACCGCGGTCGCGGCTTCTCAAGGACGGAAGTTGGCCCGAAAACAGATTTTCGAATTGGCCTACGAACCCGAGAGGATCGTGCACACCAAGCCTTCCGGGATCGACCAGGCGACCGCTACATACGGAGGGATCATTGAATACCGACGAGGCGGAGTGATCGACCGTGTGAAACCGAGCGAAGAACTCCGACTGGTGATCTGCGACACGGGGCTCCATCGGTCTACGGGGAGGCTAGTCGGGGGCGTGGTCAGGCGGTCCAGGAAACTGACTGAGGGGAAGGATTACCGGGAACGCGTAAGAGCTGTCACTCTGATTACAAGAGAAGCTAGGCGAGCACTAGAGCATGGAGAGCCCGGGAGACTGGGCGAGCTGATGAACGCAAACCAGACGTTTCTTCGTGATATCGGAGTCTCACATCCATTCCTTGACCGGCTTGTTCTCGTTGCCCGACGGGCGGGTGCCCTGGGGGCTAAGTTGACGGGAGCGGGAGGCGGCGGCTGCATGATCGCCCTATGCGAAGACGAGTCGTCCAGGCGCAGAGTGGCTCGATCGTTGGAGAGAATGGGCGGACTGGTTTACGCTGCTCGGCTTTCAGTGCCGGGAGTCAGCCTCGCTGGCTAGCATTGTGATTAGGCGCCGGTTTGTTTGACTACGCGGTCGAAAGCGATCTTCAACCATGGCGTATACTTTTCCGGGTTCTCGTTCAAGTCCTTCTTCAGTTCTTTCACGGCAACCCATTTCCAATCATCGATCTCTTCAGGGTTGGGCTTGGGAATTCCGTCATACTTGCCGATGAACACGTGGTCGAACTCGTACTCTGTCAGCCCGCTATCCTCGTCGGTGGCCTTGTAGACGAAGCTGAAGATTTCTTTCAGCCCAACATCAAACCCGAACTCTTGTTTCAGCCTTCTGTGAACTGCTTTCTGTAGCTCCTCGCCCTTTCGTGGATGGCTGCAACAGGGGTTGGTCCAAAGGCTTCTGAAATGATGTTTCGCCTTTGACCGCAATTGCAGTAGCATCTCACCCTTTGAATTCTGGATGAATATCGAGAATGCCCTGTGTAGGTGCCCTCCATTGGTGTGGGCAGCGATCTTCTCCTCGTAGCCGACAGGGTTGTCCTCCTTGTCAACCAGGATCAACGTTTCAGACAATTCTGACAGCTTCAGGAAGAGTGGGAGGGTAGAATAAGACTTTCCAAACCCGGAGCCTCGATCGCATAGGACTAGTCATTCGTCAAGGGTGATGGCACGCTTTATCTGTCCTCGGCATGGAAGGCACACACCAGGATTCATATTGGCGACTAGGAAGCCATCATCGAACGTTCAATCGTTCTACCGGTTCTCAGCGGATGAGAGGCTCAAGCATGTGCAGAGCTTTTCGGGGCTTACCGAGGAGGAAGTCGAAACACTCAGAAGCGGAAACCTGGGTTTCGACAGAGCTCAACGTATGGTCGAGAACGTGGTCGGCTTGTTCCCCATTCCCATTGGTGTCGCGACCAATTTCCTGATCAATGGCCGGGACTATCTTGTACCAATGGCTATCGAAGAGGCCTCCGTAGTCGCCGCCGCTAGCCATGCCGCAAAACTGGCCCGGGGCACGGGAGGGTTCATGACTGAAAGCACAGAGCCGATAATGATCGGGCAGGTTCAGATCGTAGGCTGCCCTGACCCGTCCAGTGCAGAGCGGGAGATAACACACGACAGGAGGGAACTGCTTGAGTTCGCGAACAAGCAGGACCCGCTGCTGGTTTCAAAGGGCGGGGGAGCCAAGGACATTCGAGTCAGAGTCCTCCCTAGCCTCGTCGGGACAATGGTCGTGGCTGAACTTCTTGTCGACTGCCGGGACGCGATGGGCGCCAACACTGTCAACACGATGGCCGAGGCTATCGCCCCATTGCTGGCAAAAAAGTCAGGAGGCAATGCGAGGCTGAGGATCATCTCTAATCTCGCTGACAAGCGTCTCGCAAGAGCGAGGGCCGTTTTTTCGAAAGAAGCGCTGGGTGGGGAAGAAGTGGTTGATGGAATCGTACAGGCGTACGCGTTCGCCGCGGCGGACCCCTACCGCTGTGCTACTCACAACAAGGGCGTGATGAACGGTGTGACAGCGGTCTGTCTGTCAACTGGAAATGATACTCGCGCTATCGAGGCTGGAGCTCACGCCTACTGTTCGAGAAACGGGCAGTATTCGCCGTTGACAGTGTGGAAGAAAACTGGGAAGGGTGACCTTGAAGGTTCGATCGAGATTCCCATCGCGGCGGGCACCGTCGGCGGCATAACTTCTGTTCATCCGATCGCGAAGGTCTGCCTGAAAATTCTCGGGGTGAAATCCGCAAGAGAGTTGGGCGAGGTAATGGCAGCGGTCGGGCTTGCGCAAAACCTTGCTGCTCTCCGTGCTCTCGCGGCGGAGGGAATACAACGGGGGCACATGTCCCTTCACGCTAGGAACATTGCGACGATGGCTGGCGCCGAGGGAGACGAGGTGGACAACATTGCCGAGCTGATGGTGAAAGACCATATCGTCAGGCTGGATAGGGCGAAAGAACTTCTTCAGGACTACCGCTCGAAGGGCTAGCTCAGCCCGCCCGCTAGAAATGCGACGAGACCCAATAACATCCAGACCAGAACGTAACTCTTGATTTTCCTCGCAGCTTGAGGGCTGTGATCCTTGACCAGCCAGACGGAAGAGGCGAGGAAGCCGACATCAGAAACCAGCACGACCGGTAGATACCAGGCGGAGGTGATCTTCAAGGCCACGGGGACCAGGCTTGCAATGACTGCGGAGGTGAACAGTGAGGCGCTGGCGAGCGCAGCTGTGCGCGGACCCTTCAGGACGGCGAGCGTTCTCACGCCATGCGAGCTGTCACCTTGAACATCAGAGATTCCTTTGTCGACTTCGCGTCCGAAATTAGAGAGGAACGCGAGGACTGAGAAGATGAGGACGATCGGCCGAAACGTGGAGACGGATATTCCTCCAAATACGAACGGCAGGGCAACGTTGAAGCTTACCAGCCCGTTTCCGAACAAGCCCGACTTTTTGCCTCGCGTGTTATAGTACAGCATGACCGTCAATGCTAGAAGAGCGACCAAAAGGCTGAGCAACCCCAGACCGGAAGCAAACGCTAGGCTGACCAGTGACAGCCCCGCCGCATAATAGTACGCCGACCTAACCGCGACTTTCCCTGAGGGCAGTGGCCGCTCTGGGCTGTTCAGCCTGTCAACGTCAATATCATAGATGTCGTTCAAGACCATCGTCCCCGCCATCATCAAGGCTGCGGTTAGGAAGCCGAGAATCGCCTTGTCGACCGGAGGCAGAGCGCCGAGGCTAATGGTTTCGCCAACGATTACGGCGAGCCCAATCATCAGACAGTTGGGTGGGCGGACTAGTGAAATGTAAGTGCGGGTTCGTGCGAACGTCGAGTCGAGTGATTCTTGCGTGTGCTGGCTCACTCTCCGGTTTTTGCCGGGCTTTAGGATCGTCGGTTCTTGGAATAAGCCTAAATAAATCTCGGGGTTGCAGAACGGGCTTATCACACCTTGTCAATGAAGAAAGAATCTACGATTCTTGAGGACCTTAACCAGGCCCTCGCCGCGGAGACGCTTGCGGCCTTTCGATACTTGTACATGAGCAAGATAGCAAGCGGGCTGAGCTCATTGCCCATCTCGGGTCTATTCGCGGAAATGGCAGAAGGAGAATGGGCGCACGCGAAACTGTTCATGGAACGGATAATCCAGCTCGGCGGAATACCCGTCTCGCGTCCGGCGGAATGGGAGAAGAGGACGTTTCATCCGTATACCGAGCCTCCCAGGCGCGGCGGTGACCTGAAGGCTATTGTGAGGGACGCGTTGAAGCTAGAGAGGTCGGCGGTCGAGTTCTACCAGCGGTTGGCTATGAAGACGCGCGACTCCGACGTGATCACTTACAAGTTGGCGATTGACACTTTGGTGGACGAGAAGAACGAGGAGCAACGGCTCGTCGCTCTCCAAGAAGCGTGAGCACTCGGCCTGACCGCACAGTCACTTGCGCAAGTTCAACAAATCCATCCTGCATTAATCCTGGCTCATGGTCGTCCCGGGATGAGAGAACCCTATGCCCCAGCCTAGCGTGGTCGTCGTTGGATCGCTCAACTGGGACGTAAGCCTGTTCGTCAAGAAAATTCCCCGAACGGGCGAAGAGGTCATAGTCAAAAAAATACAATCGGCCCCCGGGGGGAAGGGAGGAAACATTGCCGTCGCGGCCGCCCGGATTCTGGGCCCCTCACAGGTTGGAATCGTCGGGTGCGTGGGCCGGGACAAGGTTGGAAGAATTCAGGTGAAGATATTGAAGGATGAGGGAGTTGAGACTGCGGGAGTCCACGTGTCGGAAAGGGCAGAGTCGGGCCAGGCATACGTTACAATCGACGAGCAGGGAGACGATACGATCATGACACATTTCGGCGCAAACGCTCTGCTGGACACCGAGCTAGTCATGAGCTCGACAGTTCAAACGGTGCTGGCGAACAGTAAAGTCATTGTTAGTGCTGGGTCGCAGAAGCAGGCCGCGTACCGCGTTTTGTCCGAAGGGAGCAGGCTGAGGAAGATCGTGGTCTGGCATCCCGGCGTCCTGACAAGGTCGGGAATCAACGAGTGGCAGGACGCGGTCAAACACGTTTCCTATTTGATCTTGAACGAGCATGAGAGCATGACCTTGACTGGGAGTGGGTCGCTTGGGGATTCGCTGGACCTTTTGCGCAGTGGATCTCCAGAGACGAGAGTAATCGTGACCCTGGGAGGCAAGGGAGCAACTTACAGTTATCGGGGAAAGACTCAGAAAACCAGAGAGGTTGACCTCGAGAAACTGGGAAGAAAGGCCGTGAACACCGCAGGCTGCGGTGACGCGTTCGTCGGCGTATTCGCCGCCTACAAGTCGGCGGGTTTCACGGATGACGAGTCGGTCGCGTACGCGAACATGGCCGGAGCGCTCAAAGCTAGCCGTCAAGAGACACGTGGCAGCCCGACCAGGGAGGAGCTAGAGGGGAATTACCGAACATATTATGGCCAGTCAACTCAGAAAAAATAGTTGCTCAGAGGTGGTTCCTGTAGCTGTTTGTGGTCGAAAATCGGGTTACCAAAATATATCTTCCGGATCATTTGCTATCTTGGAATGTTGATTAGTGCTCATTGGTTTATCGTAGAATTAATATCATAAGCCACGCAATGCACGCTGAAACCGGATCTTTATGGAAAGCGGAGTTGCAAGTGGAACTGCGGCCACTCTAGAAGTTACGGCGGGACGAAAATCAAGAATTCCCTTGATGCGCCCAGTCATAGACGAAGAGATGATCGAGGCCGCAGTTTCAGCCCTCAGAAATGAGAGGCTCGTGATGGGCGAGAGCGTCCACAAGTTCGAGGAGGAATTCGCGGATTATTGCGGCACCAAGCATGCGATTTCCACGGCCTCCGGAACGGCAGCTTTGCAACTGGCACTCCAAGCGATGGGACTAAAGCCGGGAGATTCCATCGTCACAACACCGTTCTCGTTTATCGCGACGGCGAACGCAGCCGTGCATGCAGGAATCCAGCCGAAGTTCGCCGACGTTGAAAGGTCAGGGTTCAACCTCGACCCCGTTGAAGTAGGAAACAGGGTCAACTCAAGAACCAAGGCGATCATTCCCGTCCACTTGTACGGACAACCCGCGAGGATGAAAGAATTCAGAGACATAGCAAGCGAAAAGGGAGTGAAGCTCGTAGAGGATGCTTGCCAGGCTCACGGTGCGGAGATCGATGGCAAACGCGCCGGAGGAATCGGGGACGTTGGATGCTTCTCATTCTACACTAGCAAGAACATGACAGTAGCCGGGGACGGAGGCATGATCACCACGAGCGACGATAGCGTCGCGGAGGCCGCGAAGAGCCTCAGGGACTGCGGGCGAGAGTCCAAGTACGTAATGTCGAGGATAGGATACACGTCCCGCCTTAACACCGTTAACGCTGCGATAGGACGCGTTCAGCTCCGAAGGCTGGAGCAGTGGACTCAGGCGAGGCGTGAGCTAGCCCGGGAATACAGGAGGAGATTGATCGATGTTCCGGGAATCGAGCTGCCCCCGGAGGAACGGAACGGAACCAAGTCGGTGTACCATCTGTTCGTCATCCGGTCGAAACGGAGAGACCAGATCGCGGCAAGCCTGGAAGCTGGCGGCATCGAGACGGGAGTCCATTATCCCGTGCCCATTCACTTACAAGTCCCCTACAGACGACAGTATGGGTTCACGGAAGGAATGTTCCCGGTTAGCGAGAGCCGGGCGGGCCAAGTGCTCAGCCTTCCGTTGTACCCTGGCCTCAAGATCGACGAACTAGACTACATCGCCCAGAGAGTAAGGGAAGCGAGCTCCCAGGATCAAAACAGGTAACGTGAGTCGCGGGCAATGTGCAGTCATGATAGAATGGTCAGGGTAGAGAATCGATGAATCAGATCAAGATCGCAGTAATCGGCGGCGGATACTGGGGCCGGAAAGTGATCCGTGAAATACTAGCAGTGAGCCGGGCAACAGACTCCGTCAAACTCCACTCGATCGTCGACAACAGTCCGACCATGCTCGCACAATGCCGGCAAGAGTTCGGCCCAGTGGACTGCCGGGTCGATTATCAGACACTGCTCTCCGACCCCGAGCTTACCGCAGTGCACATATGCACCCCGAACACAACTCACTTTGCAGTCGCGTCCGCTTTTCTCAAACACGGAAAGAATGTCATGGTCGAGAAGCCTCTGACGCTCCGGTCCGACAACGCTTACGAGCTGGTGCGTCAAGCCCGGTCGAGCGGTTCCGTCCTTTGCGTCGGGCACATTCACCGTTTCAACAACGGAGTCCGAGAGCTCAAGCGCATCCTCGACACTGGAGCACTGGGAAACCCGTACTATCTGAGGCTCAGATGGACTGGACTTCTCCCGCCACAGTCACAACGAGAGGTCATCACGGACCTCGCGCCTCATCCGTTCGACATTTGCAATTATCTGACCGAGGATTGGCCAACTAGAATCGCCTGTAGAGCGAAGGGCTACCGGACGCCGGGCAACGAGGAGGTAGCGTTCATGGCCGCCGAGTACAACGACGGGCTGACGGCGCACATCGAGGTCAGCTGGCTCGACCAGGAGAAGCATCGAGACGTGGCCGTCGTCGCGAGCAAGGGGACAGCATACCTTGACTGTTCAGACCAGAAGGCGACGATCGTCTGGCCAGACCGTCAGGAACAATTAACGATCACTCCAAGCAACACGATCGGGACCGAAGTCGTCCACTTCATCGACTGCATAATCAACCGACAGGACACGAATTTCACCAACCAGTCCGACGGGCTACTGGGCGCCAGAGTCGTCCGAATACTAGAAGCAGCCAGAGAATCACTCCGGCAAGACCGTACGGTCCCCATCGACATGCCGATCGCCGAAAAGGTCTACGCCACTTGAAAAGGCCGAAGTACTCTGTAATCAAACAGACAACTGTCGGCGACGGGACACGAGTCTACGACCAAGTCAACCTCTTCGGCTGCAAAGTCGGCAAGAACACAAAGATCGACGCGTACGTCTACATTGAAGAGGGCGTAACGATCGGGGACAATTGCAAGATCCGCCCGTTCGTTTTCATTCCGACCGGTGTGACGATCGAAGATGACGTGTTCATCGCGCCCAACGTTACGTTCACGAACGACAAGCACCCTAGAGCACAGGGAGACTGGAAGCTCTTGGAAACAAGAGTCAAGAGCCGAGCGTCCATCGGGGCAGGCTCAACCATTGCGCCCGGAGTCACCATCGGCCAGAATGCGCTGATCGGCGCAGGTTCAGTCGTGACAAGAGACATTCCGGACAATGCCATTGCCATGGGAGTCCCGGCGCGGGTTGTCGGCGACCGCTCACCATTACGAATCGTGAAACCAACAGGCACAAAGAGACTATCCTAGATTCAGGACCAACACTGTTGAGAAGCATCGTCATCATCCCCGTCTACCGTGAAGTCGGAAAGATCGGACGGGTGCTCTCACGCTTCGAACCGGGCTCCGTGGACCAGATTTGCTTAGTGCTCGATGACCCAATTCCTTCGATCGTTCAAGAGATCGACGAGGCGAGAAGCAAACTCCAGACCCCTGTGACAATGGTGAAGAACCCGGCCAGAGGGGGAATCGGGCACGCGATCAAGCAGGGATACGACTACGCACTACGGGAAGGATACGATCTACTCATCGTCATGGCTGGAAATGGAAAAGACGACCCGCAAGAGATCCCACGGTTGACCGCTCCTATCCTGAAAGAGGGCTACGATTACGTCCAGGGCTCGAGGTATGTAAGCGGTGGGCGGCATGACAAGAACCCATTCATTCGCAGTGCGTTCGTCCGCATGTTTCCCGTAGTCTGGACAGTTCTCACTGGCGTTCGGTGCAGCGATGTGACGAACGGCTTCAGAGCCTACAAAGCGTCAATCCTGACGGACCCGCGGGTGAACGTCCACCAGGAATGGCTCGACCGATACGAATTGGAATACTACCTGCACTACAAGGCATTGACTCTCGGGTACAAGTTCACCGAGAAGCCCGTGTCCAAGACGTACGCCTTCCGCAACAAAGGCGGATACTCGCACATCTCCCCCATGCGCGACTGGTGGCAGATCGTCGGACCCTTATTCCTGCTTCGGATGGGGGCGAGGAACTAGGCCTTGACCGCGCCACGACTCATAACGTCGAAACAAGTCGTGGGGTTGCGCGCCAACATGCCGGAGAACCTCAGCGTTCTCGAAGGCTACGCAGATTTTTGGAAGAACCCCCACGCATTACTGAATGATGTCAACAACTCAGGCACCGGACTCATTTTCTCGGCCGGAGACTCCGAATCTAACTTTGAAGAGCCAATCGTGATCTCACCCACCGGCGAGGAAGATGCGAAAAGCATCGCGCACAAGTACGGAGCCGAACTGAGCATCAAAGAAGACTCGATGATCAAGCTCCCATTTTCCAAGGACGCGTCCGTTTCGATCCGGACTCGCACTTACGATTTCACTGGGCCGGGAATAGAGCCGGTCATCAAGAGCGGAAGTAACAATGTACTGTCAAAATTGGCGGGCAAGAAAATATTCCTTCTTTCGATCGACCTCGTCAACGCATACCGTCGACTCATGCGCGGGATCGAGGACAAACCTCACCGTCGCTTCCTCATCGTCTCGAAGCTCGGAGCGTACACACTAATACCACAGTTCATCCGCAACCGCGCGTTCAAGAAGGAAGACGGGCTGGACGACTTGCGAGAGGACACCATTGCTCCAGTTGAATGCCTGAGGACAATTTTCTTGGCAAGCCTGGTGAAAGCCGCCGAAAGTCCAGTGCCCGTGATCGGCTTCTGGAGAAAAGGAAAGAATTACGCTCTCGCAGTCACACACGATGTAGAGACGCAAGAAGGGATGGAGAGCGGGGTTTGGAGACTGTTAGGAGTCGAGGAGAAGTTTGGCATACGGTCTACTTGGAACGTTCCCAGCGATCGCTATCCACTGTCAAAGGATACTATCTCCAAGCTTGCCAAGGTCGGAGAGCTGGGTTGCCATGACACTCGGCACGACGGCAAGCTTGTCCTGGTGAGACCTGACGAGCAAGCGAAACGACTTCATGATTGCAAGGACTCGCTCGAGGAAGCGTCGGGACAATCCGTGAAGGGCTTCAGATCGCCACTTCTCCAGCACAACAGCCAACTTGTCGGAATACTCAGTAAGGCAGGATACGAGTTCGACTCATCAATTCCATCATGGGAAGTCCTGTCGCCAACCTCGCTCGGACCACATGGAGTCGGCACAGTGTTCCCCTTCATATCCTCGGGAATCGTGGAAGTCCCGGTTTCGCTTCCCCAGGATCATCAACTGCTCCGCGTCATCGGCCTCTCCCCTGCGGACACGTCCAGCACGCTCCTGAAGTTTTCCAATTGGATCGGAAAGCTGGGCGGTGCATGCGTCCTCCTTGTCCATCCGGACTACGAGTACGGACAGCCGGGCAACGAGGCCGAGTATCAGAAATTGCTGGAGAGTCTAGCGCGCTCGCCTGCATGCGACGTGATGACTCTAGGCGGCATTGCCAGATGGTGGAAATTCCGAGAGAGGATCCAATGGAAGCTTGAAGATGGCCGTCCGAGCTCGGACGAGTCCCGTAGCGATTCCGATAAAGCACAGGTCAGGCTCGCGACGGACTACAATGAACAGAACGGGTTCACGCTGGAGGATGCCGCGTAACGTTAGGCTTGTTCCTTGCAATGTTCATTGCCTGGTTCGCAATTTCCGTAGTCCATTTCGGAGTACCGCTCTTCTATTTCTTCGGAATGCGCCGGAATGCGTATCGAAAGAATTACGGGCTCAACCCGGTCCGAGACTTTGCAACCGAACCTACGGTGACTGTGGTCGTTCCTACCTACAATGAGGAAGGCGTCATACGGCGGAAGCTAGAGGACATCGCGCGCTCAGATTATCCGGCGAGCAAGCTAGAAGTGATCGTGGTTGACGGAGGGTCAACGGACAAGACCGCTGAGGAGGCGTGGAGGTACTTTAAGGCCAGTGGTATCCGGGGAACAGTCCTGGAACAGAGCCAGCGATTGGGCAAGTCGACTGACCTGAACAAGGGGCTCAAGCACGCCACTGGCGAGCTCGTCTGTTTCAGCGACGCTGAATGCGAGTGGGACAGGGACGCGCTTCGGAACTGCGTCAAGTACTTTGTTGACCCGCAGATCGGCTCCGTCTCAGGAGTCCACTTCGAGAAGGGCAGCCGGAAAGCGTTGAGCCAGGAGGTAGAAGGTTCCTATCGTTCCATCTACCGAATGCTCCGGATTGCAGAGTCGAAAGTTCACAGTACACCGGTCGCCGAGGGCGAACTCCAACTGTTCCGGACGAGCCAGATGCCCGGGTTCGACACTACAATCGGCGGGGACGATACGTGCGCCGCGCTCTGCATGGTCGAGAAAGGCTTCCGGTCAATAAGCGCGGCCGACGTCGCATTCTACGAGCCCACTCCTCCAAGGTTGAGCGTGAGATTTCGACAGAAGGTCAGGCGGGGACAACACGTGATACAAGCATTCTGGAAGCATCGAAAGCTCCTCGTAAAGAGAGACTCTTCATTCACGCGATTGATCTTTCCCATGGAGTTCTTCCTCTACATCCTCAACCCACTGCTCTTCCCGTTCTGGCTGGCAACCACGGCCGTTCTCGCTGCCTTGAGCTTCCAGTTCGCATTGTTCATAGGAGTCGTTGCCCTGGCTATCGTTCTCACTCCGCTGTCCCGAGTCGCGATCACACACATCACGAACAACCTGACCATGCTCACGGCTCTGGTCCGGGAAGCTCGAGGCGACAAGCAGCTTGTGTGGAACAAGATCGAGGAGAACCGGAAAGATGAAAGAGCACCGGAAGTACCGCCGGTTCAAACCGTCTAAGAGACAATTTCCGTTGACGGAAAATACTGGGCGAGATCAACTAGCGACCGGCTCGCTGTATCTAACTCTCGACAGTGTGCTGGCAGCGGGTATCGGCGGAGTATTCTGGATCCTAATCGCCAAGATCGCGCCGCCACAAGACATTGGCGAGGCCCAGATAGTCGTAGCTCTGGCAACAGTGCTAATGACGTTTGCCGGACTGGGCTTCAACATTGGCGCGTCCAAGTACATCGCCGAACACAACGCGAAGGGCGAGTACGCCCAATCGCGAGGCGTCTACTCTAGAACAGTCCAAGTCACGCTGGCTAGTTCGATCGCGCTGACCGTCGGTCTATTACTACTGTCGAACTACGTGGCGAACGTTGTCTACAAGGACACTGGGCTGACCTTCCTAGTGGTCCTAGGAGCACTGACCCTTCCATTCCAGTCATTGTTCAGAACTCTCTACGGCGTCTACCAGGGTGCCCATCGAATGGCATACTGCCTGTACATTGATGCCGTCTTTCTTTCGCTCAGGCTCGTACTTTCCGTCGCACTGGTCATTGCCGGGTATGGAGCACTGGGCATACTCGTTGGCTTCGCCGCCGGCTATCTCGCTAGTACGCTGGTCGGGATGACGTTAGCCCGAAGAGCGATTCCGAGGATGAGGGAAGGAGTTTCAACTCCATATCCGTTCAAGACCATGTTTACGTTTTCGCTGGCTAACTATCTTGCGGGGATTTTCCTGATCAGTTGGGCACAGATTCCCTCGATACTCCTCGGAATATATCGAGACTCCTCCTCAGTTGCCTTCTACAATATCGCTCTGCTAACCAAGGGACTGGTCACGGCACTTGCCGGCTCGATAGGACTAGCGCTTCTACCCACGGTCGCTGCAAACATCACGAAGGGATCGAACGACTCGGTGAAGACATTGTACAATCAAGCCATGCGCTTCTCCATCCTTCTCTGCGCCGTTCCCTCTCTAGTCTTCTTCCTGGTCCCCGCGAAGGCACTGAGCCTGATCTCCTCGCAATACGCGGCAAACGCATCGGTTGCCCTCCAACTGCTCATGATATCAGCAGTAGGAACGACGATTCTGGCTGTAGCTACTCAAATGCTGAACAGTGTCGGCAGGCCGGTCGCGGGGCTTGTGGCGACCGGGCTCTGTTCGATAATCGGATTGGCAGCTTCACCCTTCGCGATAATTCTCTGGGGACTAAACGGGGCAGCGATGGCTAACCTGACCGCTGGTGTTACGGGGGCGGTAATCGGAGTCGCTTTCTTGTCATGGCGCGGACATTTGCATACGGACTTTGCCAGCCTCATAACTCCGTTGGGCGTTGTTACAGCAGCAGGCGTTCTCGGAGAGTACATCGTGCTTCAAGGCGTCAATCAGTACATCGCCGTCGCCATATCTTTCCTAGTTCTAGTCGGGCTCAGCCTATTGGTCAAGACGCTGACTGTCGGAGAAATCATGTCGATGTTCAAGCTGGCCTTTCAAACATTGGACCCGATTCTAGGGGTCATCAGAAGAAACGGAAAAACTGTAAGACCCGAAAGTTTGACTACTGTCGAAGAAGAGAAGAGAACAGCCTAATGAGCTATTTTTCCTTGACTGGAATCTGGCCGGCTTCTTCGCGCATGATATTCATTGTCTTGTTGTCGATAATCAAGCGCGGCGTCTTGGTAATCTGGTCAAAGTCCTCAGCAATGGGGTCAATGTCGGAGCAGACGCGGTGCCAGTGTTCCGGGACTGTTGCGAATGTCGGTTCGAAGATTGCCCAGTAGCGCGTGTAATGGAACATTTTCATGCCGATGTTCAGCATCGTCATGTACGCTTCCCCTAACGACCTCTCATCAACGTCCTTGATGTGGTCTTTGTAGCAAAGCATGAGCCGCTCCCTGTGCCCCTTCATCCTCTTAGTCCTAGCTAGTACCCAGTTCGGCCACTCTCCGACGACCTCGTTATCAGGGAGGTTGCACAAAGGACAAGATTCTACCTTGGACATTCTGACAGATCGATTTCCGTTTTTTCCGAAATGTTTGTGTTCGCTCGACGAAATTCCTTAACGCCGAGACTGGAGGACTTCTCTTCAGACCATGCATTAGAATCTTGTCCAAGTCAAAATTGATTTTTCATCCTACGTATTTCCAATAATTGACGGCGACAGCGATTACGAACCGTTCAGAAGTAAGGCGGAGAGTTCCGCTACACTACGAAATACAAAGTCAGGATTTTCCATTCTCGGGTCACCGATATTCTCAGGGCTCCAGAGTGCTGCTCCCGTGGCTGTCCCGGCACGCTTTCCAGCTCGAATGTCAGCAGGCGCGTCTCCTACGAACAGCGATTTGTCAGGGTTGACACCTAGCCTGGACAAGGCCAGCATCGCGCCTTCAGGGTCAGGCTTCCCTTTCGTCACGTCATCTCGGCTGACTTTTGTCTCAAAATACTTTGACAGGTCGAATGAGTTCAGAGTATAATCCATCAGGACCCTCTCGACCCCGGTTACAAGCGCCAACTGCCTGCCTGATTCTCGAACATCAGATAGAAGACTTGGGATCCCTTCGAACAACATCGCCTTTTTCGAGACATTATCTCTGTAACAACGGTAGTACTCACCCACTGCTCTGTTCTGTAGGTTCGGATCTAAATCTCGCGTTAGGCTTCTGATGATTTCGTGAGCCGGGGGCCCGAAACTGTTGACTACATCTTGAACCGTTCGACCGCGGTTGACGTATTTCTGCGAGATTTCGTTGACGCAGTAATGTATCAATGGGAGGCTGCTGACAAGCGTTCCGTCCATATCGAAAAGGACCGCTTTCCATTGACGGGCTTCAAAGGACCTGGGTTCATTCAAGTGCCGAGCTTGCCTTCAAGCTTCTGGCCCGGCATCTCAATCTTTTCAGACTTGAGAAACGGGACCGGATGAGAAGGCTTGTCCACAGTGACCTTGATCGTCGCCGTAACGTCCCTGTTCTCGCAATTCTCGATGACCAGGAACCATGTGCCGCTCTCCTCGGGGGCGAACTCGAGTTTCGTGCTTCTTGCAAACTCGTTCCCGGTTTCATACCAGAACTCTTGGTCGGAATCGAGACTGCTCAAGTTCTCCTCCGTTAGCAGGTACACGTTCAAGGGACCGTCCCCGTTGACCTCCACGGTTAGCTCCTCTCCCTCCTGTAGCCCGTATTCGAAACTCTCGTAATCTCCCGACGGTACGAGCCTTTGGACTGGACGACCGATGTCGAGTTCGGGCTCCGGCTTCTTTTCCTCGGCGATGTTTGGCTTTGAAGGAGAGGAGGGCGCTTGAGATGGCCTGAGGGCCTCAATGATTACCTGCGGCAGTCTCTGAATCGGACGGGTCTGCATAGGAGCCGCGTGCTGATCGGTCGGTGATGTCTCTGCGTGAGTCGCGACGGTCGGAGTCGAGGATACGTCCGTTGAACCTGTTTGGTCGTCCATCTTTCTTGATGGCGAGGGAATTATGGCCAGGACCGCGACGACAATGGTCAGAATCCCCATGACGAACCAGGGAAGGAAACCCAGAATCGCAAGGACCGCAAAGCAAGCTGCCGCAACGTTTCCGGCAATCGCCCTACTGCTTCCCGAGACCCAGTCACCTTTGAGCTGCCGAGAGCGAAGAACGAGGGTGGGGCGCCTAAAAACGAGAGTGTAACAGAGCCTCTCTGTCGAAAAATAGACCTACCGAAGGAAACATAACAGCCCCTTCATGACTGCCTGTTTGGTTCTTTAGAGTTGAAGAAGAATTACTGGGCCTATGTCTTCATCACTACGAGACAACCGAGAAAGGTGGCTCAAGCCATCCGAAAAATCCGTGGAGTCGCCAAAGCTGACGCTCTTTTCGGGTCACCGGATGTGATAGCGATTGTCGAGGGCGAAGACCTGACGTTGATGGACGCTGTAATCGACCTGATAGCGGAAAACCCGCTCGTCACATCGACCGATTCGAAAGTTGCCCGCTGGATAGAATGACAAAGTTCGGGCAGAGTTCCTGTAAATCGGCGCTTTGGGGGACTAGCCTTTCCACGGAGCCCTCTTGAGCGCTTTCTCGAACTCGGCACGAGAGTGTACGGGTTCGGTGTCCGCATGCGATACGATCACCCTCTCGAATGGAAGTTCCAGCATATCTCGAAGAGCTGGCAGTTCACGCTTCTCATGGCCGGCTCTACAATCCCACACGCGAAGTTCTCCTCCCCTCTCGGTGAGCGCGTCGCCGAAGACGATAGTCCTCTGTCGGGGGAGCCAGATAGGCGTTTCGAGCCGTCCACGCCCATCGTAGAGAGCCATCAGTCCGCCCGGAAGCTGCATATCGGCGATGACCGGTTCCAGTTTGGTCTTCGGAACATCATCTGGGAAGAAGAACATCGGACCGTACGGACGAGCGCGGTAGCGGCGGACGAACAGGTCAATGTCACGAACATGATCAGGCAGGATCACAACGGCAGCTGTCGGGGGAGTCTTGTCCAGTCTCTCCCACAAGCCGAAATTGTCCAACGAAGGCGCGATCGGGTCCAATACAACTCGCTCGCCGTCTGACTCCACGAATGTCGAAGTTACGACAGGCTGCCAATCGTCTTCTGGTCTCCAGAAGGGGTGCCTAGCACGCCAAATCCAAAGCCCGGGCATCAAGTCCCGGATACCGACCTGTTTCTCAGGATGGTTCAAATTCGATTTCCCGCCTTCGGAAGCACTGTTCAATCAACTAAGTTTTAGGTTTCCGCTTCGCTTGTGGATTCTCTAGAGCTAGTCTGCTATTTCTTCGGTTCGTCCTTCCCAGTCGGAGTTTCAGGCGCCGGCTTGTCCGAAGTCGTGGGTTTTGTCTCGGTCTTGCTTTCGAACGTTACTTTCCTCAGCCTGCTGGGTCCCCACCATGCTCGGGGGCCGAGAACTGACATGATTGCTGGGACAAGATATGTACGGACCAGCATCGCATCGAGAATGACGGCTAGGGCGATCGCGAAACCGAATCCTTCGAGAAGACGGTTGGACGACAACAAAAGTGACCCGAGCGCGCCCGCAAGGATTAGAGCGAGTGCGGTAATGATTCCGCCGGTCCGGTCGACCGCATCGACCACTGCTTCCTTGGTCTCCTTTCCTTTCTGTGCCTCCTCTCTGATTCGTGTTAGGATGAAGATGTTGTAGTCCATCCCGATCCCGTAGAGAAGGAGGAAGAGTATGAGCGGGATGATGAAGAGGACGCCGGAGTTGAGGACATCATTGAAGAATAGAAGGGTCGCGGCGTACGCCCAGATAATGCTCAGTCCGATAGAGGCGATCCCCGTCAGCGCTAGAGGGTATGAGCCCAGGACTATGAGAAGAACGATGAAGATGGCTCCGACGGTCAAGATTCGCATCGTGTTGAACTGGCTGGTTGTATCGTTCGCGAAGTCCAAGGTGGAGGCGGAAGCGCCCCCGACTAGTATGGTATCCTGAGCGATCGACGGGTCAGTATTCTGGAGACTAGAAACGACGCTCCGAATCTGTTGGACGGTATTGAGTGAAGTGGATGTGAAAGGCTCCTCGACAAACAGAACGGTGACGATAACGGTTCGCCCATCTTTCCCTATGGCCGCATAGAGCGCCATGCGTTCCAATGGCGTCAACTTGGCTTTGGCTATGTTAGTCGCGTCAATTGGAACACCGTCTGGGCGCGTCGGTCCCGTGACAGTCTTGACGTTCTGCAGGCTTGCGATGTTCTGGCTTAGCTTTTCCAAGCTCTGGGCCGATGCGCTAGTGAGATTGCCGTTCGCCGTAAGGACCGGCGTTGGAAACTGGACGACCACCTGAGTCGGACCTATCTGTCCCGCACCGAAGTTTTGCTGCAAGACTGTCAGTCCATGGACGCTCTCAGCCTGCGCTAGTCCGGCTGTGAAGTCGTACGACGTAGCCCCGGTGAGTACAATGTACACGGCAGGTATAGAAACGAGCAGGGTAAGAAGTAACACAAGCCTCGGTCGCTTGACGCTGAAGGTTGCCGCTCTTCGGAAGTATCCGGGCCTCGCAAGCCGTTTCTTCTTCGCCCGAGCGGCATAGGATTCGAACCGCTTGCCAGACCTAGGCCAAAATATTCTGTCTCCAGCTATCAATATGATGGATGGGATCAACGTGAGGCTTACGAGTAGGGCGATCAGGACGCCGAATCCCAGCCCGACGCCGATCGACCTGAGCAGTGTGAAGCTGCTTATCGTCATAGCTCCAAAAGCTATGATCACTGTGGTCGCGCTTGTCGCAATGCTTTCTCCCGACCATGTGACTGAGGTCTGAACGCTGTCTGCCTTATCATGGCCCTCAACCCGTTCCTCACGGTACCTGGCCATCAAGAAGATGGAATAATCCGTTCCCACCCCTAGCATGATGCTGAAGAGAAAAGTCGTCGTAGTATCTTGAATCGGAGTGACGTACTTGCTCACTAGGTAGAGACCTCCCTCTGCGATCAACAAGGCCATTCCGACTACGGCGATTGGGATGAATGGCGTTACAATTGCGAAGAAGAATAGTCCGGTGAGAATTAGTATTGCACCGATCGTGACCGGCTCGATCAGGCCGAGGTCGTTTTCGCTGCTGATCGAAGAGTCTGCGGTCGTGGCCAGGTCGCCCGTAACATAAGTCTGGGACGGGCCACCGTCGGTGACGAGGAGTAGGCTGAGAATTGCCCGCATTGTTACGACGTTTTTCAGAACAGGGTCAGACTTGGCTGAGCCGAAGGAGCCTGGAGATTTTGAGAAGTCGACGAGGATGATCATGACGTTCTTGTTCGGGCTGACAAAATTCTGGAGAATTGGCGGTGGGATTGGAGGAACATACGTGGACAAAGTTCCAGCCCAAATTGTCTGGTTGGCTTTCGATAGCGCAACCGGGTAACTATCGCCCGATTGGAGGAAGGCCCCGACGAGAATGCTTCTCTCTACGCTGTAGACGCTTGTGACGCTCTGAAAACTGTCCAAAGCCCCAGGCGCAAGCAGCTCCTTCTCTAGGTCGAGAACGAATCGTTTGGTTGCATTGTTAGTCACGTCATTACCTTGTAAGAGAATAATTGCACTGCTGTTCGCCGTTGGATGGGGAAACTGGGAAGAGATGATAGTCTGAGCCTGTTGAGACTCGGAGTTCCCAGAGGGGCCACTGGTGCTTGAGTTCAGGACTTGGGAAAGCTGAAGTGTCAAAGGAAGAGCGACAATCAAGAGCAGAATCCAAAACGCAACTATCAGACGGTGCCTCTTGCGGACAAAGGACCCGATTCTCGCGAACGTAGGAATGCGGGGTCCTGGAACCTTCAAGGCTCCCAGCCTTCTCGAGACGAAGTAGCCCAGACCTGAGGCAAGCACGAGCACTCCTGTGCCAACCACTAGGGTTGCGCCAAAGTTCTGGCTGATGTACTGCTGCTGGTAGATGTTGTTCTGATAGTTCAGAATCAACGCTGCAAGCTCTGCCATGGTCAATACTGCGAGGAAAACAACCAGCGCGATCCAACGAGCTCTGGAAGAGCCTCCCTCGCTCATTCTATTCAATTACTCCGTGTCGTCTGAGCACAATTCCAGATACTATTTACGTTAATGCACAGATGAACCAGACGTTTCTCTAAGTGACATACAACCCGTAGACTCCAAGCCTGGTTCAATGGTGCGGGGGGTGGGATTCGAACCCACGAAGGCCTACGCCACGGGATAACACACCCGCGCTCCCAACAGGAATACTCCTGTTTCGAAATCGGGTCTTGAGTGTAGCGCGCGCATGCTAACTGCGACAGGGCGCGACCCGCCCATCTGGTCCACCAACGGATTGACCTGACTCTGGTACCCCCGCGTGACGATAGGTCAGAACTGCAGGCCAGATAAAGTTCAGCACCAAAACATAGGATTGGCTCAAATAACCGAGACAACGCCCGCAAGTCGTTCAAAGCGGCAACCAGTGACAACGCTCACAATCACCCTCGAATTGGCCATTTTGTCCACGGTTCCCTCAGGATTGATCGGGTCCTTCGTGGGCTACATCTTGCTGGGTCGTCCCTCTCAGGTACGTCCGATTCCGAACGATCGGAAGCTCCTGCTTAGCACATTAGCGGCTGGTCTAACCCTATGGTTCTTCCTGGACATAATGGCGGCTTCTACTTTTCTCGGAATAAACCAAGGCCTCGCTTCTATTGCAACGCTATCCCTAGCCATACTTTTCTCGATCGGTTTCTTTGCAGCCATCCTCGTGCAACCAAACCCAAAGGTCAATCGACGCTACGACCCAATTTTCCTCGGCGCAGCGATAATCGGCACTCATGGAATCGGCGAGGGAATCGCCATCGGTGCCATTCTTACAAACGCAGTCGACCCAATTGCAACGATCGGTGGCCCGCTGTCAGCCTCAAGCTTCGTGATCCACAAAGCACTGGAAGCCTTGATTGTCAGCACATTGATGGCCGACGGTGGACGGCACTTGTACAAGTTAATCGCCGCCCCTCTGATCATCACGGCTCCAACTGCTGTTGGAGCTCTGGCCGGATATTTTGTTACCTTGAGTGCGACGATGTTTTATGCGCTTGGTGGAGGAGCAACCGTCTGGCTACTATCAACCCTTCTATTGACATCAGGTGGGATGCGGAGCCGATTCCAATGGTGTCTGGCGTTGTTGGCTGGAATTCTCATCATGTTTTTTGCGGGAACTCTACACTCGACATAACAGGGGAAAGCCAATGAGACTCTCTAACAAAGCCGTCACGATGCTCACAACGATCATTCTAATTTTCGGAGTTGGAGCAACCGTATTTGCCGTTGCAACCTTGGCTCCTCCACCCTGCACAACCGGAACGCTTCGAACGTTTTCTCTCGTTTCTACCTTGAACGGATTCAATGATAGCGCCGCTCACCCTAGCCAACAATGGCCGGTGTTGACGGTGAGCCGATGCGATACTGTCAAGATTCACCTGGTCAATGAGGATTCGAGCCAAGCTCACGGGCTCGCAGTAGCATTGTATGAAAATGGCGGAGTTACCGCGGGACCCGGGCAGACTGTCACCATAAATTTCCAGGCGAATCGAACAGGACAGTTCAAAGTCTATTGTTCGATCTTATGTTCCATTCACTCAGCAATGCTGAACGGCGTGCTCAACGTTGAGTAAACGTTGACTGAGAGCTAAGCTGGGTAACGTAGTGCCTAGAGAAGTTCTATCTCGATAAAGACATCGTCGGGCGCGCGTATGCGCATTAGTCGTTTCAAGAATCGTTCGTTTGGGTCCACGTCGATCAATCGCTTGTGAATCCGCATCTCCCACTTGTCGAACGTTTTCGTTCCCTGTCCGTTCGGGGATTTCATGGTCGGTACCTGCAGTTTTTTTGTCGGTAGTGGAATGGGTCCTTTGAGCTTGACACCTGTCTTGTCAGCGATATCTTTGATCTCTGTGCAGATCGTGTTGATGTCGCCCGGGCTGGTGCTCGATAATCGGATTCTAGCTTTGGAAACCATCCCGTGTCACACTCAATGGATGGTAGGAAGAGACGTGGGAGCGGAGTTGCAGAAGCTGGGAAGTGATGGGTGCGTTTGCAGTCCGCTCTTGAACTCTACGTTCAGCCTTTCTCAGTGATCTCTTTGACGACGCCGACAGCGACTGTCGCGCCCATGTCCCGAATGGCGAATCGTCCGAGTTGTGGAATGTCTTGGAAGCTCTCGATGACCATCGGCCGCAGTGGTCTCATCTTGATTAGAGCGCTGTCGCCCACTTTCAGAAAGTTGGGCTTTTCCTCAACGACTTGCCCGGTTCGGGGGTCGATCTTGCGGATCAGCTCTTCGAACGTGACGCCGACTGTGGCGGTGTGGGCGTGTAACACTGGGGTGTATCCTGCGGCGACCGCGGTTGGGTGGTAGATGATGATGATCTGTCCGACGAAGGCTTTCGCGATGGTCGGTGGCTTGTCTGTGTGGCCCATGACTTCTCCCCGCCCGATCTCTGTCTTGGCGACGCCCTTGACGTTGAAACCGATGTTGTCTCCGGGCTCTGCCTTTGGCATTCTTACATGGTGGGTTTCGATTGTCTTGACTTCGCCTGCTTTGCCTGACGGCATGAAGACGACCTTGTCGTTTTCTTTCAACACGCCTGTCTCAACTCGACCAACAGGGACAGTCCCGACTCCAGTGATCGCGTAAACGTCCTGTATGGGAACGCGGAGGGGCTTGTCAAGTGGCTTGGGTGGTTGTGTGAAAGCGTCGAGTGACTCGAAGAGCGAAGGTCCGGTATACCACGGAGTGTTAGTGCTCTTTTTGATCAGGTTGTCTCCTAGCCATCCACTGGTTGGGACGAAGTTTATCTTGGCTACATTGTAGCCGACGGTCTTCAGCAATCCCTCTAGTTCTCGTCGGCATTCTTCATAGCGTTCCTTTGAGTACTTGACTATCGCGTCGTCAACCTTGTTGATGGCGACAACGAGCTGACTTACACCGAGCGTGCGTGCAAGGTAAGCGTGCTCCCTAGCTTGTCCGCCAGGGCCTACTGCAACTTCGAACTCTCCTTTCTTGGACGAAACGACGAGAATTGCAGCGTCAGCTTGGCTGGCGCCCGTGATCATGTTCTTGATGAAGTCACGGTGTCCGGGCGCGTCAATGATCGTGTAGAAGTTGTGAGGTGTCTCGAATCTTTGAAAGGAGAGGTCGATGGTGACTCCTCTTTCTCTCTCTTCTTTGATCGTATCCAGGACCCATGCGAACTTGAAAGTTTCTCCTGCGCCGGTCTTCTCTGATTCGCGGGCGTAGGATTCGATTGTCTTCTGATCAATATATCCCGCGTCGAACAGTAAGTGTCCTGTTAACGTGCTCTTTCCGTGGTCGACGTGGCCCATCACGATCAGATTCAGGTGGGGCTTGTTGGACGACATTACTTCAAATGGTCTCCTAGTTTGGAATCGAAAAAACTCGTCCTGCTTTATAAAAAGGCTTGTCCTCTCCGGCGGAAACGTCTGGATATCACACGATTGTTATCGGGAAAAGGTGTAAAAAGGGGAAAGCTCGCCCGGCAACCAAATTTCACAAAGATAATTGGAGAAGATCAGTATGCTAGAAACAACCTCGAAACATGAAGCCGCACCGGGCGGCATGGGCATGCAGAAGACCCAGTACGATATGGCAGTCGAGCAATTTCAGCGCGCCGCCGACATTATGAAAGTCGACGCGAACACGCAGGAAGTTCTGCGAAAGCCACGCCGTATTCTCAGCGTCAACTTCCCTGTCCGAATGGACGACGGAAGGATCATGCTTTACCAGGGATTCAGAAGCCAACACAACAACGCCTTGGGCCCCTACAAGGGCGGCGTTCGATTCCACCCTGGCGTCACCATCGAAGAAGTGAAGGCATTGTCCATGTGGATGACATGGAAATGCGCGGTTGCCGGCATTCCTTTCGGGGGTGCTAAGGGCGGTGTCACTGTTGATCCGAAACATCTCTCCCATGGAGAACTTGAGCGCCTCTCAAGATCATTCTTCTCAATGATCAGCGAGATTGTTGGGCCCTACCGCGACATACCCGCCCCCGACGTGTATACGGACTCTCAGACAATGGCGTGGTTCATGGATGAGTACAGCCGACACGAGAACAACAACATCAACTCGCACGCGGTCGTAACGGGCAAGCCGATCATACTCGGAGGATCGCTCGGACGGGATTCTGCGACAGGCAAAGGCGTCGCGGTCACCATAGGTGAGGCTGCCAAGCGCCTGAAGATGGACCTGAAAAGATCAACATGCGCAATCCAAGGCTTCGGGAACGTGGGTTCCTACGCGCACGAATTCCTTGAAAATATGGGAGTCAAAGTGGTGGCGGTCTCTGACTCGAAGGGAGGCATTCTCAAGAAGACGGGCATTCCATTCAAGGATGTGACTGCGCATAAGAAACGAAACGGTTCAGTCGTCGGATTCCCAGGTTCAGAAGAAATAACCAACGAGGACGTGTTGGAAGCCGATGTTGACATTCTTGTCCCTGCCGCTCTGGAGCGAGTGATCACAGAGAAGAACGCCAAGAACATTCGCGCGAAGCTGATCGGTGAAGGCGCGAACGGCCCCACATCCCCGGAAGCTGACGATATACTGTTCAAGAACCAACAGCACGTCATCCCAGACATTCTAGCAAACTCGGGCGGCGTAAGTACAAGCTACTTAGAATGGGTACAAAACCTCCAACGGCTATACTGGACCTTGGACGAAGTGGAGAACCGATTGGACAAGATTCTTGTCACGGCGTTCGCCGAGGTCTGGAAGACCAGTCAGAACTACAATGTGGACATGAGGATGGGCGCGTACATCTACGCAATCGGCAAAGTCCGAGACGCGATGAAAATACGCGGCTGGGTATAACGGAAACTCCCCACTTCTCTTTCCCTTCCCGTTCTCATTTTTCTTTGCTAATCCTAATGGGCGTTCTGTTCCAGGCCCATACCATTTTGGACAGGCGAATTCGTCAGTACAGAATCATCTTGGCGGTTGGCATCACATGACCGAGTCCCGGGAAGAAGTCGAGTCAGGTGAAGCCGATGGAGAGTACGCCGTTGAGCTGGAGCAGGTTTCGAAGGAGTACCTTGCGAACGGTGTCCTCCTCAAAGCCCTGGACGGCTTGACACTCGATATCGTAGCGAAGGAGACCACGGTCATACTTGGCCCATCCGGAGCGGGCAAGACCACTCTGTTGAACTTGATCTCGGGACTGGAAAAACCGTCGAATGGCAAAGTCCAAGTTCTCGGCGTGGACATTTCAACGACGGACGAGAATTTCCGGGCTGGATTTCGAAGCAAAAAGATCGGTTTCATCTTTCAATCTTACAATCTCGTATCGACTCTAACGGCCAGAGAAAACGTGGAGTTAATGATGGAGCTTGGAGGGTCCGACGATTTCGAACAGAACGAGAAAAGGTCGGAGCTGCTCATCCAACAGGTAGGATTATCCAATCGAATGAATCACTTGCCCTCACAATTAAGCGGCGGCGAACAACAACGAGTCGCTATCGCTAGGGCGCTCGCGAACGACCCACCACTAATTCTAGCGGACGAGCCGACGGGTAATCTAGATTCGTCGACGGGGCAGGGCATCGTCCAGCTACTAGCCGAGTTGAGAGAGAAACGAGGAAAGACCGTCATCATTACGACACATGATGATCGAATAGTTCATTCAGCTGATAGCATATGCCGGTTGGACACAGGACGGTTGGCGGGAATTGATAGGCCCAGTAGGGTTCGGAACTAGAAATCTTCAGCGGAGGGGATTCCATGCACTCCTCGCTTTTGTCGGGCTGACTGTCACCACTGCGTCCACCATCTTCCTTCTGCTTGTTGGGCAGTCTCTAATCTCGACACTCAACGTTGAGTTCAACTCAAAATCCACGCTGGGTATCTCGTATCTCTTCCTAGGATACATCATGCTCGCGCTGAGCTTCATCATTGTCGTCGGACTCTTGTCGGCAGGCTACCTTGTCTCGACGATGATCAGCCAGCGAACCCGGGATATTGGAGTGATCAAAGCGGCGGGATACACATCGTCCCGGCTTTTCGCGTACGCACTGACCGAAGCAATGTTGGTTTTCCTTGCGAGCTCGCTTGCAGGCGCCATGGTTTCATCGCTCCTCTACGTCTCCTGGACAGGAAGCCTGCAATTCAATCAGGCAGCGGACGTAACGATTGCAGGAGTAAGCATCCTGTCATTCCTCCTGTCATATTTTGCAGCAAGGTTTCAGGTCTGGAGGATCCTCAAAGCATCCTCCGCGAACGCCATCAGTTCTCAACTGTCCAACTTGGACTTGGCGTCGGTCGGGAAGCCGTTGCGAGTCAGTCGATTCGGGTCCGCCTTCAACATGTCTTCGAGAACAATGCTCAGAAACAAGCGGTTCACTCGGACCGTTGTGAGCATAACGGTTTGCGTCTTCCTCTCGACCACGGTGCTCTCAGGCGCTCTTGTTTCAGCGGACTCGTCGAGGAGCTACGTTCAAGCCGCTCTTCCTCAGCACGTCTTGGTCGTGGGGACGCCTCAGATGGTGGACTTGTACACTCGACTGGGCCAGTCATTCTCAAGCTCGGGGTCGATCCCCGCTGTGGACGGGTTCAACTCGTCGAACATTATCGATTCAGGCTTTGTCAACCAGACTCGAGCTCTTCAAGGCGTGGAAAAGGTGGACGCGCGATTGATGAATATGACAACGGCCGAAGGGAAAACCGCACTCCAGATTGGCGAAGATCAAAACGGGAACCCTACTCTGAGTGGTCTCACATATTTGGGTAAGGCGCAGGTTCTCCTGTTTGGAGTGGACCCAACTCAAACCATTGGCAATTGGCATAGCTCCGACGGACTACTCTCCAGTACCGATGCAGCAACGACCGTGGTCGTCGGAGACTCATTGATCGGCGGCATTGTCCAACAGCCTCTAAATGGTTCGGAAGTGATGATGCTGAGCTTAACTTTTCAGGTCAAGGGTGCCGTGGTTGAACCGATAAACCGCGGCCAAGTCGTCTACGCCCCAGTTCACACGGTCCAAACCCTGCTCGGTCTAAAAGGGTACAACGTGCTCTTGGTCCAAACGGACGGGAGCGACGGCAGCTTACAAAGGGTCCAGCAGATCGCGGGTGCTAAGGGATTCGTGGTTGGCCAGCAGGACGAGATTTTGAACTCGGACATTGCCTTCCTGGATTCGATGTGGCTGCGCATCACGATCCTGCCCCTCCTGACGATGATTCTGACCGGAGCTATTCTATTGAGCTACTTGTCCAGCAATTTCTCGGCCCGGTTCAACGATTACACCGCGATTCGAGTCTTGGGCGCGAGAGGAGCGTACGTTCTGAAATTGTTGCTCTGGGAGGGAGGAAGCATTGTCCTGCTCTGCGCCTTGCTCGGGCTCCCCCTCGCAATCATCTTTTCCTCGTTCTTCTTCGTCGCGGGAGCTCCGGTTCAAGTTCAGCACCTTGGTTTTTCGGCTGCCCTCGCTCTATTGGTTCTGGGCGTTGTTGCGATGGGAAGCGGGCTGGGCTACTGGAAGCGACTGAGCAGGGTCACCGTCAAGGATTTGGTCCCGTAGAAACCTCCAGGCCAACCTAGTTTCTTACAACCCCAAATTCTTTTTCAAGCGCCCCTTTTCGGATTGGACGCTCAGCCTTGGATTTTGTAAAGACAGTTGTCAAGCGGCGGATGATTCGCAAGTTCAAGCCTACCCCGGTTTCAGAAGAGTCGCGTCAGCGGATCATTCGGTTGATGCAGCATTATCCCAGCGCCGGGTTCAGTCAAGGCGTCGCGTTCGTCGTTGTGACTGACCCATTGACCCGCAAACGGCTGACCAGTACAGTCCGGGCGTACGATTCTCCGTTCATGATCGTCCCCTGTGTGAGCGAGAAACTGTACCACGACCGGTACAATGAATCAGATAAGGTCAGGCAAGATGGTACAGAGATCGAATGGCCAGTCCCCTACTGGCACTTCGACGTGGGCGCCGCATCCATGATCATTATGCTTGCCGCTGTCAACGAGGGTTTGGTCACCGCTTTCGCGGGTGCATTCCGGCCCGACCTGCTGCGGAAGGAGTTGGGAATCCCCGAACATTTCATGCCGATAGGGATTATCTCGATCGGACACGCGGATTATGTGAAGGATGTACCGAGCCCCTCGTTGAAGAGGGGGCACAGGCCCGAGAGGGATGTTGTGCACTACAACAAATGGTGACGGCTAGCTAGCGTCCTTGACGTCATAGTATAATCTACGATTGCTCTTTCCCTTGTTCTCCAGCTTCAAAATTTCTATCTTGCCAATCTCCTTGAGGTTCGCTACGTGTAATCCCCCGTCTGCTTGCCGGTCAATTCCTTCAATCTCCACAATTCGTAGTTGTTCTTCGCTGGGGGGAGCGGCTTCGGCTAGCTTGACTAGCCCTGGCATTTTCGCGGCTTCTGCTCTGTCAACAAAGTACATTTTCACAGGAGCGTCTTGCAGGATCAGCTGGTTTGCTTCGGCGACGAACGATTCGATCTTTGCTCTGTCAAACTGTTCCAGGTTGAAGTCGAAGCGGGACCGGTCGGGGTCGATCTGATTCCCGGTTATCAAGCAGTTCTCGCGGAAGAATATTGAGCTGAGCAGATGCCCGGATGTGTGCATCCGCATTAGTCGGTATCTTCTGGGCCAGTCTATGGTACCATGGACTGTGTCTCCGACCTTGGTCGAGCTGGCTGATTCTAGCGTGTGCCAGATGGCACCGTCCTGTTTCGTAACCTCTTGGACCTTGAGCGCGTTGAGGGTTCCGGTGTCCGAGGCTACTCCGCCGCCTCTGGGGTAGAATAGTGTCCGGTCGATAGAGACTCGCTGCCCGTCTATTCCTATGATCTTTCCATCGAACTCTTTCTCGTACGGGGTCTCCCAGAACAATTTCTTTGTCAATATGGAAGTCTCCAAAGTTGCGTTCAACTGGGCAGGGGCGCCTTCGCTAAAACTCTCGAATCTGTCCGTAGGTACTTGTCGTATGCTTCCTTGGCCTCCCGAACGCTGAAGTTGGAATGGACGATGTCTCGAACGGCCCGGATCATCGCGACTGGGTGTTCTGACTGCCAGATGTTCCTTCCCATGTCCAAGCCGACAGCTCCCTCTGCGATCGCGTCGTGTGCCAGCTGGAAAGCGTCCATCTCCGTCTCCAATTTTGGCCCACCAGCAACGACTAACGGAACCGGGCAACCCTGGACTATTCGGCCGAATTCTTCGCAGTAGTATGTTTTCACAATCCGAGCGCCCAGCTCGGCTGCAATTCTGCATGACAATGCTAGGTACCTCGCGTCTCTCTTCTCCAGCTCCTTCCCGACCGCAGTGACTGCTAAGACCGGAACCCCGAAGTCTTCCCCTTCGTTAACGAGTTTCGCCAAGTTGGACAGCGTCTGATGTTCATGTTCACTCCCGACGAAGATTGAGATTGCAACAGCGGCTACATTCAGACGAACGGCATCCCGAATACTCGTGGTGATCGTTTCGTTCGACAAATCTTTCGAGACAATACTTGAGCCACCCGACACTCTCAACACGATGGGAACGTCCCAGGACGGCTCGACACTGGTCCGGAGGACTCCCCGAGTCAGCATCAGCGCGTCTGCGTATGGGGCGAGAGGCTCAATAGTCTTCCTGGGCTCCTCCAGTTTGTGTGTTGGGCCCATGAAATAGCCGTGGTCGACAGCCAGCATAACGGTCCTGCCGGTCTTCGGACGGATGATTCTTGAAGTCCGATTCTTCATACCCCAATCCAAAGTCCTTCCTTACCCCTTTCCGATCGGCTCTGGAGCGGAATACGAATTATTACTGTTTTCTCTCTGAACCAGTCACTATAAGGAGCCGAAAGCTCCCCCGAGATAGTCGTGTAGCGGTTTGATCGATGAAGAAGCAATCTCCAACGCGATCGACAAGGTAGGCCCAGCAGTCTGCAGCATCGGCGTCCTCCAGATGATCCAGCAAGGATGGATGAACGTCATCCCCCTCCAAGGAATGGGCTCGGGCGTCATCTTCGACAAGGAAGGACACATTCTCACGAACCATCACATAGTCCAGTCAGCGGACAAGATGGAAGTCTTGTTCGGCAACGGCCACAGGCACAAGGCAGAGGTTCTCGGGTTCGACCCCCTATCGGACATCGCGGTCGTGCGGGTGGTTGACCCGGACGATTTGCAACCGGCCGAGTTCGGCGACAGCGACAAGCTTCGCGTGGGCCAGCTGGCTATTGCTATCGGAAACCCGTTCGGGTTTTTTCTCAAGGGACCGACCGCAACCCTCGGCGTGGTCAGCGCGTTGAAAAGACAGATCAGCATCGACGGGAAAATGTACGAGGATTTGATCCAGACGGACGCCGCCATCAATCCTGGCAACAGTGGGGGTCCGTTGGTTGACAGCTCGGGACGAGTGATTGGAATTAACACGGCGATGATTCCATTTGCGCAAGGCATCGGGTTCAGCATCGCGGTCAACACTGCCAAGTCTCTCGCCCACGATATTATCGACCATGGTAGAGTGATACGTCCGTGGATTGGCATCGTCGGGATGACTGTGACCCGACAGGTCGCCGCCTACTATGGGCTGGGGATCGCAAAGGGAGCGATGATTGCTCAGCTTGTCCGGAGAGGACCCGCAGATGTGTCCGGTCTGGAACAGGGAGACATTATCACGATGATCGACGGAAAACCCGTGGGTTCGATCGAGGACTTGCAATCGATCTTGCGAACGAAGAAGGCGGGAGAGGAGATTGAAGTGGAATATCAGCGAGACAAGTCCATGGGGAGAGCGAGGGTGGGCTTGAGAGAACTGCCCGCGCAAGAGCAGAGAGTCATTCGATAGAACGTTAAGCTTCAGGGTTACAACACACCTATATTTTTCGCGGAGCGGCAAACTCTGAGGCTAGTACTGACGCTTGACCGTGGACATGATCCGGAAGGGCTGGCCCTACTTCGAGGGTTACCCGTTCCCAGAAAGATTCGTCCAACTCGATGGGCTCTCGATCCATTACGTGGACGAGGGCTACGGTGGCCGACCCATCCTAATGGTCCACGGCAACCCCACCTGGTCTTACATCTGGCGGCGGCTGATTCCCCCCATTAGCATGGCACACCGTGCCATCGCGATGGACTTGATGGGCTTCGGAAAGTCCGACAAGCCCAATCCAATCCTCCACGACTTTCCCCACCACGCCCGGATCGTCTCAGGATTCATACAGTCTCTTGGGCTGAGGAACATCGTTCTATTGGTGCACGATTGGGGCGGTCCGTTTGCGATGCACTATGCGGCTCGGCATCCGGAGAATGTCGCTGGGGTGATCTTGATGAACACGTTTCTTACAACCGATTTTCGGATACCGCCCAGTGTGGCGTCGAAGATTACCCCGGCCATCATCAAGGACGCGTCCGTCCATCCCGACCAGATTTCTGAGCCGACGATGGAGGCGTATTGGGCGCCGTTCCAGGATGAGGAATCGAAGAGAGTCTACAAAGCATTCCCGACGATGTTCCCCGACTCACTTACCCATCCCAGCTACAAGCCATTGAAAGAGGTGGAACAATCGCTCCCGAACCTGAAGGTGCCGGCGTTGCTGCTCTGGGGAACTGCGCGAAGCGGAACAATCTACCCGGAGAAAATATCGAAAATGATTCCCAACTCCAAATTGTGCACCGTAAAGGCAGGGCACTTTGTCCAGGAAGACGAGCCGCAAGAAGTCGAAAAACTGGTTATGAAATTCTTAGAAGAGAACAAGCTCTAACCTCTCTGATTGCTCAGCTAAATTTCGTGCACGCTAACCCTTTCGGTTTGAAATTCCGAGCAGTTAGGGCATGATTCCCTTTGAAGAGGAGAGATCCAAGATGCCTCCAACAGTACCCGGATAACGCTTCCACAAGTGCCGCATGAATAATCCTACGAAGATAACATCCGCAACGAGAGTGAATCCGATACTTGCAATGAGTCCGAAACCAATGATCGGACTCACTAGTCCCAAAGCTAGTGCCACCTTCTGTTTCTCGTTCCCATGTTGACCGACTGAATTTCGAAGACTCATCGCCAATAGGACCGCGAAGAATCCTTCAAGGACAAAGGGTATCGCGGGGGGAATCCCGGTACCGGCGCCTATTCCGCCGACTAGAAAGATCAAGGGGAAGAATAGGAGCCCTATGGTCAAGAGCTTTCTCGGATTGGCTGGCTCGTAGCTGGTAGGTCGTCCTAGCGACGCGGGGACCTTGTAGGCCGTAGCTATCAATCCGAAGACGGCAAGGAAGCTTCCGATCATTATCGCTGGTCCAGGCCAGTACCGCACGATGCCGTAGAGTATTATGCAGTCAAGTGCCATCAAGGCCATGCACAGCGCCTGCCGGCTCTGCGAGATCAGACTCTTTCTTTTCAGGTCGGGAAGAGCTAGCCCGAAGAGAAGGATCGGCAACCCAATGGATATTGTGCTGTGAAAGAGGAGAAGACCAATGGTCCAAACCCAATTGACGCCCAGCCAGTGGCCATAGTACCCTAGGTTCCCGACGGGGCCCGCATTCGAATTGAAAAGTGTCTGAAGCGCTATCCCCTCCTCAACGATACCATAGGCGACTCCCATTAGGAAAATCGATGCCCAACCCTTTCTCCATCTCAGAACTGTCTCCCTGATCAAGATCAGTCCCGTAGTGTACAGCCCAATGTTGAGGAGTACAAAAATTGAGAAGCCTATAGGATTGGCGAAGAGTACGGCCCAAGAGCTCGAACCTGACAAGTATTCCGGTATGCCGGGAGTCAGTAGGACCAGAAGCAGGATGGGGTGAGAACGCACGAAGCCCCTGAACTCATCGGCTAGCCCACGCCTACCGGTTGGCGTTGGGGTTACCAGAGAAGTTGGACCGACCGTGGCAGGTTCCAACGCGATCAATTCGTTTGACTCGAACAACCAAAATTAGGGCTGTCCGGTACCAAGAACCGGTTACAAGAGACACGGCCACTCTGGCCACTTAGAGACGAAGACGAGAGGATGCGTTAGAAACAGCTAAAACCTACCAGCCTCGACCCCACTGCCAATTCGTAAGGTAAGTGGAGCCTTGCAACAAATAGAACAATTACCCATTGAAGGAATCGACTATGTTGAACTCTACGTAGGAAACGCGAAGCAAGCCGCATACTATTACCAGAGCGCATTCGGGTTCCAGCCCATCGCGTACAGTGGACCGGAGACCGGTGTCAAGGACAAGGTCTCCTACCTTCTAGAACAGGGAGACATTCGACTGTTATTGACGACAGGGCTGACGCCTGAGCATGCCGCGTCCCAGTTTGTGCTTACCCATGGGGACGGAGTTGCGGATATCGCTCTGAGAGTAAGGGATGTCGATCGCTTGTATCATGAGGCGGTCAAGAGGGGTGCGAAGGGCATCATGGACCCGAAGAGCTTGAAGGACGAGAATGGAGTCCTGAAGGGAGCAGCGATCTCCGCCTACGGCGATACGGTCCACACGTTCATCGAAAGAGAGCAGTATCATGGAGCTTTCGCTCCGAACTTCAAGAAGATCGGCTCGCCAGTCAAGATCGAACCGGTCGGATTGCGCCGAGTCGACCATGTCGTGGCGAACGTTGAGGAGGGCAAGATGGATTACTGGGTTGAATTCTACGGGCGCGTGTTCGGTTTCACCCAACTGGTCAGCTTTGACGACAAGGACATCAGCACCGAGTACTCCGCGCTCAGGTCAAAAGTGATGAGGAATACTGCGGGGACGGTGAAGTTTCCGATTAACGAGCCGGCCTCTGGAAGGAGGAAGAAGAGCCAGATACAGGAATACTTGGAATTCTTCAAGGGCGCGGGAGTACAACATCTCGCCATCTCCACCGAAGACTTGGTCTCAACCGTCACGAGGCTTCAGGCCCGCGGAGTCGAATTTCTCCACACTCCTGACGCCTACTATGATGATCTTCCCAAACGTATACACGATTTGCCGGAGAAGATCGAGACATTGCGTAAGTTGAGAATTCTGGTCGACAAGGACGATAAGGGAAGCATGCTACAAATTTTCACGAAGCCGCTCCAGGACCGGCCAACACTGTTCTTCGAGTTGATACAGAGGAAGGGGAGTGAGTCGTTCGGAAAGGGCAACTTCAAGGCGTTGTTCCAGGCGATCGAGCTGGAGCAAGAGAAGAGAGGAAACCTCTAGACTGTCCAGCTCAGTTGAAACTGGTCACTTACAGTCGAAAAGATAGTCCAAACGAGACCCACGCAGGCCTCGTCTGGGGACAATGGGTACTCGATATCGCTCAGCTGCCGCGCACCGCTAAGAAGCTTGGAGTTCAGCAGAAAGGCTCGGCAAAGACCAAGTTCTCGAAAGGATACAACTCGATTCTCTCTGTCCTGGAGGCAGGGCCTGCTCTCCTTGAAGAACTGCAGGAACTGTCTTGGCGTGTTTTCAATCACTTGGAAAAGGCCTCCGAGGGCGAAGGAGTCAGTCGATTAGCGGATTCCACGATTCACGCTCCGATCCCACGTCCGCCTACAATTCGGGATTTCTACGGGTTCGAGGAGCACGTGAAAGCCGCGAGGAAGAAAAGGGGATTGGAAATGGTTCCTGAATGGTACGAGTTTCCAGCTTTCTACTATTCCAACCCAAACGCAACCCTAGGCCCAGACCAGGATGTGAGCAGACCAAACTACACGAAGATGCTCGATTTCGAACTGGAAATCGCCTGCGTAATCGGACGCAAGGGACGAGACGTTTCCGTCTCGGACGCCGAGTCTTTCATTTCTGGCTACACGATAATGAACGATTGGAGCGCCAGAGATGTCCAAGTCGGCGAGATGAAGATCGGGCTGGGACCCGCGAAGGCGAAGGACTTTGCAACCTCCCTCGGGCCATGGCTTGTCACACCGGACGAACTGGAGGATCGGAGGGAAGAGCCTGGAAAGTACCGGCTCGAGATGCAAGCCAAAATCAACGGGAAGGTCGTGTCGAAAGGGAACATGAAGAGTATGCATTGGACGTTTCCGCAGATGATAACCAGGGCATC
>JACXTT010001608.1_pt1 | contig 37249 bp, 32 predicted proteins | sample 9270951 | NCBI WGS metagenome assembly JACXTT01 (sample SAMN15532306, study PRJNA645909) | rock metagenome | isolation source: weathered quartz diorite | place: Puerto Rico | collected 2017-06-21
AGGATTGGCGCCGCATCGCAACCCGCTATGATAAGCTCGCACAAAATTTCTTTTCGGCGCTTTGCTTCGTCGCAATCTTGGCCTACTGGATATGAGAAACTAATTGAGTCCGGACCCTATATCTGGATAGATACGGTAATCCATTCACCCGCGACTGGACGAATGACACGTTCATGGAACTTAAAAGACTGATTGAAAGCCAAGTTCCCGACGGCTATCGCAAGGACGAGGCACGGAACATGATCGCGCAGCTCGACCCAAGCAAAGCATTGGAAAGGGAAACGGAAATGGCGAAGGTGTGGGCCGATCAGGAACGCTCTTCCCCTGCTCCGGAGGTCTATGAGAAGAGCCTCGCCGCGCAATGGCAAAAGACGGTCGGCGCCGCCGATGGCGCGCCTTACGTGCTGCGGGCATTACTCCGCCGGTTGGAGATTCCCAGCCACTCACCTTTTGCCGAGGACAGCCCCGAGGTGCCGAAGCTCGCCGCCGCCTTCCTCAAACCGGATTGCGCCGGGGCGCGCGGGCTCTCGGAGGCCGAGATCGCAAAACTCAAAGCACTCGCCGCCAAAGCCCCGCCGCCCGCGCCCAAACAGTGATGATCCTTCGAGACGGCCGCTTCGCGGCCTCCTCAGGATGAGGGCAGCACTTGCAAATGTGCCCTCAAGCCGTTAATCTAGTCAGTATGACTAGAAATGCAAAATCGCCACCGAAGCGCAAAAGACAGCAGCTCGCTCCCGGCCAGTGGCTCCTTCAAGAAGCAAAAGCCCGGTTCAGCGAGCTGGTGCGGCGCGTCCGCAGCGAAGGTCCCCAGCATGTCAGCGTGCATGGGCGAGAAGAAGTTGTCGTCATTTCCGCCGAAGAGTTTCGCCGTCTCAAGGGCGAGCCCACGGGCAAAACTTTGATTGCCGCATTGCAGGCCTCTCCCTATCAGGAGGTAGATATTGAACCGAGGCGTGTCCGTCTGCCCGTACGCGATATTCACTTGTGACGGGTTGGCTGCTCGATACAAATATTATTTCAGAACTGCGCCGCCCGAAACCGGAGCCAAGGGTCACTGCCTTTATTGCGGCAAAACCACTTGATCTGCTTTACGTCAGCGTGGTTACTTTTGCTGAAATCCGCTTTGGGATCGAGCGCCTCGCTAACGCCAATCGCCGCGCCGAATTGAATGCTTGGCTCACGCACAAGGTGCGGCCGATGTTCGAAGGCCGCGTGCTCACTGTCAGCGAAGACATTATGTTCCAATGGCGACTCTTAGTCGAGGAGGGCCGCAAGGCAGGCCATACGTTTTCGCAGCCGGATCTCATCATCGCGGCGACCGCGCTCCATCATGGCCTGCCGGTGGTATCGCGCGACAAGAGCGATTACGAAAAGGCTCACGTTCCCGTCATCAACCCATGGCGCGACGCGGTTTCCGGTTAATTCGTTCGGCGCGATTCGCGGCGGCCAAGAACCTGATCCGCGCCGTTCGATCCCGCGTCGTCCGACGCCGTCGGCGCCGCCCCCGGTTTCTGCTCCTCAGTTCGCTTGGCACCGGTAGTAAAGCATATAGCCGCCGGTGCTCGAGGCGTTGCGGAACGTCAAGAGGCCCGAACTGCGATCGAGCTCATAAAAACCGCCGCGCACACTGTCGTGCCACAGAACCCGTGTTGGGGTGATTTCGGCGGAGAGCGAATCCGCTGTCTGGCGCTCGTCGTCGATCTTCAAATTCCACGCGGCCCCGCTGGCCATATTGGCGCACCGGAAATTGATCTCCGCCGCATGAGCCGGCTGACCGCCGGTCAACGGCAGCCCGATGACGCCCAGCGAGAGCGCAGGCGCAATGATCGTCGCAAATCTTTTGCGAGCTAGCGGGCTTGGCTGCCGGCATTTGGGCCGGCACTGTGCCTCGTCTCGACCGTCCATCTCGATGATCATAGGTAGCCTCCATGACGGCCTGTTACCGAAGGTAACCGAAATCGAGACGTCCCGCTCATGCCTAATACATAGGCCCGCTTATGCCTAATATTTAGGCACTGATGCCTGCGTTTTTATCAGGAAGTCACAGCGCGATGCCAGCCGGCGTTTGGACATCGCCTCCGATCTTGATGAATCTGATTGCAATTCGCAACCCACGAAATTTCGCCGCCTATTTAGCATGCATTTTGCATGAAATGTGAAATGCCGGCCGGCGAACCGCACCACCGTCCGCCGATCACAAGCAAGATGCCTCGCAAACTGCCGGTCTATGGGAGGACACACACCTGGAGGTCTAAAATGTTGCTTCCGTCACCAGAGTGGCTGAACTCGGGAAATAACGCGTGGCAGCTCGCCGCGGCGACTTTCGTCGGCTTGCAGAGCATACCGGGGCTTGTCGTTCTCTACGGCGGAATTGTCAAAAAAAAATGGGCAATCAACTCAGCCTTCATGGCGATGTACGCCTTTGCCGCGGTGCTGCTCGTCTGGCTCTTATGGGCGTACAATATGGGGTTCGGGGAGCAGCTCCTCCCGTTTATCGGCAAGCCTAAGCCGGCGGCCCCGGCCTTGTTCGAGCTTGCACCGGCGATGGTGCCGGAAGCGGCGTCCGGAATGCCGGAACTCACCTTCCCGATGGCCACTTTGGTCTACTTCCAATTTGTGTTTGCCGCGATCACAGTCATTATCCTGGCAGGCTCGGTCCTTGGCCGGATGAGTTTTAAGGCGTGGATCCTCTTTGTTCCAATTTGGATGACCGTTGTCTACACGATTGGCGCATTCAGCCTATGGGGCGGCGGCTGGCTCGCCGCCGCAGGCGCCGTCGACTTTTCGGGCGGTTATGTGATCCATCTTGCCGCCGGCACGTCGGGCTTCGTGGCCGCGGCCATCATCGGGCCGCGGCTTCAGGTCGATCGCGAGCACTGTCCGCCCAACAATCTGCTGGCGGCGCTCACCGGTGCGGGCATATTGTGGATCGGCTGGAACGGTTTCAATGGCGGCGACCCTTATTTCGCCAATGCGAATGCGGGAGCGGCGGTGCTCAACACCAATGTCGCCACCGCGACGGCCCTATTGGTCTGGACGTTCATCGACACGTTCAAATACGGCAAGCCTTCGGTCGTCGGCGCGATCAACGGGATGATTGCGGGACTCGTTGGAATCACCCCCGCCGCCGGTTACGTCGACGGTTATGGCGCGATCGCCATCGGCATTGCCGCCGGCACCATTCCGTGGTTCAGCATGAACATTTTGCAAAAAACCAAGCTGATGAGTAGGGTGGACGACACGCTGAGCGTGTTTTCGACCCACGGAGTGGCGGGGCTCACGGGCGGCTTGCTGACCGGCATATTGGCCAATCCGGATATGCTCTTGTACATCGGCACCGACAAAGACGCGCCCGGCGTCAGTACGACAGGCTGGCTCTACGGAAACTTCCACCAGCTTGTCCTGCAGGCGGAAGCGGCGCTCTTCATCATCGTCCTGAACGCCGTTGCGACCTTCGTCATCCTCAAGATCATCTCCCTTATCGTCCCCTTGCGGATGGATGAAACCACGCTGCAACTCGGCGATAAAGCGGTCCACGGCGAGGACGCCTACGCGATGGATTAAGTCTGGCCGGCGTGGCTCACTTGCGTGCTCGTTGGCGGCTCGCAAGTGGCCGCGCCCGTTTTAACTCCTGCCATGCGGGCTCCTAGCAGCCCCAACTACCCAGCTGCATAAAGCAGCGTGGAAAGCGTGGGAACTCGTTTCCATCGTCGGGCGAGCCATGAGCGAGCCAAACAATCCGAGCCGCACCGATCCCGCCGCGGACCTCGAGAGCATGCCTCTCGTGGGCCGCTCCGCCGCTATGCAGGAAATCCATCGTGCCCTGGCGCGCCTGACCCAGACCGATCTCACCGTCATGATCACCGGAGAGTCGGGTACCGGCAAAGAGCTCGTCGCGCGCGCGTTGCATGACCACGGCAAACAAAAGCAAGGCCCTTTTGTTGCCATCAACGCGGCCGCAATTCCCTGCGATCTCATCGAGGGTTTCGAGGAGGCTAGGGGAGGCACCCTCTTCCTCGATGACATCGGTGGCATGTCGCTGGAGGTGCAGGCAAGGCTATTACGCATCCTTCAACTCGGGGAATATACAACCGCCGGCGGTCGCAACCCAATCAAGCCGAATGTCCGTATCATCACGGCGGCCAACAAGGATCTTGGCGGGTTGATCCGCCAAGGTCTTTTCAGCGAGGACTTGTTTTTTCGTTTGAATGTCGTCCCTTTGTGGCTGCCGCCGTTACGTGACCGTCTCGAGGATATTGCCGACTTAGCGCAACATTTTTTTGCGCTGGCCGCCGCCGAAGGCTTGCCGCACAAGACTATCGACGCCGATGCCGTCGAACGCCTCAAAAAGCATCGTTGGCCAGGCAATGTCAGAGAATTGAAAAATCTCACCTGCCGGCTTGCTGCGCTCTATCCGCAGGAGACCATCACTTCTGAATTAGTGGAATTGGAACTCGGCGCCAAAGCAGCGGTGATCCTGCCGGATTTATCGGCGGGTCTCAATTTTCAGGACATGCGGACATCGCAGCGTCGGCAAAGCCAGACTCTCGCAACCGCAATCGAATGTTATCTCTCCGAACTGTTCCACGACCGCGACGGAAGCCCGCCGCCGGGTCTCTATCATAGGACAGTGCGGGAAATCGAATATCCGTTGATTTCCATGGCGCTTGCCACCACGAAGGGCAATCAGATCAAGGCCGCCGAACTTTTGGGGCTGAACCGGAATACATTGCGCAAGAAGCTGCGCAATCTCGGCATCAAATGGATGCGTTCACCGCGTTGACGCGGCCAATCAGTCTTGCCTAAAAGGCGGGTGTCCAACGCTCCATCACCTGGGGGAACTAGCCTCGCTATGCCATCGCTGTTCTCTCTTAAAGCCAAGCTCACTTTGCGCCGCACCTAATTCGCCGGGGTCAGCTGCCGCGCCAGCGGCCCCGCGGGGGAGTCTGTAACCGGGACAGTGACACACGCATTCTTACACGCGGACTTGTAGCTAGCTGGACTGGCGGCGCAAAAAGGCCGGTATTTCGAGCTGGTCCTCCTCATAGGCGCGGCTGTGATAGGCGCCGCGATGCGCACCGCCCGGTTGCGGGGCCCGGCTTTGTGCGGCAGGCGGCTGCTGAGCGCGTTTACCGGCATATTCCGCGTGAAGGCCGTTTTGCGGCTGCTGCCGGTAGGGCTGCGGCGCCGGCAGCCGGGCTTGCTGCTGCCGCTCGTGCGGCCTCGCGCCATTGGCCTCCGAATCATTGCGGCTGAGGCCAAAAGACGCAAGTTTTTGCAGAAGGGAAGTGCGGCGCTTGGCTTCGGGATGTTCAGGCGCAAGCTCGCCACGATGCGCACGGATTTGGTTTTGCGCCGGCAGCGGCAGGTCCTCCATCTGAGGCATTCTCTGCTGCCGGACAATGGGCACATCGGGAACAAAGGGGCCTGACTCATAAGGATCGTTTGGCCGCGCGGCATGCGGCAATTGCTCGAGGTAAGGCCGCTGTTTTGGCGAAAGTTCTTGCACCCTGACCCCTTGATCCGTACCGGCGGCAAAGGCCCCAAATCCGCGCTCGTCGTAACGCGGATCATACTCTGCCGCCGCTGCGGCGTCCGCTTGGGACGCTTGGACACGCGGTTGGGCAGTATCAAAGCCGCGCGGCGCCATCTGGGCCCGCAAACGGCTGGTCACCTCGGCAATGCGCGCCTCGACCGCGGTGGGTTCCGCAGCGTTTACGGGCTGATCGATCCCGGTGGCAACGACCGACACGCGGACAACGCCATCGAGGCTTTGATCGAAGGTCGCGCCCAAAATGATATTAGCGTCCTCGTCGACCTCCTGGCGGATCCTGCTTGCGGCTTCATCGACTTCATAAAGGGTGAGATCATTGCCGCCGGTAATTGAAATGAGCAGACCGCGCGCGCCTTTCATCGAGACTTCGTCGAGCAGCGGATTGGCAATCGCGGCCTCGGCAGCGAGAATGGCCCGCTTTTCTCCAGACGCCTCGCCGGTGCCCATCATCGCCTTGCCCATCTCGCGCATGATCGCCCGCACGTCGGCGAAATCGAGATTGATCAAGCCCTCCTTGACCATCAAATCGGTAATGCAGGCGACGCCCGAATAAAGGACCTGATCGGCCATCGCGAAAGCATCGGCAAAGGTCGTTTTCTCATTGGCGATACGGAACAGATTCTGGTTCGGAATGATGATCAACGTATCGACGGCTTTCTGCAATTCGTTGATCCCGGCCTCCGCGACACGCATGCGCCGCGCACCCTCGAACTGAAATGGCTTTGTGACGACGCCAACAGTCAGAATGCCCATGTCCCGCGCGGTCCGCGCGATGACCGGCGCCGCGCCGGTGCCCGTGCCGCCGCCCATACCGGCCGTCACGAAGACCATATGCGCGCCAGAAAGGTGATCGCGGATTTCCTCGATTGCCTCCTCCGCCGCAGCTCTTCCGACTTCGGGCTGCGACCCGGCGCCGAGGCCCTCGGTGACCTGGAGGCCCATTTGGATGATTCTCTCGGACTTCGACGAAGTGAGCGCCTGCGCATCGGTGTTGGCGACGATAAACTCAACGCCAAGCAGGCCTGAGACAATCATGTTGTTGACGGCATTGCCGCCTGCGCCGCCGACGCCGGCGACCGTAATATGTGGTTTTAGTTCCCTCAGTTCGGGAGCTTTGAGATTGATCGTCATCGTCTGGCCTCTCGACGTTGGAGCGCTGTTCTTAACGCTCGGGTTTGATTTAGATTGGTTGCGGCAAAACGAACTCCTTTGCCGCGCTTACTTGCCGCACGCACGCTAAAAACTGCTAAGGAGCCACTCTCCTACCCGCCCGATATATCCGCTCGCCTTGGCCTCCCGGAGGGCCGGGCGGGGCGACGGGCGGTAATGCTCATTGCCGCTCACTTGCGGATAGATCAGAAGTCCGACCGACGCCGCGAAGGCCGGGCTCTTTGCGGATTCGGGCAGCCCCTTTATGCCGAGCGGCCGGCCGATCCGAACCTGCCCCGACACAATTCGCTTCACCGCCGCTTGCATTCCTGTTAGCTGGCAGGCGCCGCCCGTCAGAACAAGCCGCCGTCCGGCATGCGGAGGAAGGCCCGCGTTCTTCAGCCGGTCACGCAGGAGCTCGAGGATTTCCTCGATCCTGGGCCTGATGATCGAAATGAGCTGCGCCTTGGGCAGATGCGAGGGACGCTCGCAATCTTCGCCCGCTGGAACGACCGCAATCGTCTCGCTTTCATCGGAAACAGATGAGAGGCAGGCGCCGTAGAGCGTCTTCAACCGTTCCGCATCTGTAACGGTAATGCCAAACCCGCGCGCGATATCCATGGTGACATGGTGCCCTCCGACGGCGAACGAGTCGACATGCGCGAGATGACCGCCGGAAAACACGCAGACCGATGTCGTTCCGGCACCCATGTCAATCAGAACGGTGCCGAGTTCGGCTTCGTCATCGGCGAGGGCAGACAGAGCCGAGGCGTAGGGCGTTGCGACCATCGCGTCGACGGAAAGATGGCAGCGCTCGACCGACAGCAGCAAATTGCGGGCGGCCGCGCCATCGCAACTCAAAATATTCATTTCCGTGCAAAGCTCATCGCCGACCATGCCGCGGGGATCTTGAATGTGGCGCGTCTCGCCAAACGAAAAGCCGATGGGCAAGGAATGCAACACCGCCCTTCCCGGTTGCGTGCCGCTTGCCGTGCAAGCCTCGAGCACGCGGTAAACGTCGGCTTGGGTAACGGCCCGTCCGGCGACTACGGTCTTTGCCCCGTAGAGTTTTGAGGCAAGCCTGCCGCCCGTCGCATTCACGATCACGCTTTCGATTTGAACGCCGGCCATGCGTTCCGCCGCATCGACGGCAAAGCGGATCGCTGCCTCCGCCGCGTCCATATCGACGACGACGCCACCCTTGATGCCGCGCGAGCGCTGATGCCCGATACCGAAAATGCGGCAGCTATGGGTGCGCCCGCGCAGTGTCGAAGGCGGCTCGCTCGGATTGAGTTTCGCGACAAGGCAAACGATTTTGGAAGTACCGATATCGAGCACGGAAACGACCGCGCTTTTCTTGGCAGACAGCGGCGGCAGACGCGGGGGCAACAGCCTTGAATTCATGTGCGCCCGCCTTTTACGCTGGCCGTGTGCGCCATTGCGATGGCTCGGGCGGACGCTGCTTCCTCGGAAAGCCTGGCGACAAGACGGTCAGGCTGACGCAGATCGAGCGACAGAACATCCTTGTCGAGAATATGATAGATCCGTTGAAGCTCAACGAGCCGCGCCACTGCTGCTCCGGCATCTCTTTCGGGCAGCAAAACGTCGATCCCGTTTGTTAATTTCAGCGTCCAGCGGCGCGAAGCGACACGCACGCCAGCCAGGATGCGATCGCGCAAATCCCGGGCGGCCTCAAGAAGGGCCATATATTCGGCGATCTTTTCATTCGCACCATCGCCCGCGACGAACGGAAGATGAACGAAGCGCCGGTCATGAATTAATCCCAATACCACACCGTCGTCTGCTACGATCCGCAACTCGCCGCTATTTTGCCAAAGGGCAAATGGCGCCCGCTCCTCGATTTCGATCAGGAGCCTGCCGGGGTAGAGTTTGGTGATCGACACTTCCTTCACGATCGGCAGAAGTTTCAGGTTTGCTCTTATTTTCGCGGCGTCGAGGAACAACAACGAATTCCGCGGCCCAATGCCGGCGATCGAGAGAATGTCCTGCTCTTTGAGCTCACGCGCGCCGGAAATCGTCACGGCCTTGATGGAAAAACCGAGGCTTTTGGCAAGAAGGTCGGCGGGCTCGCCTTGCCGCGCCACAAATGCCGCATAATGGCCGCCCTCAATTGCGCCATAGATGCCGACCGCCGAAAGAAGCGCCAGGGACAAGGCGGCGGCAGCGCCGGGTGTTGCCAGGCGGTTGAGAATTTTGATCATAAGGCCGTGCCGCGGTTTGCGCCGAGGCGGCATGATGTCCGCCGGGCCCGTAAGAACTGCGGGATCGAGCAAGGCGGCCGCAGAAGAAAAGGCCGCTCGAGGAAAGCCGATATTCCCCGCATCTAGCGATCGCAGGAGGCGTCCTCGACCATCCATCGGACAAGCTCACCGAATGATATGCCGGCGTAGGCGGCAAGTTCCGGCACGAGCGACGTCTCGGTCATCCCGGGCTGGGTATTGACCTCCAAAACAACGAGTTCCCCGGTTCCTCCGGGCAGATCGTCGTAGCGGAAGTCCGTCCGGCTTACGCCACGGCAACCGAGCGTCCTGTGCGCTTTCAGCGCCAACTCTTGAACAGTTTGGTAAATAAATCCTTTAAGTTTTGCCGGGAGGACGTGAATGGAGCCCCCTTTTGCGTATTTTGCCTCATAGTCGTACCAGCCCCCGCCGGAGGCACGTATCTCTATGACATCATAGGCTTTTTCGCCGATAACGGCGCAGGTCAGCTCGCGTCCGGCGACGTAGCGTTCGACTAATACGGCGTCGCCATAAATCCAATCTTTCATGGTTAATTCTAGCGGCGGGGTGCTTGCGCCCTCGCGGACGATCAGAACACCTACGGAAGAGCCTTCGTCGAGCGGTTTTATGACGTAAGGGGGCGCAATGACGTGGGTTTTCGCCGCCGTAAAACGGTCTGTTGTCACGCCTTCGGCAATGGGAATGTTGGCGGCCCTAAAAAGTTCCTTGGCCCGGTCCTTGCGCATGGCGAGCGCCGAGGCCAGCACGCCCGAATGCGTATAAGGAATGCGTAGCATTTCCAAAATACCCTGCATGATTCCGTCTTCGCCGAATCGGCCGTGCAGGGCATTTAGGGCAACATCGGGCTTAAGTTTTGCGAGCACCTCGGCAATGTCGCGGTCGACATCGAGCCGCGTGACCTGAAAACCTTGCGTCTCCAGCGCCTTCGCGCAGGCTTCGCCTGAACGAAGCGAAACCTCGCGCTCTGCCGACAGGCCGCCCATGAGGACGGCAACATGTTTGGTCATGATGGGCTCATTTGATTGTTGTCGCCCGCTCCAACGCGCCGCATGTCGCAGGCAGGCAAAACATCGTTCGGTTTCTGCATGAGGAATTGTTTCTTCTAACGTGCCTTCTCCGGTAATAGGCGCCGCTTGCGCCATTCGCAATGTAGCCAGTTGCCAAGCTCAACGCGGTTTCCGATCTCGACGGCGCAATGGACCTCGATGTCGTCCTGCGCAACATGGAGCAGGCAGCGCCGACCAATCTCGTTCTCCTGGACGCCTGCCGCGATAATCCCCTCGCCAAATATGTCGCGCTGCCTGTAACCGGAGAGGCATCGCAAGGAGTTTTGCGGCGGCTGCGCGAGGCTGGCGCGCTCAAACCGTGGGGCGCCATCGTTTATGCCCGAAAGGAGAAAAAATGGGGCATGTCGTGGTCGCAGGGCCCCCGCCAGGCGGCCGTCGCGAGCGCCCGCACGACCTGCGGCAGCCCAGAAAAATGCCCGTGGAGATCAGCTTTTTCGGGACGGCGTGCGGCGTCTTTGCCCATTCGAATGCAGGTTATGCCTTCGTCGCCGGCAGTTCGATTCAACAGGCGAAGGAAGCCGCGCTCTTGGAACTGCGGCAAGCGGGGCCGATCCTGCCGGATCGTCGCCGCGGTCTGCGCCGACGGCGCCGAGCGCTGCGCGGCACGGTAAAGTAGGAGCGAGACGAGGTCTCGTTGTGAATTGTTTTCGAGCGGCAAGCCACAAAAATCTCTTTGCCAAATGTAGACGGATGACCACCGTCACGATGGAAGGCGGCAAGGATGCGCGCTCCCGAGGTCTCCAAGGAATCAGTCTTGCGGCAGCCGCTGGCGCCGCCTGTCGTGCGGATTCTGGAAGGCAATGGCGGAATGGCAAGCGCAATAAGGCCCCTGCCCAATAATCTTCTTTGCGCCGCAAAAACGGAAGTCAGGCTGAGCGGGGTCGCCGATCGGCCAGCGGCACATCGATTCCCGCAGGTCCAAAATGGTCACGGGCTCGGATATCGGCACCACAACTTCCCTGGCCTTTTGCGGCGCAGGCACTTCGATCACGAGGGGGTGCATCTTGAGCGCCGTGTTGCCGACAATATGCGTGCTGGCGGCATGCCGTTGGGCCGCGCGGCGGGCCGGCTTATTGGAGGGCGAAGAAGGCACATTTCCCCCCGCCGCCTTAGGGCTGCGGCCCGAAAGACCAAGCCGGAAAACCTTGCCGATCACCGCATTGCGGGTGATCCCATTGGCAAGCTCGGCGGCGATGCGGCTTGCGCTCCACCCATCGAGCCAAAGCTTTTGCAACAGCTCTATTCGTTCATTGGTCCAGGACATCGAGGCCTCCAAGGATCATAGCTATCCGAACCGGTTGTCTTGCGGGGTACTGCCTATTGCGAACGCACGCGACAATCCCAACTTGCGGGGTAATCTTATTACAAATTGCAAACCAAAACTATAAAGCGGCATAGGCACCACACAGTTTAGGGCACGACAAAAGTTTCGAACTCACCTGCATCCAAAATCGCTCACCCGGCACGCTCCAAGCTATACTAGCGATTGGGGGTGAGGCAAGTAGCCCAACAAGCGGCAAACTGTTTTCAACAAGTGCTTACGCAAAAACGCGCGACGCTCAACGAGCTTCGAAACGGGCGCTGGCATCACTTCAATTTATCATACGCAAGCAGACGAACAAAGAAATCGGTCAACATCCTTTCGCCTCCGGCGCGCCTATTTCTCCGGCGCAGTCTGCCTTTGCATCCTGTGACTTCGTACGCAGCCGCGATACGAATGTTTTTTTATGCAACCATGGCCTTCAGACGCATTGGCTGATCCCGCCGGATACAGAGACGAGAAGCTTGCCAAGGATCGTTTTTTCGGTTGAAAACCCCAAAATTCGCGCCGCATGGACCACAACCGGCAAAAATTATTGCTAGGTGAGCTTGTCCCGGGCTGGCCCCCGAACTCGCAAACCAGCGGCGCAGTCACGCACAATTTGCTGCCGCGCCAAGAATATGGGCGATTTTCTGTGAAAGACTGCTCTATCGTGCCCGTGGATAGCTTTTGCCGGTCCTATGACCGTGGCGAAAATGGACATTTTTTCCGCGCGTGACCGCGCAAGAGTGGTTTTCCTTGGCAGTAGCGCCCCCGTCTAGAACCGTTGCGCAAGGTAATGCCTTCCTTTACAAACGCGGCAATTCGAGGACACAAGATGACCGATAACGCGGAAGAACTTCCCAAATCGATAGAGGAACAAGGCGCCGTGCCGCACGCCTTCCAGCCTGAATTGCGTCAGGCCGAATTAGCCCGGGATGGCAGCAGCCCCAACGCGGCAGAAACGATGGCCGAGGCCGAAACACCGCCGCCATTGGGGGAGCCCTCTGAAATAACGACGCCCGGATTGCAGGCCCGCGAAGAACACCAACCGCGAGCAGATCCGCCGCCGCAACCAAGCGAATCGCAAGCGCCCCCGGCCGAGCTGCGGGGACCAGAGGCCAGTGCCTCGCCGCCCCAACCCGCGCCGCCCGAGCCGGCGAAGCCACGCTCGCTTTTTCCGGCGCTCGCAGCGACGGCCCTTGCAGGCGCGTTTTTGGGCCTGGGTGGATCTTACGGGTTGCGGTTTCTCGAAAGCTCGCGGAGCAATTCTCCGCCTTCCGATGTTCGCCTGACCGAGCTTAACGCGCGGCTTGATGCGGTCGAGGGCAAGGAGGCGGCGGCGTCTTCCGCCTCCCGCACGGCGGTGTCGGCATTGGAGGCTCGTGTCGCAGCCGCAGAAGGTGCCGCGCATAATGCCGAGGAATTGGCGAAAACGGCGGAGGCCGATATTCAGAAGGCAACTGCATCGCAGCCGGTGGCGAAAGAACCGTCAGACGGCTCTCCAGTGCGGGCAGAGCCTTCGGATCTCGCGCCATTCGAATCGCGGTTGACCGCTTTGGAGCGAAAACTTGCACCGGGCGTAACGGAAGGTGCCCAGCCAAAAACAAGCGTGCGTGCGGAACGAGACGTGGAGACTGCACCTTCAAACGAAGCGGCGCGCGCGCAGGAAGTCGCAATCGTTGCCGAAAATCTCTTGCGCAAGCTCGATCACGGTGAAGAATTTTCGCCTGAACTCGCCGCGCTTGAAAATTTAGGAATTTCTGCGTCTGCGCTCGCACCGCTGCGGGCCGCTGCCGCGTCCCCTGTTTCGACCGAACGGGAACTCACGGCGCAGTTTGCAAATCTCTCTGGAAAGATCATTGCATCCGAAAATGCCGCGCCGGCCGGGCAGGAGGAAAGTTTTCTTGACCGGTTGACAAGAAACGCGAAAGGCCTCGTCGATGTTCGCCGCGTCGGCGATACTTCCGCCTCCGACGTGGGCAGCCTGGTCACAAGTATCGAGTCGGCGCTCGCAGACCACGAGATCGAGGCTGCCTATAAAGCCTGGACGCAATTGCCCAGTGCCGCCAAAAATGTTGCGCTGAGCTTTGGGGAAGCCGCGAAATCGCGGCTCGATGCAATCAATGCCGCGAAATCGATCGAGGCCGATGCCGTGGCGGTTCTAGGCAAGCCGAAGCCGAAGGCGGCCGAGAGTAAAAATTAGTAAGTCCTCGCCGAGAAAAACATGCTCCGGCTTCTCATATATTTAGCGATTCTCATCGTCCTTGCTTTGGGGCTCGCCTGGCTCATCGAGAAGCCGGGCGACATTGTGCTGAACTGGCAAGGGTACCGGATAAAGACATCGCTCGTGTTTGGGCTCGGCGCCATTCTTGCCGTGGTTGCCGCGCTCGTTTTGGCATGGAATTTTCTCTCGACCGCGGTCCGTTCGCCATCGGCGATATCGAGTGCGGCGCGGGCGCGGCGGCGGGAAAAGGGCCTTGCCGCGCTCTCAGAAGGCATTCACGCTGTTGGCATTGGCGATGCCGGGCGTGCGGCAAAGGCCGCCGCTCAACTGCAAAAATATTTGCCGGGAGAACCCTTGGCTCTGCTCTTGCGGGCAGAGGCGGCGCAACTTACCGGCGATCTCCAAACGGTCGAAGCTTTGTTCAGGGAAATGACCGGGCGCGACGATACGCGGCTTCTTGGCTATCGCGGACTGCATGCGCAAGCGCACCGGCGCGGCGAGATCGAGTCTGCGCACCGCTATGCGAGCGCCGCGCATCAAATTGCGGCTTTGCCCTGGTCAGCGGCGGCCGTTTTCGATCAGCGAGTCGCGGCGAAGGACTGGCAAGGTGCGCTCGCGGCTTTGGAAAACAACCGGGATTTTATTGACAAGGCTCTAGGAGAGCGTCAGCGCGCCGTGCTGATTGCGGCGCTCGCATTAGAAAAGGAGCAAACGTCGCCGGATGAATCCCTCCGGCTTGCCCGCGTTGCAAACAGACGCGCGCCGGACCTCATCCCGGCGACGGCGCTCGCCACGCGGCTCCTGGCGCGCAAGGGTGCTGCGCGAAGGGCGGCGCGACTCATCGAGTCGGTATGGCGGCTGGGACCCCATCCCGACCTTGCAAATCTCTATCTCGGTCTGCGTCCGGGCGAGCCGCACAACGCACGGCTTTCGCGGGCGCGCGTCCTTGCGAAACTGGCGCCGGGCGACCCCGAAAGCCGGATGACGCTCGCGAGCGCGGCGATCGCGGCCTGCGATTTTCGGGCAGCGCGGGAAGCCATGCGGCCACTGATCGAAGGCGACGAGCGGCCCACCGCCCGCATGTGCCTCCTCATGGCGGAAATCGAAGAGGCCGAGCACGGCGAATCGGGATATGTTCGCGAATGGCTGGCGCGGGCCTCGCGCGCGCCGCGCGATGCGTGCTGGATCGCCGACGGAGTCATGTCGGATCAATGGATGCCGGCCTCGCCAGTGACCGGCAAGCTCGGCGCCTTTGTCTGGAAGAGGCCGGACGAGCGAATAGGGGCAGTTTCCGAGCCTGCGGAAGCCATTTTCCGCCCGATCGCGGTTTCTTCTTCGGCTTCCTCCACCGTCCTTTTAGAGAACAAGCAGACGATCGCCATTCCAGCCCCTGACCCACAGCGGCCACCGGCGCTCCCGGCAACCGGTGTCAAGAGCTATTCGCAACCGGCGGCGGAAGAAGCCGCGGCGGCCAAACGATCCGCCGAGGCTGCTGGAGAGCCAAATTCGGCGGCTGGCCCCGCGCCAGCCCGTCAGGAACAGCTGTCCTGAGTCTTTTGCGCCGGACCCGGTGGAGACGCCGGCCGGTCGCGGCCGGCATTGCTGCGGGCCGGCATCTTGGCTAAAGGATGCGCATATAGGCTGTTGGCGCGTCGTCTGAGGCGCGTTTCAAGCCGCAATAGCTCAGCTGGTAGAGCACATCATTCGTAATGATGGGGCCGGGGGTTCGAATCCCTCTTGCGGCACCAATTTTATCAATGATTTAAGGTGAAAATCAGCCGTCGCTCTTTTCGCTCGCCACGATCCGCAGCAAGTTATTCGGCGAGGGCCGCTGCAACGCGATTGCATCGTTGTTCTTCCGGCTTCGTCAAAATCACCAGCACAACCTTCGTGTGAATTGGCCGCACAATCTCGTTTGATTGCGTTGTCAAGACCTGAACAATTCATGCTCTTTCGTCTCGAAACAGCGCCGTTCGGCTTTAAGCCACTTGCTGCCTTTCGGCACAAATGACCGGCCGGCCACTTTCGCCAGCACACATCTAGAATCAGAAATGTGATGATTTGGGAATCCCATAGGATCCATTCAGATGGGAAACCGCTCCAAAACGCTTTATCAAGGCATTTTCCGTATAACGACTAATTGAATCATGCCATCGCTGTTTAACCTATTAACAGACGGTATATTATGCAAAATTTACTGAAGAATGTTAGCGGCACCACGGACCATGAGGCTTATCCGCACGCCGCTATCTACTTCAGCCCCGAGCTGCCGTCCGTGCATCTCATTGCGAAGCCTGGTGTGGAAGCGGTTGTTTCTCATACGCTCCAACAATTGAACTACCGGCTGGGCCGCCAATCTTCAATTGATGCATTTCCGGCCGCACAGACCGATAACGAGTCATCGATCGTCATTATTGACGGCTCAATCGCAAGTTTTATTTGGATGGCTAAAGAGCATTATCGTGACATACCGAAGATACTGATCACTGATGATGCATCAATTCAATTGCGTGTCCTTTGTGCCCGCGCGAATATCGATGCCGTCGTGCTTGTTTCTGATGTCAAGACCGAATTGATCGAGTGGATCGAGCATTTCAGCCGGCGCCAGGCGACCGCGTCCGCTTCGATTTTGATTGTCGACGATGACGAATTGATTTCGCATGTCTACGCAGAACAGCTTAGGAGCGACGGGACATTCGTCCAGATCGAAAATGACCCTGCAGCCATATTGACGGCGATCGGCCAAATGAAGTTCGATCTCATCATCTTGGACCTTCAAATGCCGGGCATCAATGGGATTGAGCTTGCAAAGGTCATTCGGCAAAGCAGGAAGTATATTTCAATTCCGATTTTGTTTCTGTCGGCCGAACAGAATCCGGACGTTCAATTGACTGCCCGGATGCAAGGATGCGACGATTTTCTGTCCAAACGAATCGACCTTGCTACTTTCCAGCACCTCGTTCGCGTGCGCGTCGAACGCGCCCGGACGCTCAGCGCTCTTATCGAGCGCGACGGCTTAACCGGACTGTTGAACCACAGTCACTTCAAGGAACGCATTACCCACGAATTCGCTCGCGCCAGGAGAACGCGGTCAACATTCAGCCTCGCCATGATCGATATCGATCACTTCAAACAGGTTAACGACAGCTTTGGTCACCAGACCGGCGATCATGTCCTGAGCACCTTGTCCCGAGCGCTCGTCAATTGGCTCCGGCGCACCGATTTTGTCGGCCGGTATGGCGGCGAAGAATTTGCGGTGTTGCTGCTCGACACGGCGCCAGAAAATGCTGCTGCGGTCATCGAAAGCTTTCGCGCCTATTTTTCGACGATCATTTTCTGCGGTGGCAGCGACAACTTCTCGGTGACTCTCAGCGGCGGCATTGCGGGCAGTGCACACTGGTGCGACACATCTGACCTCGTCGCAGCCGCGGACCATGCCCTTTACGAAGCGAAACGAGGCGGCCGAAATCGCATCCTTCTGCACAGCGGCTGCCCCCATAGTCCTTCCCTTGTCAGCAACGGCAAAAGCAATAGGGCGCAGAGATCGCTTTAATCGGATAATAAAAATTCAATCGGATAATACTCAGTCGTATGATGACATGTATGAACAAATCTGTAGGTATGACTGAGATGACAGATAATAATGTTTTATCCGGAAGAGTCGTATTTGTCGTCGACGACGATCAACTGTTCAGAGCTTACGTTACTGCATTGCTATCGCAAGCGAATATTAAAGTCGTAGGTTTAGTAGACAGTGAAGAGCTCAGCGCACAAATGAATAAAATCGTGCCGGACTGTATCCTGTTGGACTACATGCTGGCGTCCGAGAACGGTCTCCAAATTCACGACCAGCTCCGTCAGCGCTTTCACGATCTTCCGCCCGTCCTGATGCTGTCCGCCGATGAAAGTCAAAGGACGGCAATTCGTGCATTCCGATTCGGATTGAACGACTTTATTCCAAAACGGAATCTTCAGCTCAACGACCTGCTCAATTCTATACAAACGGCAGTCGCTCAGCATGAAGCCGAAAACGGCAAACGGCTCGCTGAAAGCAAAAACCGCGAACAGGCGCAGTTCGACGAATTCACGGGCCTCTATTCGCGCCACGAGCTCGATCGGAAATTGGCGCTAGTTTCCGATGTCGCCAGGCGGCGCCATCAAAGTTGCGCCGTCATACTGATTTGTTTCACGAACTATCGCGCCCTTAGCGCCCAATTCGGCATTGCAGCCGCGGATCAGATGCTGCGTATTTTTGCGCAACGCCTCACCTCCGTGACGAAGCCGGAGGAGACTTGGGCTCGATACGACACGGATATCTTCTGCTCCATCGTCGATCGGGATCCGAGCCAGTCGGCCATCGACAGGCGATGCGCCGAATTGACCGAGGCCCTTACATTTGAGCAAAACATCGGGGCAATCAGGGTCAATTTGTCTGCATCGGCAGTCACGGGTGTTCGGGTGGGCGGAGAGGAACAACTGAGTTCCGTTGCGGCAAGATTGGCGTCTGACTTCGAGGAACAAAAAAACATCTTGGCCGCAAGCAGCGGCCCAAGTGAATGGTCGCGTCTCCATCACGCTCCGCAACAATCAACAAACCAATCTGGCGAAGCAACCTTGGAACGGAGGCGCTCCGAGCGGCGCCGAATCCTAAAGACCGGTTTCGTCGTGCTCCACGGCGGAACATCGAAACTCCGTTGCGCCGTCCGGAACATTTCCGATCACGGGGCCGGCATACGTCTCCAAACGCAATTGGCGTTGCCGGAAGAATTTTCTTTGCAATTCGCGGCGAAACAGGCCCGGTCCGACGCGTGCGTAAACGTTGGCACATCAACGACGACGCCGGCGTGGAATTCTTGGACTGAGGCGCCACAATACGCAATGGAGAGGCTAAAAACCAAACGGCCAAAAATACTGGCTTGCGAGGATGACGACTCTACTTCTGCTGAAATAGATTCTATACCGATGCGTGGTAATTAGCTGATAAGTCAATACGCTCAGAGTGTTGGCGACGGCGATAGCATGGCGCCTCAGGAAATTTAGCGATGACGCAAACCTTAAAACATATCCTCTGTGTTGACGATGAACAGGCCATCCTGGAAGTGGCCAAAATGTCGCTCGAAATGGTCGGCGGTTTCCAAGTCAGCACCTGCACCAGCGGCAGGGAAGCGATCGAATACGCGCCAGAGGCCAAGCCGGATATGATTCTGCTCGACGTCATGATGCCCGGCATGGACGGCCCGTCCACTTTTGCTCATCTCAAGAAAATTCCGGAGCTTAAGAATACGCCTATTTTGTTTGTTACGGCGCGGGTCCAGCCGAAAGAAGTCGCTAACTATTTGGCGCTTGGGGCCATCGGCGTGATCGTCAAGCCATTCGACCCGATGAAAATGCCCAGCGATGTGAAAATGTTTTGGAACGAATTTCAATCCAATGAGGCAGCTTAAGACTTTGGCAAAGGGCCGACAGATGCCGAATTCGTTCCCCGGCAGAAATCGACGTTTTCCGCTCGAAAGGTAATCAGCTAATGCCATTGCCTCTACGAATTCCACCAGAAACCAGCCCCACGTCTGACCCTGTCCAGGCCAGCATCGACCGGCTTCGCGTATCTTTTGTCGAGCGGTCGCTTGGCAATCTCGCCATCATAGAAGAAATGCTCGACGGCCATGAGCGTCTGACCGAACTGGCGGCTTCGAATCCCGGCCTGATCCAAATGGCGCATACTCTGGCAGGATCTGCCGGCATTTTCGGCTTCCCCGACATTGGTGAAGCGGGTGCTGAGCTCGAAGTTATTTTACGGCAACCGGAATTTAGCGAAGCTGAATTGCAGCGCGCGTTAAAAGTACTTGTAGCGGAATTATCAAAACTGCACTAAGTTAACAGGAGTTATTAACTAATATCCAGCGTGCGTTCGCGGCGCATGATCGTTTTGCTACCGGAAGCCGACGCTTACTTGCTGGTTGCCGCCACGGCGGCGTCATTTATAGGTTGCGCGGGGTGCTGATTGTTATGCACCAGGGCAAGGATCGTATCGGTAATCTTGGTTTCCGATACACGCGACTTAACGAGCGCTGCGGCCACATTTTCGTGGACATCGCGATCCACTTCGCTTGCCGACAAGATGACAACCGGAGTCGGCCGGCTGGTCAGTGTCCCCCATTGCCCCAAAAGCTCGAAGCCGGAACCATCCGGCATGCCTATATCGAGAATGACAAGATCGAAGTCGGCTCCTTTGAGCTGTTCCTTTGCCTCGCGCAGCGAGGGCGCCATGACCAGCTCAACCTCTCCTTCCAAGGCACGATCAATAACCTGCATAAAGTTGATGTCATCCTCGACGTGCAGAATACGTGGCCGGGTTTTTCCAGCAATCGCTTGCTTAAGGCAATGAATAAGTTTCGCTTCGTCAATAGGTTTGGTCAGCCAATCAACGATCCCTATGGCGTCTCCATTTAACATTTTCTTATCTTCGTCGATATTGCCGCACACAATTACGACGGGCGGAATTGTGGACTCCGGGCCGGATTTGAGTGTGCGCAAAAAGTCGATGCCGTTCCCTTGCTCAATCATGAGATCGAGAACAATGGCTGAGAAATGCTTTTCCTGCAGTTTTTGCTGAGCGATTGTCATTGACGGTGCGGCTTCATAATCGAGACCCGCGTTGTGAATAATGGCTTTGAGTGATTGCGTCACATCGGAATCGTCAGCGCAAATCAGGATAAAAGGCCGTTCGGTTTTCGGGTGTTGCAGAGACTCCGGACTTTCTAATTTCTCGTCACGCGCTACCGGCAAATCGAAGTAAAAGGTCGTCCCTACATTGGTTTCAGTGCTGAAATCCAATGAACCCTTCATGGCCGCAATGAAATTTTTAACGATTGCCAGGCCGAGGCCCGTACCGTCATGGCTGCGCAGATTAACGTCCTCGGCTTGCGCGAATTTCTCGAAAACGCGGGAACGAAACGCAACTGGAATTCCTGAACCAAAATCCTGGACGTAAAATCGAATTTTGCCGTCTCCCCGGTCTTCCGCATATACATGGACCTCACCGCCTTTCGGCGAGAATTTGGCCGCATTGGAGAGCAAATTGGCGAAAACCTGCATGAGGCGTTCGGCATCGGCCATGATACTGACGGCTGGAGGTTCGCCTTTCAGTATAAACCGGACACCATATTTTTCACCGTAAGCCTGGTTGGCGTCCAGCGCCTGCCGAAACAGTGTTCTTACCTCGACCGGCCGGATAACCATTTCCATCTTGCCGGATTCCAATTTCCCGATGTCGAGAATATCGTTGATGATACGGATGAGCCGTTCGCAGCTTTCATAGGCGATCTTGGTCAGATCTTTAGCCTTCGGCGGCAGTACACCTGCAACGCCGCCATTAATGAGGCCGAGCGCACCGCGGATGGACGTGAGCGGCGTGCGCAATTCATGACTGACGATGGACGTGAATTCACTTTTGATGTGCTCAATTTTCTTTTGCTCCGTTATATTCTCAGCCACCTCAAGATAACCGGTGATTTCCCCAGACTTATCGTGAAGAACCGTCACAGTTAAAAGAACAGGAAACGAGCTGCCGTTTATACGAATGTAGGTCCATTCGCGTTTTTCAACACCCTCTAGGCGTGGCTTGGTCGTGAACACGTCAAAACCTGGTTCAACGGTCCTGCCCACTTCCTCACTCAGCTCCTCGGCTCGTTTTGAAATCTCATCGCGATCATGCCAAATAGCTGTTGTACGCTGGCCGAGGACCTCCGATGCCTTGTATCCCAACTCTTTCTCTGCTTCGTAATTATAGGAGATAACCCTGCCGGTGACGTCCGTCGCAATAATCATATAGGATGCACTGGCCATAATGGCGTTATTGAGATTGTTGGATTCGGCGAGCGCCTTTTCGGCTTTTTTGCTTTCGCTGATGTCGCGCGTGATTTTGGAGAAACCAATCAATTTGCCGCCGTCATCGTGCAGGGGAGTGATCAACACGCTCGCCCAGAAAAGGCTCCCATTTTTCCGCAGCCGCCAACCTTCGCCTGAAAATTTTCCTTCCGAAACGGCTATTTGCAGATTATGTTGGGGCACACCCTTCGCGCGGTCACCTTCCGGATAGAATTCGGAAAAGTTCTTTCCAACAATCTCCTCGGGCCTGTATCCCTTGAGGCGTTCGGCACCCTTATTCCAGCTTGCTACAACTCCGTCAGGGTCCAGCCAATAGATGGCATAATCTTGCACACCCTCTACTAAGATCCGATGCTGCTTCTCGCTTTCCTTCAACGCAAGGTTGGATTCATCGAGCCTTGCCATGATTCTTGTAAGTAACCATACCAAGGTCAACATACTCAGATAGAAAATGATGATAATGCCGACAAATAATTTCCAATTTTGCTTGTTTGCCTCAGCGTCCACAAAGACACGTTTTTTTAGAAGCCGTTCCTCTTCCACTCTCATGTCTCCAGTAATGCTGCGTATCGCATCCATGAGAGCTTTGCTGCGTAGCACGGCAACATCACCGGCAAGTGCTTGTGCGCCACCTTTATCATAAGCCTCGATGGTGGCCGACATGTACGTCAATAGATTTTGGGTGGCCTTGTCCAGATGCACCAGATTATCTTGCTGACGCGGATTATCGGCTGTCATTATGCGTAGGATGCGCATTTCCTGGGTAATGGAATAGGGGTACGCCCCGCTATTGTCCAAAGAAACTTGGACCGGCGCGTCATGCAAAGCCGACTCGTACAGTTCGCGATATCCCGCATCGCCTGTAAGAAAATAACCCTTCTGCCCGATCGATATTTTATTGGCGGCTTCAAGATAATTATCGATATGTTCAATAACCTGATGCGTGTGTATGACCCACTCCCCAGCTTCCACCAAGCGCATATTTTGGCGATAAGCAGCAAAGCCAACCGCGGCGGCGAATACAGTCGTCGTCAGCATCACGACGACCGGCAGCGTGCCCAGCGGGTTGCCGCGCCAGGTAATCCGGTTGCGGCTGCCCGGCGCGATCAGCCCCAAAGGCAGAAACACCACCACGCCGAACGCATCGCCGACCCACCAGGTAAACCAGTTGCCCAAGGCTTTGTCCGGTGGCAACAGCCCGAGGAGAAGGAGTGTGCCGATGCCGATCGTCGCGGCAATGACGCACGCTAGCGGGCTGCTGAGGAGGAAAAGCCGGATCACCTCGGATACACGCGCGAACCTCAATGGAAGGCCCACGAAACGCTTCACGAGAGCGTAGGCGGCCAGCGCTTGCAAGGTAGAGCCGACTGCAATGCCGAACGCGGCCAGGGTTTTTGCCGGAAGGAATCCGTCGGTGAGAGAAAACGCGCCTGAAATGTAGCAATTCACGACAAAAGAGCCGATCAGAATGCCCGGCCACAGGCGCGCCCCACGCATCAGCAGCGCTGTGATGGCGATGCCCGAGGGCGGCCAGATGACCGTGGCGTATCCCGGCGGCATGGCGAGCAGCAAGCCCAGCCTGCCGGTCAGAATGTAAGCAAGCGCAAGAGCTGCGAGCTCGGCAAGGTAGCGCGCCGTCGCGCGCCGATCCTCGATGTCGACGATGCGAAACGGCGTCATGCTGCCTCCGGCTCCCTAGATGGCATAGAGTTTGCCCTTTTTGTGACGCCCGGGTCAAAGGGATTAGCCGTAGACCACGGCCGCGCTCCCCAAGATTACGGCGAGGGCGCTCGCGCGCAGATATACGGCTGCAAATCGCGGCCGCGTTAATTCTTCTTTAAAAACCATGGTTCCGGCGTCCGGGTGGAAGGTCCATCCAACGGTAGCTAGATTCGATTGCCAAAAGAGTTGACTTTCCCCCGAAATTTTATCCAAGTGCAAGTTCGTAATTGGCCGCGCTCTTCTCGCGGGCGATTTTTGGGCCGCGGGGGTAGGCTACGGCGCGATGGCTTGCCGCGGAAGAAGCCGCGGCGGCCAAAGGATCCGCCGAGGCTTCGGGAGAGCCAAATTCGGCGGCTGGCCCCGCGCCAGCCCGTCGGGAACAGCTGTCCTGAGTCTTTTGCGCCGGACCCGGGGGAGACGCCGGCCGGTCGCGGCCGGCATTGCTGCGGGCCGGCATCTTGGCTAAAGGATGCGCATATTGGCTGTTGGCGCGTCGTCTGAGGCGCGTTTCAAGCCGCAATAGCTCAGCTGGTAGAGCACATCATTCGTAATGATGGGGCCGGGGGTTCGAATCCCTCTTGCGGCACCAATAAAAACAAAGGCTTTCGCACAAATTCCAGGCCAAAGATCAAAGCCAAAATCAGTCTGGGCAACAGGTAGGGCAACAATCTTACACGCTATCGACGCTCGAACACTGGCCGCCCTTCCTGCCACGGATAGCGCGCCGTCATCCCCAAAGGGCGGCGGCAACCTTCCATAAGAGATTGCCCGCTCAATACGCCGCGAGGGCAAAAACCACCCATGCCGCACTGGTCTCTTGAAATGGTGATGCCTTGAAGCTTCTCTATATAGGCACGCATGTTTGCCCTGTGAACTCGCTCGCAAGGTTGCTTCTGTTAGCTAATGAACTTGTCTTCCTTGATCGCCCTTCCGTGACTTTTCAGCAATGGGGAACGATTGGGCATCAGTCCGGGCCCCCTAGGGATCCGTGGTTTTCCTTACGGCACGGTAAACCTCCGTAGCCTTCCAGCTCCCAACGATTTCGATGAATCAGTTCACGGCGGCCCCGGTGTGCGGCTGCGGAAAAGCAAGAAAAAATCAAGGTAACAGCTCCAATGCTTCGGATCGGCATTCCCCTACTTATAGTCGTGTCCATTGCGCTGTTTGTGCCTAAGAAAGTCCGGGCGACGCTCGGCATTTTGGGCATCCTCGGCATTCTTGCCGCTCTTTGGGCAATTGGCGTCCTGGCTGTCGTGCTGATCAACTTTCCGGCGCCACAACGATAGATGCGGATAGCGCAGGGGCCCAGGGAAATGAAGGGGGAAAGCGCGCCACAAACGTAAGGCTCAGGAAAGGCCCTCTAGATATATTTTTATAACTTTAGCCCCTAATCGTTTTGAGGTGCCTGCGGTCGCCGCAGATCCCCCCCTTGATGGCGCCGTTCTCAGAGGCGTAAAACGTGCTGATCCGTTATGGCCTATATAAATTTAGCGTGACGATTCATACTGATGATCTTGCCGTTGTCGGATGCCTCCGCGCGCTCGCGAAATTTAGCCAGAAAACTGGGAATAACCGTATCCCTTGTGGCAAGACGAATGACACTGATTGGGAGCGTGATGGCCATTGCGTGACGTTCAGATTTTCGAGCCCGTCTTACCGACACGGCTTCAAATCCGAATTGACGCGGCTCTTGCCTGACAATCTATGGCAGATCGCGTCTGAGAGTGATTCCAACCCAACCCTCCCCCCACCCCAACGATAGACGCCTGTGGGCTGTCGCGCACCATCAAGTAAAACAAGGACAAGCGCGACCGCAAAATCTTCGACATGTGGATGGCCTGCTACACCCAAGATGAAATCGCAGAACGGGAGGATGTCAGCCAACCGCAACTTGTGGCGATTTTATCGGAAATGGCAGATCTGCCAAAACTGATAAAGTCTGACCGGCCTTAGCCGAGCTTTTTTTGCACATCAAATGTAGTCGCGTTAACACCGGTGAGCCGCCGGAATGCTTCGCCTTTCAACCGTTTGATCGAATCAAATTTCATTGCCACCTCCCATTGGCGGCAACGACTACGTCGTTGAAAGGAGGTTATGCAAGAGGTCTTGTTAGTGGATCTAAGCCGATTTACGAAGAAAAGCTCCGGCACTGCTTGAGTGCGGTTCGCACTAAATCTAACGACAGATTGGGACGCAATGGTCAATGGGTGAATAAATACGCTCATCAGACGACAACGTGGAATCGCCATGCCAAGTCTTTCAAAATCTTCCGAGAGCTGTCGAGAAGGTCCAAGTGCATGCGCCAGAAATCCAGTTCGCGTTCCGGATAATTCAATGTGTAAGGCATTTGGAACGGCGGCCCGGCCCGCACGGCGAGATCGGCATCGAGCGGCAATTGTGTTATGAGCCCCGAAACAGACTTCAATACGTACATCTCGCCGAACATCCGAGTGATCAGTTGACCGCGCCGGCCTGGCGAATCTTTGGTCGCCGCGATTGAGTGATGGCGGAACGAATGCGCAAGGTAGGCGAGCAGCATACGGTAGCGCACGTTGAACAGTGCGCCCCAGGCGGCGGCCAATGCATTCTTTATCGGCGAGCCGTCTGACGATGTTCCGCTCGGATCCACAACCGGATCCGTCGCGAGCGGCAACACAGGGGACCAATTCATTTTCGTTTTGAATCTACGATAGATCGTCAGAAAACGGGTGAAATGGGAGTCCTCCTTATCCGCGTCGATTGTCTCGCCTGCTTCGCCTTGTTGGGCGATTTGTTTGAGCGCGTCGATCGCTTGAGTACGAGTTGCCGCTTGTCCTATGAGAACGTCGGGCGCTGTGAGTGGTGAATCACCTCGCGCTTTGGCGGCGTAGCCGCGGCCATATTCGTCGAACTCGGCTTGAAATGGAAAAGTTTCGGCGCGAAATAATTCGTCTGGCAGCTTGTCGTGATCGCCCAGCAACTCAATTAGTTCCTCGTAAAGCAATCCAACCCGCTTTACGGCTTCGCCGCCCGCGCCACCCTGCGCGCGTTGAATGATCTCGGCCTTCTCCGCCGGAGATACCGAGGATGGCCAGTCCATCGGACTTTCCGCGACAACATATTTCGCCAACACATCGAGCGATAGCGGACTTAGATGGAATTCAAATGGGAAAAACTCGCTCTTAATCGGGTAGTCGTCGCGCTCCAAGTGCAGCGGGCCGCCGAGAAGTTTAAGAATGTTCTGGACGGTGATCAGATGGCCCATTTCTTCTTTAGCGACGCCTAGAATGATGCGTTGCCATTCGAGCACGTCGTTGAGCTCTGGCGCAGCGTTTTTCGGCGGTGATGGTGATGGGTACGGGCCAATCAGCGAGTAGGTAGCGAAAAGATACTGCACCATTAAGGCATGCTCGATCTCCGCCGCAGTCGACAATAGAAAAATCTTATAATCGTGAGTGTCGAGTTCGCTCGTCGGCGGGGCCGGCGGGGCCACGGAAACAACTTCCCCTGGTGCAACACGCTGCGCCCGCGCAATCGAGAATTCGGCCAAATGGCGCGCCATCTGATTACGCATGACGGTCTCCCAGGTCTAGATAATTCACCATGTCAACGACGTGTGCGGGCTCGTTACATATGAGACGGCTGAGGGTCTCCGCCTGAAGCCTGCCCTGTTCCGTTTCAATAAATTAGCAGCCAGAAAATACTTCCGCTTGGTCGGCCTTTGTCCGACGGCCTTTTCAAGACTCTAGGGACGTATCATCACGAAACCCAGCGGCCGGTCGCCCGCGTTTCGCTTCTTCACCCGCAGCGATCGCGATTTTTCGCTCCCGTGTGCCGTCACTCGCCAATGCAAGCTCCAGGTCCTCTGCGGCACCGACTTCTTCCGCAAAGGGCGCGAGGCAGAGCCAAAGTTCGCGAGGCGCCGGGCGATTGGCAGCGCGGCGCTCGCGCGCGAAGTCGCGCAGCATTGTCGCGAGCCGAGGATTAGCGCGCTCGCCGAGACCTTGAATCGGCACCAAGGGGCAACCGATGAACAGAGCCTTAAGCACCATATGGTTCCAGCGGTGCTCATCGAAAACCTCGCGCGGATACGGGCTCCAGTGAGCGATGGCGGAAAAACACCGAGGGGATGTTGGTGCGCAGTCCTTCGGCTGTCTCGCTCTCCAAAGCCAGCGGCGCCGGATAAAGCGGCAAGCCACGAAACAGAGCGATCTGCTCCGCGGGATCGGCCGCCTGCCGCAAGCGCCGGAAGGCTTCGACAAATGATTCGCATTGCAGGGAAGCCGACAGATTCAGCAGCAGCAATGCGCGGGCCGCGTCGTCGACGCTCCACTCGCGCGGGGTCCAGCCTGGCCGCACGCGTTCTGCCTCGGCCAAATCTTGCGGCGCAAGCGAAAGAGCCGCACGCCCCATAAGCCGTGGGACACGAGCGTAGGCGGCTTCGAAGGCTCGGCCGCTCCCCTCGTTTGCCGTCTGCGTTGTCTCGACAAGGCGTTCACGCAACCATATGGCCGCCGCCGCATTCGACCGGCTCTCGATCCAATTCAACAAGAGCGCCGAGACCGCATCGATCATCTAAACCGCTCACGCAAATATTCGCATGGCCGGATCCTACTGCAGATGTATGATGTCCGGCAAACGCCGTGCGTCAGCGGAAAATGGACATCAGCAAGAATAATGGACCTCAGCTAACATGCGGCCGGTTCTCATTCTGCTCGTCGTCGGATTGACTCCCGATCTTATTGGCGAGCATACGCCGCAACTGCAGCGCTTCGCACAACGCGGCGGGACGCGCGCACTCAAAACAATCACGCCGGCCGTCACCTGCAGCGTGCAATCGACGCTTCTGACCGGCCTAACGCCGGCCGGGCATGGCGCCGTCGCCAACGGTTGGTATTTTCGCGACCTTGCCGAAGTCTGGCTCTGGCGACAATCCAGTCGTTTGATCGCCGGCGAGAGGCTCTGGGAGGCGGCCAAAGCGCGCGATCCCGCCGTCACCTGCGCTAAGCTCTTCTGGTGGTACAACATGTATTCCTCAGCGGATTGGAGCGTGACGCCACGCCCCATCTATGCCGCAGACGGACGCAAGATTTCCGACTGCTATGCGCAGCCCTCGGAACTGCGCGTCGAATTGACGAGGTTGCTCGGCCCTTTCCCGCTGTTTCGATTCTGGGGGCCGCTCGCCGACATAGTCTCGAGTCGCTGGATCGCCGAGGCGACGAAATATGTGATGGCGACCCGCAATCCGACACTAACGCTGAGCTATCTGCCGCATCTCGACTATGATCTGCAGCGTTTCGGCCCGGATCCGTCTCATGGCGCGGTGCAGGCGGCGCTGCGTGACGTGGATCGCCTCGCCGGTGACCTCATCGAGGCGGCGGAGGCGCGCGGCGCACGCGTGATGATCGTTTCAGAATATGGGATCACGCCCGTGACCGGCGCGATCTTCATTAATCGTGCGCTGCGCGCGGAGGGCCTCGTCGCCGTGCGCGAGGCGCTGGGCCGCGAAATTCTCGACGCCGGCGCCTCGCATGCCTTCGCCGTCGCCGACCATCAGATTGCGCATGTCTATGTGCGCGACGGGGCGGACATAGAGCGCGTTCGCGCCTTGATCGCCAGTCTCGATGGCGTCGAGGACGTGTGGGCGGAGGACGCGAAGCGTGCGCAAGGCTTGGATCACCCGCGCAGTGGCGAACTCGTCGCCGTCAGCCGGGCCGATCGCTGGTTCGCCTATCACTACTGGCTCGACAAAAGGCGCGCGCCGGATTTCGCCGCCACGGTCGATATTCACCGCAAGCCGGGCTACGATCCAATGGAGCTGTTTTTCGATCCGCATCTGCGTTGGCCGAAGCTCGCGTCGGCTTGGCGGCTCGGGCTGCGCAAGCTCGGCCAACGCCGCCTGCTCGACGTCGTCTCTCCCGGAGACACGCATCTCGTCGGCGGATCGCACGGGCGGATCACCGACGATCCGCGCCAGGGCCCGGTCGTGATGTCTTCCGCGCCGGAGCTCATGCCGGCGGGCGCCGTCGCCGCGACGGATTTCAAGGCGCTGGCGTTGGCGCATGTGTTTTCGTGAGGCGATGGCCCTCAGGTTCCCGGAACGATGCGTTGCAAGGCGAGCGTCAGCGGGAAGCAGAGCACTGCAATCAAAGCGGCCAGGCCGGCACGCCGCAACCAGCGATTAGCGCGGCGTCATAAAGGGAAGTGGCGGCGATCAACAGACCCACCGCGCGGGAAGAGTCTCCCATCTGCTGCCTACGCAACAGCAGGCGCAGAGCGAGCGCCACGGTGCCGGCGAGCGCGAAGGCGCAAAAAAGCGCGAGCAAGCTCCCTCGTGACAGATAAAGCGCGATTACGACTGCTCCGGCGAGTGCGGCCAGCGGCGAGATCGCCTCGATGCGATCGTAACCCTCCTGCCGTGCGGCGTAGGTCAGGCCGACGATGTGGAGGAAAAGCCCCGCCGCGCCGAGCGCAAGCGGCGGCGCGCCCACGTCGCCTCCGGTCGCGGCGGCGGCAAAAACATAGCAAAGGACGCGACACGCGCCCATGATCAAGGGCGCGACAGAAATGCCCTTGTGCGCGGCGTCATAGAGCACGATGCAGGCCGCAAGCAGCGCGCCCGTCGCAGCCGTGACGAGCGAGGTTAGCGCGAGCGCAAGCCCCGCTGCGAGCATGAGGAAGCCCGCGGCGAAAACAACGGGTCTCGACGCCGCGCCGCTCGGTATCGGGCGCGTCGGCCGCTCGCGCGCGTCGATTGGCGCGTCGAAGGCGTCGTTGAGATACATGCCGCCAACGTAAAATAGCGTCAGCCCGAAGGCCGGTGCGCCAACTGCCGCGAGCGCGCCACCCGAGGCCGCCGCTCCCGCGAGTGCGTTGCTCAAAACGGTCGGCAGATTGGAGACGCGGCCGAGAACGAGCGCGGTTCTTAATCGCGTCACGACAGTCGCTGCAGAACCCATGCGAGCTCCTTGGCGAGGCCTTCGGTGAGGCTTGCCGCTGCATTCGACGCCTCGTCCGGCGGCAAGACATCCCATGTGTAGGTTTCGACCTCGAAATGGCGGCAGAGGGGCGCGCATCGATGCAAGGCCAATATCCGCTCCAGCACGTCGCGTGTCGAACGCAGCGGCGCCTTCAATTCGGCAAAGATGGGCACGTGGAAATGCACGCGCCATTCGCCGTTTCTCAGCCCCTCGCAGTGCGCGAGCGCCTCCGGCAGATCGAGAAAACGTTGTAATTCGCCAGAGGGCAACCGCACGACGGCCTGATGCAGATAGGTCTCGTCATTGAAAGCACCGAAGCGCTCAAAGGCTTGCGGCGTGACGCGCTCGACGCGCAGGGCGGCGCTCAATTGAATCTTGTGTAGCGGAATTTGCGCCTCTGCCAGCGCGGCAAGAGTCTCCTCCGGCTCTTCGAAGCTAACCGCCATGTGGCAGACGTCGAGACAGAGTCCGGCATGCTCGCGCAGAGCAGCGCGGGCCTCCGGCTGCTGCAGGCCAGTCAATTGCGAAAGCCGGACCGCCGAAGCCTCGGTGTAGAGCCAATCGCGGAAAAACGCGATGGCGCCGGAAATCGAGTCCAGTAGACACCAGGGTTCCGGCTCTAAGGCAAGCGCCACATGGCGTCTGGTTTCACGCGCGATCGCGACGAGATCGGCGACGCTGCGCAAAATCCCGTCTACGACCTGCGCTTCCCGTCCGCGCAGCAGTGGACCAAAGCCGCCGGGCACCGTGCTGATTGTTGCCCTCTCCCCTTCGTCTATCAGCGCGGCCATCAGGATCGCGAGATTGCGCGTGTAGAGGCGGCGCTCCTGCGTCGTCCAGTCGGGCTCGTAGACGGCTGTCTTGATCGGCGCGCCATGGAAGCGGCCGTAGGGGAAGCCGTTCATCGTAAAAGCCGCATAGCCTTCCGCCGCGAAGATCGCCGCAATCTCCGCCGCCGCACGCGCAGGGTCGACGACCGCTTGCGCAGAGAGGCGCAACCCGACGCCGAACGGCCCGTCGGGGCAGATTCTTTGCTTCACCTCGCGCACCGGCCCGAGCAAGGCCGCGCACACATCGTCCAGCGTTTGAGTGGGATGAACATTGAGGCAATAGCCGAGCCATCCGTCGCAGCCGGGCAAACGCATCAGACGTTCTCGCGCGCAGCCAGCCAGTCAATTGCGCCATCGACGAGATTCGTCTCCATCTCATTGACTTCCACGGCGTCGCCGATGTTGCGGAGCATGGTAATCGTGAGGCGCCCGCCGAGATGCTCGCGGAATTCGTCAAGCCCCTTGAGCACGAGCCGGCGGCCGCCGGCGCCGCGCCGGTCCAACGCAGGATGCCGCAAACGAAAACCCAATCGCTCGAGCAAAATGACGACGCGCTCCTCGATGCCTTCGGGCGCGAGGCCGGCGAGCCCCGAATAGCGGGAGTCGAGCGCGATGCCGATGGCCACCGCCTCGCCGTGGCGTAGATGATTGCGACTCAAAGTTTCCAACCGATGTGCGGCCCAATGGCCAAAGTCCAAGGGCCGGGCGCTGCCCTGCTCGAAAGGATCGCCGCCTTGAACGATCTGACGCATATGCAGCAGTGCGCAGCGGCGTATCATCGTTTCCATAGCGTCCGGCTGGAACGCCGCCAATTCGTCGGCGTTGCGTTCTAGCCAGACGAAGAAGTCCGGGTCGCGGATCAGGGCCACTTTCACCGCCTCCGCCATTCCGGCGATGCGGTCGCGAGGCGGCAGTGTGTCGATAAAAGCGGAATCGATAACGACGGCCCAAGGCGGAGCGAAGGTGCCAATCTGGTTCTTGACGCCGGCGCGATTTATGCCCGTCTTGACGCCGATGCCGCCGTCGTTCTGCGCGAGCACGGTGGTTGGAACCCGCACGAGCCGCACGCCGCGATGCGCCGTCGAGGCTGCGAGGCCTACGGCATCGAGAAAGGCGCCGCCGCCAACGGCGAGCACATAGGAGTGGCGGTCGATTCCGTTGTCGAAGATCGCATCGTGCAGCCGCCCTATCAGATGCATTTCATTCTTGATCGTCTCGCCGCCCGGTAGCAGCTGAGGCGAGGCCGCCAGCGTCGGCATGTCGTCGCGCGAGACATGGTAATTGGCGATGCTCTCGATGAGATCTGGGTGGCCTTCGGCGGCTCCCATATCGACAAAAACCACGCTCCTTGGCCTGGGCGCCGCGACCGCACAGCCGATCGCTTTCGCGAGCGTGGGATTGGCAAGGTCGAAACAATCGCGCGTGAAGGCGACGGAATAGTCGCAACTTACCGTGAAGCACTGGCGGAAAATCGCCTGCACCGCAGATGACTCTCCATCGGCGCCGAACATCAGCGCTTCGAGCCGATATCGCCCCATGAGCGCATGCCTGTCTTCTCTCCCGGGACACGCGAACCCACCGCGCTGGGCGGCGGATTGAACAATTGGCAGGGAGGCAGCTTGGCGACCTCATAGCCCTTGACTGTATCCCATGTTCGCGCTGGGTCCGGCCGGACCGTCGCAAAATCCGTGTAGTTCTGAGTTACGAAGGGAGCGTCGGGGACGGCGCTTGGATTCGTCGGATCATAAGCGCCGGAAAAATAGAACGACTGCGGATGCCGATAGGGCGCGGCCAATTTATCCGTCAGGTCCGGCTTCGGCTCGCTTTCGAAGGCGTAACCGAACATGATGTCGCCCTTGTCGGTAAGATCTGGACTAACCCCCACTTGCACAGGCTTGCCCGAACTCGTGTCGATCCAGAACGAATAGCCCTGCACGCGTTTGCCTAGCCGTTGGCTGTCGGCGAGCGAATAGGGCAGATGCTCGATGAAATTGCGCCGCGGCGGGTGATTTTTCGGCGAGAACAGGCACACGGGCGGCATGCCCTTCGGCCTGTCTTCGTCATACGTCACGAAATAAGCAATGTCGCCAATCGAGATGAAAGAGCAGGTAAAATGGTTCGAGATTGGGAAAATGGGCAAGCTGCGCCTTTCGTAATGTTCCATCATCGCGCCCTCGCCCGTCGGGCCGCACCAAGTGGAGTCGTAATCGGTCCAGCCATAAGAAACCTCGTAATCCTCGCCTTCCTTCAGAGGCACCGGAGGCGCGCTGTCATAGGGCGGCGGGAACTCGGAAAAGCGATTAAAAACCCGATACATGCGCCATTTCGACGTCCGGTAAGGCGGATATTCCGGATCGGACGGTTCGCCCGGCGCTCTCTTATAGATGCATTCCTTCACGGCGCGGGGAGGGTCGGCGGGCGCATTATGGGTGCCATATGTCTGGTACACAGGTCCTTCCTGCGCAATGGCACTCGTCGCGTGCATCCCGAAGACCGTTGCGAGCATGATCAGAGTTTTCATTCGCTTGGGCATCGAGGTCTCTCGATATTCGAGCGAGCGAGCCGGACCCTATTTGGACATCGTGGGCTGATAGAGGAAGGAAAGCCCCGTCGAAAATCCCGTCGGCTTGCCATCCGCATCAGGTTCCGGCGTCGCCAGCACCTTTTGCCCGAGCAGCCGCGATTGATACATGAGCCCCATCGCGCCCGCGACAGTAACATAAACCTTCGACTGAGAAAAGCGCGATAGTCGAAATTCGCTTCGCTCGCAAGGCGATTGTCCGCGCGCACGCGAAACGGACCTTGTGTATCCAGGCGGCAGCAGGCATGATTAGTGCGAAGGCGCAGCCCGCCAAAGTGCGAGTCGTCGCTGAACTTTGGCGCGCAAGTTGTTTTGGCGGATGCAAGCGATCCCAACCACATACGCATTTTGCGAAGGGGAAAAGATGTCTAAACTCGATGAGGCTCGGCTTGCCTGCCCGTGTTGCGGTTCCAGTCTGCGGCTCAACAAAGGCCGGGACTCGCTGGAGTTCGAGGCCCAGGCCGGAAGCGGGTCAATCTTCGTGCAAGCGATTTCAATGTTCATCGAACCCCACGCGCATATGATCTCCCGCACCACGGCCGATTACGAAGCGATGGCGCAGGCCGGCGTCGTCGCGGTGATAGAGCCGTCGTTCTGGCTCGGGCAACCGCGGACGAATCTCGGCAGCTTCATCGACTATTTCGCCACGATCGTCGGCTTCGAAGAATTTCGCGCGGCACAATTCGGCGTGCGTCATTATAGTTGTATCGGCCTCAAACCCAAGGGAAGCCAATCAAGAAGCGCTCGCCGAGGAAGTTTTCGACACGCTGCCGCGATTTGCGGTCAAGGACAATGTGGTCGCAATCGGCGAACTCGGCTACGACGAGCAAACTCCTCTGGAAGACAAATATCTGCGCGCGCAAATCGAGCTCGCGAAAAACCTCAGGCTGCCGATCATGATTCACGCGCCGCACCGCGATAAGAAGCGGGGGACTTTGCGCACGATGGACGTGCTTGCCGAGCACGGGTTTGAGCCTGGGCGCTGTGTCATCGATCACAACAACGAAGAGACCGCTCGCGACGTTCTTGATCGCGGCTACTTCGCCGGCTTCTCCATCTATCCGAACACGAAGATGGGTAATGAGCGGATGACCGAAATCGTGCGGCAGTACGGGCCGGAGCGGATCATCGTGGATTCGGCCTGCGACTGGGGCGCCTCCGATCAGCTCGCCGTGCCAAAAACCGCCGCGTTGATGGCGGCGCGGGGTATTGTGGCGGACGCGATACGCCAGGTAACGTATGACAACGCACTCGCCGTTTATGGGCTCTCTGGCGCCATGAAGGAAACGGATTGGCTCTCCCCTCAGTCAATCGATCAACGTGCACAATTCGAAGGAAACAGCGTTTTGCGCGGTGGCCAGGAGCCGCGCATAGATTCACCCGAACAATCGCTTGCGCGCATTACGATCGAATAGCCATGGTGGTTACCGCATGTCATCTTAAGCGTGTCGTCATTCTCAACGCCGGGCTACGCGGCAGAAACCTATACGAAAACCTATCCCCGCTTGACAGCCAACACAATTGCTTCAGGGCCGTCATCATCCGGGCCGGACAGCGGCCATCATGTAATTAATGTCCATATCATGGGACAGCTGCCAGTCGGCAGTGAGAGGATTGTAGGCGACCCCAGTTTCGTTTTTGATTTTTAGCCCAGCCGCGCACAATCCATTGGCGAGCTCCTGCGGCGTAACAAAATGGTTCCAATTATGGGTTCCGCGCGGCACCCACTGCAGCACATATTCGGCGCCGACGATCGCGAAAGCAAAGCTCTTCCATGTGCGATTGAGCGTTGCCGCAACAAGCATACCGCCGGGGCGGACCATCTTCGCGGCTCGATCAAGGAAACGCGCGAGGTCACGCACATGCTCGATGACTTCCATGGCAAGAACGGCATCGAAGAGAGCACCCTGCCCGGCGAGCTCCTCAGCAGAGATGCAGCGGTAATCGATGGCAAGATTTGCTTTTGCGGCATGTTCCTTGGCAATCTCAATGTTGCGGCGCGCCGGATCGATCGCGGTCATGGAAGCGCCGAGCCGCGCCAGGGGTTCGGAAAGAATTCCGGCACCGCAGCCGATGTCGAGGATTTTGAGACTTTGAAGCGGTACCGGAGCGCGCCAGTCGCGGGGATTTCCGTCGAGAGAAAAATGCCGGCCGAGGAGCTCGCGCAAATAGGCGACACGGACCGGGTTGAATTTGTGCAATGCGCGCATCGGCCCGTGCGGATCCCACCACTGCGCGCCCAGCCGGTCAAACCGGGTGACCTCCGCTGGATTAACCGTCGGATCTAAGGAAAGCGCTTCCTGACTTGCCATCGCTGAATTCCATTGACTTGTTGCGCCGGCGTTTGCATGTATGCGCGCCAGCGCCGCTCTGATGCCGCTGAATTTCTGGACCAATTTTGGTGCCTTAAGGCGGTTTTAGCCCGATGTCCCGTCTTGTACTGAAGTTTGGCGGCACGTCGGTCGCAAACATAGAGCGCATCCGCAATGTTGCAAGGCACATTGACCGCGAATGGAAGGCCGGGCACGACGTAGCGGTTGTGGTCTCGGCCATGGCCGGCAAGACCAACGAACTCGTCGGCTGGTGCGATGAGGCATCCCGGCTCTGCGACAGGCGCGAATATGACGCCGTTGTGGCTTCCGGCGAACAGGTAACCGCCGGTCTGCTTGCCATTGTTCTGCAGGAGATGCATATCCCCGCCCGTTCCTGGCAGGGCTGGCAAGTCCCGATCTTCACCTCGCACGAGCATGGATTTGGGCGAATTCAACATATTGAATCCGCCGCGATCATTAAAGGCTTCGCAGAGCGGCGTGAGGTCGCGGTCATCACCGGGTTTCAAGGTCTCCATGAGGAGACAGCCCGAATCGTTACGCTCGGGAGGGGCGGTTCGGATACGAGCGCGGTGGCGGTCGCCGCTGGGATCGGCGCGGACCGCTGCGATATCTATACCGATGTTGACGGCGTCTATACGACCGATCCGAGGATTGTCCCGAAGGCCAGACGTCTCGATCGCATAGCGTTCGAGGAAATGCTGGAAATGGCTTCGCTCGGGGCGAAGGTGCTTCAGGTCCGCTCGGTCGAGCTTGCCATGGTGCACAAGGTCAAGACGTTTGTCCGGTCGTCCTTCGACGATCCGGACAATTCAAATCAGGGTACACTGATCTGTGACGAGGAGGATATCGTGGAAAGCCAAGTGGTAACCGGCATCGCTTTTTCGCGTGACGAGGCGCAGATTACATTGCGCCGCGTCGCGGACCGTCCGGGTATCGCAGCCGCCATATTCATGCCTCTCGCCGATGCCAATATCAATGTGGATATGATCGTTCAGGTTGCATCCGAGGATTCGGGCGTGACCGATCTTACATTTACTGTATCCGCTGCCGATTTTGCCCGTGCTCAAAAGATATTAACAGATGCGAAGCAGCAGATCGGGTTCAGAACGCTCCAGGGAGCGAGCGATGTTGTAAAGATTTCCGTCATTGGAGTCGGCATGCGCAGCCATGCCGGGGTCGCCGCGCGCGCGTTCAAAGCGCTGGCCGAAAAAGGCATCAATATAAGGGCGATTACCACCTCCGAAATTAAATTCTCGGTTTTGATCGAGGCGGCCTACACAGAATTGGCGGTGAGGACACTGCACACTCTCTATGGTTTGGACAACGCTTGAGCCAAAGCACCGCCTTTAGGCTGCAATGTTTTTTCGATCTTGGTCCGG
>JACXTT010001609.1_pt1 | contig 37242 bp, 25 predicted proteins | sample 9270951 | NCBI WGS metagenome assembly JACXTT01 (sample SAMN15532306, study PRJNA645909) | rock metagenome | isolation source: weathered quartz diorite | place: Puerto Rico | collected 2017-06-21
GTACGCTTCCGAGAGAGTCGAATCATACATGAGGGCTTTGTGGCATGCCTCCACCGCCTTGTCAAGATAGGAATCATTCCTGTCAAGGTCCTGATAGAGCGTGGCGTACGCTTCTCCCAGACCGGCATACGCGGTCGAATAGCGCCGGTCAAGCTCTATCGCCCGGAGAAAGAGTTGGATCGCGGAGTTGATGTCGGTCTTAGTCCTCCGGTAGAGCGAGTTTCTGGCCCTCATGTACAGATCGAATGCTTCGGGATTCTCGGTCGAGCGCTTCGTGAGGACGACCTTCTCCGAGGGTGAGAGCTTCACCATGAGCGCATCGACAATCTGTTCGGCAACCTGTTCCTGAATGTCGAAGACATCGGCCAGTTTGCCCTTGTACTTCGCAGCCCAGAGCTGGGCGTCGCTCTCGACGTCGACGAGCTGCACGGTGATCCGGAGGTCCTCCTGAAACTTTCTGACGCTTCCTTCCAGGATGTATCGGGCCCCGAGCTCGCGTCCGATCGTTTTAATGTCTTTTTTGGTCCCCTTGTACTGCATGGTGCTCGTGCGCGAGACGACGCGCATGTTCTTGAGCTTGGAGAGGCTCAGAATGAGCTCCTCGGTCAGGCCGTCGCTGAAATAGTCGCTCTCTTTATCCGGGCTGATATTCTCGAACGGCAGGAGCGCGATCGCCTTCGCCTTGCCCGCCTGCCCTGCGCTTTCGATGTCGGCGAGAACTGATCGTGCCGATGTCAGCACTTCATCCATCGACTGGAATCGCTCCTCCCGGTCCCGCGCGAGCATCTTCATGACGAACCTCTCGACCGGCGGAGGGATCCGCCGATCGTGCGAGCTTGGCGTGAGAGGCGTCTCGTTCACAATCAGATACATCAGTGCCGCCTCATGCTCGGCTTTGAAGGGCAATTCGGCAGTGAGCATTTCATACAGAACGACCCCGAGCGACCATATGTCCGACCGCTGGTCTGCCGGGAGGCCCTGTGCCTGCTCGGGAGACATATACGAGAGAGTACCGAGCGATGTGCCGGTTTTCGTCATCCCCGTTCCCGACTTCAGCTTCGCGATCCCAAAGTCCATGATCTTCGGGTGGCCGTCTTTCGTGAGCATGATGTTTTCGGGCTTGATGTCCCGGTGCACGATGTTCTTCTCGTGCGCAGCCTTCAGTCCCTGGGCGACCTGCATAGCCCAATCGATCGCCTGGCGCACCGGCACTCCTTCCCCCGCTTTCAGGCTTGCGATGTGGGATTTGAGCGTCTTCCCCTCGATGTACTCCATCACGAAAAACATGCGGCCGTCCTGCTCGTCCACGTCGTACACGTTCAGGATATTGGCGTGGTTCAACGCGGCTGTCGCGCGTGCTTCCTGCATGAAGCGCGCCTTGTTATCCTGAGAGGCCGATAGGTGCGGGGGAAGGAACTTGATCGCCACAGGCCTGTCGAGTTTCGTGTCCTGTGCTTTATAGACGACGCCCATGCCTCCTTCGCCAAGCTTGGAGATTATATCATAATGCGAGACAGTTTGTCCAGTCATCAATACGGATTCCAGGATTTCAATGAGGTTGTTGAGTTACGAGCAAAAGGGGGTTTAAAGAAATGACGGTCCTAACATAGCAAGTTTTGAGGGGAGTTACAAACCTGTGAGGAGCGCTCGGCACCATGAGAGCCGGCCCCTGGAGCGTGGGCCGGCTCACAGAGTCGCCTTACGTAGTCTTACTTATGCCCGATGACCGAGCAACGATAGAGTTCGTCGGTGGTCGTCAGGCTGATTTCAGGGTTGGATCCGCCTGCGGCGGCGAGGATCTCGGTATCCGAGAAGAGCTGACGGGGAGTAAACCCGGAGTTAAACGTTATCTGGACTTCCCTCCAGAGAGGGTTAAATCCGTCCCCCTGAATCGCGTCCAGAACGCTGATGAACATCTTGCCCCCTGGGAGTCCCGGATCCGACATGTAGATCGTATTAATCGAACCATTGCGGGCGATGTTGACGCTCTCACCCCCCGGCGGCAGCTCCATGAAATTGATGTTAAAAAGCGCGCTGTCGTAAAACGCCGGCATGCTTCCGGCGATGCCGTTCATACTGCCCGATGATTGCGTTGTCGACGTTTGGGTTGCCTGCCGTTGAGCGAACGCTGCAGGAGCAGGCGCCCCTGTGTCGATTGACGTCGGGGAGGTGACATCCTTTTGGCAGGAAACAATTAGAAAGGAAGAGAGAACGAGGATACCGAGTGCGCGTTTCATAAGACCCTCCGGTTTAGTGAATGGATTACTGCGGTGGATTGCGCGCCCGGATGGTATATGGTAACGAAACCCGATGTCAATATCAATCGGGTGAGTAGCGTATTCTGCTGGTGGGGTTTTTACCGTAGGGAGAAGAGCGTCGAAATCGTGCGGGAAACCGGAATACCTGCATAAGCACCTGCCGAGTGCCTGGCCTCAATGGAGATTGTCGATCAGCATGAGTTTGCTCGCCCTTCTCGGATCGAGATAAGCAATAAAGCGCCCGTCCAAACTGATTGCGAACGAGCTCTGGACGCTGAAACCCGGGAGGTTCCCCGGCACGACCTGTTCCCCGCCGTCAGGGAGGCTTAGACGCCGCAGGTCGTTTTGGGGAGACGCGTAGTATACCGATTTGCTGGCCGCATCGTACGCATACGAGCCGACCGATTTAATCAACTGCCTCGGACTCACCGTTGAAGCCTGCGATCCGGGCACAGCTTCAAGCCATACGCCGGTCTTTCTCCCCTGAACGACATCCATGTATACAACGTACCTGCCGCCGAGCACGGGCTGGGCCGCGGTAGAATCGCGGAAGAACCGCTTTGGGGGCGCGCCGTCGATCGTGCAGGTCCAGGATCCCCCGCTGTTGTTCGTAACGAACGACCGGTCATCAATCCACTGTGCGGGCAAACCGATGCCGATCTGCCTGGGCGCCCCCGGATTCTCCGCGTCCAAAATATAGGCCTTCGCGGAATCGTGGGAGATCGTGTCGCGGTGCGCGGCGTACACGATCCACTTCCCGTCGGGTGACCAGAGGGGCGAATGTATGCTTCCCTCCTCGGAGATCAGCTGTCTCCGGTCTTTCCCGTCCCTCCTGATCACCTCGATCGTCGCGATGTTCTGTGACGGATCCAGGCCGTAGTTCACATAGAGGATCCTTTGGCCGTCGGGGGAAAAACACGGATCATTAAGCTGGGCTTCGTCGAATGTAATCTGCTGTGCCCCGGCCTGCTGGAGAGGCGCCAGCCAGAGATGCGCGGTCCCTTGCTGCTGCAGATAGATGAGCCGCTTCAAGTCTGCTGAGACTGCCGGCGCAAGATCGGGCCCGCCGCCGCGCGTAATCTGCACCGGCGTTCCGCCCGAGGCGGGTATCATCCAGAGGTTGAAGTTCCCCGTAACGTTGGATGAAAAGATAACCTGGTCGTTCTGGATCCAGCAGACATAGTCCGTCTGTTTTTTGAACGAAGTCAGCTGACGTTCCTTCCCGGTCTCGAGATCGTGCACATAGAGTTCAAAATAGCCGGCCGGCACTCTGCGGCACCAGCAGATCGACCTCCCATCGGGCGACCACGCGTACATGCCCGTCGCATTAAGGCTGTCCGTGAATTCCAGACGGTCATCCGTGCCGTTCGGTTTCACCGAACGGATCTCCGACTTCCCGAGGCCGCTCCCCCATTGGGGGGACCGGAAGTAGGCGATCCGCTGTCCATCCGGCCGCCACCTCGGGAAGAATCCTGAGCTGACAATCCGCTTGCTGACACCTCCCAGGGATGACACCGTGGCGACTTCGGGCTTGGTGAATCCCTTGTCAGACCTGTCATAGACTATTTGTCCTCCGTCGGGAGAGAAATCCACCGAAGCCATGAAGCCCGCCGAATCGTCTGTTATTTTCCTCGGCTCTCCGGAACTGGAGTTCATCAGGTACACGTCGTACGTTTTTTGGTCTCCCGCCGCCGGAAACGCAGCCCATCCCCCGTCGCGTGAGATGCTCGGATATCCTATCTCCCGGAATTGAGCCTGAAGGGGGCGGAAGGTCATGTTTGGATTGAGAGCGAAGCGCGAAGGCGGGCCGAGTACGAACAACCAGAGGGCTGCCGCGGCGATGATCGCTGCGGCGGCGGCCGCCCCGATCCAAAGCTTTCTCCTCCCCCATCCGGCTTCCGGGGCGCTTGCCGGGGGAGGGAATGGTGCGACGTATTCAACGGGGGCGCTCTGCGAAGGCATCGAAGGAAGGGATGTTCGCGATACCTTCGTCGATTGCTTCTGGAGCCGGCGAAGCTCGATGACCATCTCATTGATCGATTGGAAGCGCTCGTTGGGATTTTTCTCCAGAGCCCGCTGGATCATGTTCGTGAGAACGGGAGAAAGATCGCTCCGGAATTTCTGGATGGGCTCGGGATCGTCGTTCAGGATCGAATACATCAGGGCCGCCTCGTGCTCGCTCCGGAAGGGCAGACGCCCGGTGAGCATTTCGTAGAGGACGACGCCGTACGAGAAAATATCGCTGCGCGCATCGACTTCTCCCCCCTCAAGCTGTTCGGGGGCCATGTAGGCGAGCGTACCGACCGTGGAAGTCGCCTTGGTGAGCTTCAAGCTCCCCTTCAGTTTGGCGAGGCCGAAGTCCATGACCTTCACCTGATTCTTCGTCTTGACCATCAGGTTGTCGGCTTTGATGTCGCGGTGAACGATCCCCCGCTGGTGCGCCTCGTGTAACGCGTCGCCGATCTGCACGCCGTACGCGAGGGCTTCGGACATCGAGTGGATCGGGAGCTTTTGGCGAAGGGTTACGCCGTCGACAAACTCCATCTCGATGAATCTGTGCCCGCCCTCGTCGTGGATGCCGTAAATCGTGCAGACGTTCGGATGATTGAGCGCCGATGCCGCCTTGGCTTCCTGGAGAAAGCGCGCCACCTCCGTCTCATCGGAGGCAACATACTCAGGCATGAATTTTAGGGCTACGGTTCGATCAAGCTGCGTGTCGAGGGCTTTGTAGACAATGCCCATGCCTCCCTCGCCCAACTTCCCGAGGATCTTGTAGTGCGAGATCGTTTGGCCGATCATGGATTCCTGTTTTGAAGTGGGACAATCTAACAAGTTTCGGGGGGAGTTACAACCTGAGGATGTGGCGGAGGCGGCCGGAAAAGAAACGGGATGAGCTCTTGCTCACCCCGTTCGATCTGGAGGACTGCTGCCCTTCCGGAGATTACGGCACGGTCGTTGAGACGTCGTAGAACCGAAGCTGCAGGAGCTTCAGACCCGTGTTGTCGTACTGCCAGAAGTAGTTCACGAGCGATGAATCAAAGAGCGGCACGCGGTCGATGATCCCGTCGCCGTTGATGTCCGCATAGATGTAGAGGAGTTCTTTGCTGACGTTGGTGAACGTCTGCTTGCCTTTCGAGCGGACAAAGAACGCTGTATCGGTGGAGCAGAAGTTTACGCCCTGCGAATCGGTTCCGCAGGTGACGAGGAACGACTTCCCGCCCGGTTTTCCGAGCGCCCTGGCGTAGACGGAATACAGCGTTACGCCGGAATTCGCGGAATCCGGGTTCGGCAGCTGGAATGACGCGGGAGTATTGTCTGTGCCGTTAGCATCGAGGACCTGGAAAGGGCCCTCGGACAACAGGATCTTGACGTTCCCGTCCAGCGGCACGAAAATCCGGTGCCCGTTGTCTCCGGTCATATCGGCAGTTTTGTCCTTCGGGACCCCGATGATGTTCAGGTCATAATGGGGCCCGCTGGGAACGCCGTTGCCGTTACCCGATAGAAATGTCCCGGTATTCTCCGGGGTGGTCGTGGTGGAAACCGGATCCTGGGTCTTCATACAGCCGGAAACCAGAAGTCCTACGATCACCATCACGACTGCCACTCCGGCGATCAGGCCCGGAAGTGATGCAGAGACTCTCTTCATGAGGAAGCTCCTTTTATTAAGATGATTGGTGTATGTGGATCGAGAGCGCCTCTCCCTATCTACCGATTCCCCGCCTGTCCCTCAACAACCCCGGTGACGAATATCACGGGCAGCGGAGAACTGTTCTGCGATCAGACCCCATCAGGGGTCGTGATCACCAATCTACTTCATCAATCGAGCGCGGACAATAGGGAAAACCCCTAGATTTCTGATTGAATCTACTTAAGTAACCGTAATGGGTGGAAGGGCTTGCCCTATCTGCAAGAATCGTGAGGAGGTATGAGCGGATTAAAAAAACTTAACCTGAGGAGCTTCGCAACCGGAACCTGCGGGAAGCATTTTCCCGCTTGGAAGAAGAGTTAAGCGGGCTGCTTGGGCGCCTCGGGGGACGCGACGGCGTCTGTCTGCGACGGGGGTTGAGGGGTTTCCGCATGGGGTTCAGGGCCGAGAAGTACGAACAACCATCGGGTGCTCTCGCTCGATTCGCACGCGAACTTGAGGGTCATTGTGAGAGGAACGCAGAGGATCAGTCCCACTGGGCCCAGCACGCTTCCCCAGAAGACCAATGAAAGAAAGACGACGAGCGTGGAAAGCCCCAGCCGCTTTCCCATGAACCGGGGCTCCACAATGTTCCCAAGGATGAAGCTGATGACCACGTATCCGGAGGCGCTGAGGGCAGCGGCCCCAACTCCCAGCTGAACGAGAGCGAACAGAATTGCAGGAACAGCCGCGAACAGAAATCCCACATTCGGTACATAATGGAGGAGAAACGCCAGAAAACCCCAGAGGACGGGGAAATCGACTCCGAGGATGTAGAGCCATATCCCGACAAGCACTCCGGCCGCAACGCTGATCAGAGTCTTGATGAGGGTATAGCTTTTGATGTCTTCCACAAACCGCGAGTACTGGGAGAAGGTCCGCTCGGGATCCGAAAGGACTGCGCGGAGCTTTGCCGGAAAGCTGGATGCCTCAACCAGTATGAAAATGACGGTCAGGAGGATCAGGACGACGTTCGAGACGACGGAACCGAGCCCCGAAACAAGGCTTGTTGTCAGGGTTATGATGGTGCCGGGATTGGCATACTGGAGAAGCGCCTTGTCGGTCACGGAAATTCCCAGGCCCGCGAGCATCGTCTTGATGGTGAGGAGGTGCTCCCGGATGCGCGACTGGTACAAAGGCAGAGAATCCGAGAACCCGCTCACGGAAGTGCCCACGACGACGCCGATGAGCAGAAGCGCTACGACCATGGCGCCCACCACGAGCAATACGGCCAGCGCTCCGGGAAACCCTTTCTCCTTCAGCCACGAGGCGGGAGAGCTTGCAAGTATGGCCAGAAAGATGGAGACAATGACCAGCGCAAGGACCGATTGCGCCTGGTTGATGCCCCAAACGATGATGACGATGGCGGCGATCGCCATCAGGAGCCGTGTTCCCCCGAGCGCTCTCGCCTGCTCACCGACGGATCTAAGTCTGTTCTCCATCGTTCAGCAACATACGAAAAGATGAAGGGTGAATCAATTACACGGAGTGCGGAGAGGTGATCTCCTGGTCAGGGAGTGTCAGATTGGCGGATCTTGACGTGGGCGAGCCGCTGCGCGGCGGTGACGGGCGCCAGCACGGCAATTGCGATCAGGGAAAGTGTGAGCGGAATGGGAGGCGCCTCGCCCGGTACAGGGGGAATTGGTAACACCGAATCCAGCACGGGATGGAGCGATGCGCCGAGAAAGTTAAACGTGGCGCCGGCGGCGGGCTTTCCCTTCGGCTGCGTCCTACGTTAGAGCTCCTTGGGAGCCAAATAGTTTAATCCGGGCCCGGAATCTGATCGCTTTCGGCCGGGAATCCCCCGGATGCTGGATTTGACGCCGATCTGACAATCTTGTGACAAACCCCAGCGCGGGCTCTCCTATCTTCCCTTCAGAACATGAGCCTACAATAGATGAACTAATTGATATGCAGAGCAAGGTCATAGTAGTCACGGGGGCAACGGGGGGAATCGGGAGGCGGGTATGCGCACTTCTCGGGAGGGAAGGTGCCTCGATCGTCGCGGCAGGCCGTGATCCGGTACAACTCTCCCGCCTCAGAGACGAGTTGCACGACCAGAAGGGGCAGAATCTTTATCTCAGCGCAGATCTCAGAACCTACCAGGGGTGGTCTCACGTTGCGGCATCGGCAATCCGCAGGTACGGGCGCATCGATGTGCTTGTACACTGCGTGGGAGCCCTCATGCCGGGAGCATTCGATTCTCTCACACCCGAGGACGTGGAGGCCGTCGTCGATACAAACTTCCTCAGCATCCTCAACGGGACCCTCCGAATCCTCCCCTTCATGAAGGCCCGGCGGAGCGGACACCTCATCGCCGTCGCTTCGCTTGGAGGCATTGTTCCGATGCCGTTTGAATCCCTGTACTGTGCGACAAAGTTCGCGGTCCGGGGTTTCTTCCTCTCACTCCGTGAGGAACTGCGGCACTCGGGCGTTGCGGTCAGCCTGGTCTCTCCGGGACCGGTGGATACAGCGATGCTGAGTTCTGAAGCCCAGGACGACAAATCAACAATCTCCTTCGTCGAACGCCCCCTTACTCCCGATCAGGTGGCGAGTTCGATCATCAAGGTCATCAGGAAGAAGCAGGCGGAATCGGTTGTGCCGGCCAGGTCAAGGATTGCTGCAATCCTGATGGGTGCGTTCCCGGCCTTGTTCACTGCCCTCTATCCACTCCTCGACCGCATCGGGGGAATCAGGTTAAAGAATTTTCGTAACCGCGCTCCCCAATCGACCCGGGTCCAATTTCGGGAACCGCGGTATGAGTAACAGGGCCGGCCGCGTCACATACGGACTTTGGAGCGCCGAATTCGTCCGTGCGTACGTCCGCACAATGAGGCCGTACCTCCTCTTTGTCTCCGGTATTACCGGGCTTGCAGGTGCCGCATTCTCGGATACGATATCGCGCGGCGCGCTTGCCGCTGTCGGTTGTGCATCGTTCTTCTCCTACGGTTTTGGACAGGCGCTCACGGATTGTTTTCAAATCGACACGGACAGCATCTCCTCTCCTTACCGGCCCCTCACACAGGGACTCGTGTCGAAGCGGGCGGTGCTCCTTGTCAGCATCTGCGGCCTCGGGTCGTGCATCCTGGTGTTCGCCTCACTGAATTCTCGCACCCTCATTCTCGGAATCGCGGCCGGGATGGGGTTGCTCACATATACGTATTTCAAACGGCGGTGGTGGGGAGGACCCCTGTATAACGCGTGGATCGTCGCCTGCCTCTGCGCGATGGCATACAACTGTGGCGCTCCGGGCGGGACCCTTGCACCCCCCGACGGGCTCCTCCTTGCGGCCGTGCTGTTCGGCTACGCGAATTTTGTGCTGTCGGGATATTTCAAAGATATCGCGGCAGACCGGAAGACCGGCTATCGAACGATGCCAGTCGTATTCGGGCGGAACTGTTCGGCGCTGGTGAGCGACGGGCTTGCGATCCTGGCCTTCCTCGCCTCAGCTGCGATCGTCACGCGGGATGCACCGCACACGCTCGCCGGACTCCCCGTGGAGCTGGTGCTCCTGGCCGGCGCCGTCTCGACCATCCTTTCACAGATACTGCTGCACCGCGCAACGACTGACACCGAAGCACACATGCCGATCGCAATGGTGCTGCACAGCTATATCCTGTTGCTGTCCGCCGCGATCCTCTCGCACAGGCCCGGATGGTTCTTGCCCCTTGCGATGTTCTATGGGGCGTTCAACCTGGCACTTGGGGCAAGACCGGAGAGGTCTCAGATATAAGGGATCCCATGATCATTGCTATCAACGCCGCAGCAGCGGGAGGCTCGAGCCTTAGAAAATGGAGACGCATCGAAGAGGCCCTCCGCGCAACTGATCCCCCGCCGGAAATCTTTTTACTGAACGGCAGCACTTCGACTGCGGCCATGCTCCGGAGCGCCCTGGAACGGGGCGAAACGCGGTTCGTGGCGGCGGGGGGCGACGGAACGGTCAACGCACTTGTAAACTCCCTGCTTTCCGTCACGACGCCCTCGCAGCGCCGGAAGATTCAATTGGGTGCGATCGGCCTCGGATCGAGCAACGATTTCCACAAGCCGCTCGTGTCGGGAGGCATGATTGAAGGCGTGCCCACGCGGATCAATTTTCAGGACAGCCCCTCGCGGGACATCGGCACCGTGTCGTTCCAAACGATCGGGGGTTTCCAAACGCGCTATTTCATCGTGAATGCGAGCATCGGGATCACCGCCGAGGCGAACCTCCTCTTTAACCGGTCCGGACTATTGCTGGGAGTATTAAAACGCTCTTTCACCCCGGCGGCCATTCTCTATGCCGCGATCAAGACGATCTTCCCGTACCGGAATATCGGGGTCGGGCTCAGCCGGCCCGGGCAGAATAAGCGCAATCTGTCTCTGACTAATCTCGCGCTGCTCAAGAATCCGAACGTGTCGGGCTCGCTCCGGTACGACGCGGTCATCCCCCCGGATGACGGACTTCTGCATGCATACCTCTTCACGGGACTGAACAAGCCCGGGCTTCTCCGCCTCCTCCTCACCCTTTCAAAGGGTTGCACGTGCGTGGCGAAGAGGGATCCGCGGGTAGAATCATTCACGGAGTCTTCGATGATCGTCACCTCGGCACGGCCCTTTGCCCTCGAATTCGACGGCGAGGTTGTCGCTGCGCGAATCGCCCAATTTGGGATTCTTCCCCGGCATCTCCGCGTGTGCAGATCATGAACCCCGTGCTCGAAAACCGGATGATCGAGGAGCTCGTAGACTCGTTCGACCGCTCCCCGGCACAGCTCAACGGGCTGCACGAGGCCGATGCGGAGCTTGTGCTGCTCCCTTACTTCCCCGGAAGTGTTCTGGCTGCGACGACAGACAGCATCTCGGAAGAGCTTTCGACCGGTCTGTATGCCGATCCCTATCTGGCCGGCTGGATGAGCGTCATGGTGAGCATGAGCGACCTCGCCGCGGTCGGGGCGCGCCCTCTAGGTCTGCTGCTTTCGGAGATCCTGCCTGACGGATTCGATACAATCTCACTGCGGAGCCTCCAGAAGGGCGTGCGCGAAGCCTGCCGGGCGTGCGAAACCCATCTCCTCGGCGGAGACACGAATTCGGGAGCGCAGATGGTGCTCACCGGCACCGCGCTCGGCGTCTGTCGGGATGGGACCCCGCTTTCGCGCGTCGGATGCAAGCCCGGTGACCGTCTCTTCACAACGGGACCGCTCGGTACGGGCAACGCATTTGCGCTCCGGATATTCTCGCATCTCCTCGGACGGGCCGATTCCCGGCCTACCGGGGGCCGGCGGGTGAACGCCGTCGTAGGCGAAAACTCCGGCGGCAAGTACGTTGAGTACCGTCCTCAGGCGCGTCTTCGAGAGGGAGATTCGATACGGGGGATCGCCACTGCGTGCATGGATACGAGCGACGGCGTGCTGACGACGCTCGACCAGCTGATGCGGTTGAACGGCGTCGGGTTCGAGCTGAACGCCGGATGGGAGGACGTGTTGAGCCGCTGCGCGCTCGCTGAATTCAGGGCCCATGGCTTTCCAGCATGGTTCGCACTGGCGGGGCATCACGGCGAGTTCGAGCTCTTGTTTACCGTCCCCGAGAGCCGCCTCGACCGGCTTGTGGAATCAAGTGAGGAGTCGGGGTGGCGGCCTCGCGAGCTCGGGAGAGCAACGGTGTCGAAGGAAGTGACGCTTCCGTTATATGGCCGCGTAGCGGCTCTCGATACCGGATTCTTGCGGAATCTGTCTTTTCAGTGCGCGTCGAACCCGGGGGTGTACGTCGGGGCTCTCCTTGAGTACGACGCGACTATACGGAAAGGAGCAATAAACAATGTCAGCGCATGATCAATACTCCGGCGGCGAGAACTTCGACCTCCGGCAGGTGCTGCTCAAGGGGAGGGTTCTTTCGCTGGGGGACAAAGTGAAGTACTTCGATGCGTTCCTGAACGAACTTCATCGGCGGCGCCAGATGCTCTGCATGCGGGAGATTGTGAGCGCGGCCGATCGCGAGATCACAGTCATCGACCCGTACACTGGAGCTCCCGCGTTGATGCTGATGTTCGGCTCGAACAACTACCTGGGGCTCGCAACCCACCCTGTCGTGAAAGAACGCACCCTCCTTGCTCTCGAAAAGTACGGGGCCGGCATCGGCGGCCCGCCGCTTCTGAACGGCACCACGAAGCTTCACCGGGAGCTGGAGGAGCGACTTGCTGCCTTGAAGCGCTGCGAGGACTCGATGATCTTCTCCTGCGGGTACGCCGCAAACGTCGGCCTCGTCAGCGGCCTGCTGAACCCGAAGGATACGGTGTACTACGACGCTTACAGCCATGCCTCCTTTTGCGACGGCATAAGATTGGGAGAGGTGCAGTCGTACCGATTCCCCCACAACGACTGCGACCGCCTTGAAGCCATGCTCGCCGCACACGACGGGAAGGGAGACCGGTTTGTCGGTCTCGAGGGGGTCTACTCGATGGACGGCGATCTCGCCCCGCTCGACCGGATTGTGAAGATCTGCAGGCGGCAGGATGCCCTGATGATTGTGGACGACGCCCACGGCACGGGCGTTATGGGTCCGACGGGAGCGGGGACCCCCGAACATTTTGGATTGGAAGGCGCGATCGATATCGTCATGGGCACGTTCAGCAAGACATTCGCCGTAACGGGCGGTTTCGTCGCGGCCTCGAGATCGATTGTCAACTATCTGAGGTTCTTTGCCCGCTCGTACATGTTCTCGGCGTCACTCCCCCCCGCCGTGATCGCGACCGTAATCGCCGGCCTCGACGTCATTGAGCAGGAACCGGAGCTCCTCGCGCGCCTCCGCGAAAACGTACGGTATGCTGCCCGTGGCCTGCGGGCGCTCGGCTTCAACTCACATCCCGAGGCGGCGATCATTCCCCTGCGGGTTCCTGTAGGAATGAACATTCGGCAGGCGTCGGCCGAATTCCACAGGAGGGGCATGTTCGTCAACTCGGTGGAATACCCGGCGGTTCCCGTATCCCAGCAGCGGTTCCGGATCAGTCTCATGGCGACTCACAAGCGCGAAGACATCGACCGGCTTCTCACTGCTGTGGAGGAGGTGTGGAGTCTGTGCGGAACCGGGGTCGGGACGGAGGGGCGGAGGGAAGCCGGAGGCCTGCGATGAAAAAGCCAAAACTCCTCATCATTGTTCTCTTCCAGAACCTGCGGAATGCAGACCCGTACTATGCGCGAACTCCGGCGCCCCCCCTTCCGGGAATCCTCCTGGCGGGGATGGCCCCGCCGGACGTGGAGGTGGAGGTCCTCCATGAAATGGTGCGCCCGATAGAGTACGGGACGGACGCCTCAATCGTCGCGCTCAGCTTCCTGGACTACCTTGCACCCCACGCGTTCGAAGTCGCCGCCCGCTTCCGCGCGATGGGCAAGATCGTTCTGGGGGGAGGCAAATTCGCCTCCACATTTCCCGAGGAGGTCGCCCCCCATTTCGATTCCATCCTCGTCGGGGAGGCACAGGGCTTATTCCCGCGCATGGTCTCCGACGCGGTCAATGGCACGCTCGAACGGCGGTACGTTGCCGGACTCACCCCCTCTCTCGAGCGCATTCCTCCCCCCCGGTACGATCTTGTCGAGCCGGGGTACGCCGTTCCGATCGTGACCGAGGCGAGCCGCGGATGCCCGCACCCCTGCACGTACTGTGCTCTCAACATCAAACGGCTTCCGTTCAGAACGAGGCCCGTGCAAGACGTTGTCAACGATCTGAAAGCGACGAGGCGTCTCCCCTGGCACAAGCGGAAGATGGCGATGATCCTCGACAATAACCTGGGGGGCGACCTCGGATACGCGAAGGAGCTCCTGCGCGAAGTCGCGAAGCTCGACTTCTGGGCGGTCGGAACGCAGTTCAGCATCGAATGCCTCCGGGACGACGAATTCGTCGAGCTGCTGGCTGCCGCCCGCTGCAGGATGGCGTTCATCGGAATGGAATCGCTGAGCGAGCGGAGCCTCCTCGGCGTGCAGAAGCGCCAGAACAGGGTCTCCGAATACAAGGAGGCATTCGAGAAGCTTCACCGTCGGGGGATCCTGACCTTCACGGGGCTGATGTTTGCCCTCGATGAAGACACACGGGAGTACTACGAAACGCTCCCCGGGAGACTCGAGGAGGTCGGGAACGCGGTCATTCTTCCCTCAATCTCCATTCCGATCTACGGGACGCCCTTCTACGACACGGTCGTCTCGGAGGGAAGGCTGATCGACGAGGACCTTTCCCACTACGAAGGAGACCATCTGGTCTTCCGGCACAAGCATCTGACGCCTGATGAGATCTACGGGGCGTATGAGCGCGTGAACCGCATCTTTTATTCGTGGAAGAATATCGTCAGGCGGTGGGCGGGAATCATGCGGATGCAGTCGGTGCGTGAATCCCTTCCGCGGTTCGTGTTGAAGCTCGCTGTTCTGAGCTTCGTGTTCTTCAAGCTGTCAATCTTCCAGCGCCACCACGCCCAACAGCGGGTGTTTGCAAAGGCCGCGCCGCCGGAGGACCGCCCCGCCCCCGTTGAACCGCTGCGCGAGGTCGAACCGGTGTTGCAGGCATGAGGTCAGGAGGCGTTTTTCACGAACTTGTATCCGGCCTTGTGGACGGTCAGTAGATGAGAGGGCTGTGCGGGATCCGCCTCGATCTTCTTGCGGATCGAGAGGATATAGTTGTCGATCGTCCTCGTCGTCGGGATCGTCTCTTCGTCGCCGTATTTCCAGACATCGGTGAGCAGCATATCGCGGGTGACGACCTCTCCCTCGTGCACCGCGAAGTACTTGAGGATCTCGAACTCCTTCGTTGTCAGACTCACGGCGTGTTTGTTCTTCCGGGCCTCGAGCTTCTTGAAATCGAGCTCCACGTCTCCGAACGAGTACCCGTCGATGTCCCTGGCAACCGCAGCCTTGCGCCTGAGCAGTGCGTCGATTCTGGCGAGGAGGACCCTGATACTGAACGGTTTGATGACATAGTCGTCCGCCCCCAGGCCGAGACCGATGACCTGGTCGACTTCCTCCTTCTTGCTCGTGAGCATGAGTATGGGGGTGTCTACCCCGGATCGGCGGAGATCCCTGCAGATATCGAGCCCGTTTTTTTTCGGAAGCATGATATCGAGAACGATAAGCGCGATGTTCTCGCGCTTCGCCATCAGGGCTCCCTTCTCGCCGTCGGCCGCGGTCAGGACCTCGTAGTGCTCTTCCGAGAGCGAGTCGGAAAGTCCCCGGAGAATCGCCGGGTCGTCTTCGATGACCAGGATGCGTTTCATGCTCTGCCTCCTTCGTGCGAATCCTCTTGTGTGGGGAACAAGAGCGTGAACTCGCTCCCCTCGCCCGGAGAGCTCACCACGTCGATATGCCCCCGGTGAGCCTCCACGATGTGCTTGACAAGCGCGAGGCCGAGCCCTGTGCCGCCCGCGCCCGAGCTCTTGCCTCCGGCCGCCCGGTAAAAGGGTTCGAAGATATGGCCGATCTCTTCGACCGCAATTCCTATGCCGTGGTCTTTCACCCGGACGCCCACTCCGCCGTCCTTCCGGAATGTCGAAACGACAATCTCTCTGTTCTCCCCCGAGTATTTCATCGCGTTGCTCAGGAGGTTGATCACGGCCTCCGTCAGAGCATCGCGGTCGGCAAAGACAACGGCGTTTCCGGCGGAAAGCCGGGTCCTGACGGCGAAGTGTCCGATGCGGAGCTGGTACTCCAGCGTGCTCAGGACGTGCCCGACGAGCTCATCGACCGCTACATCTGAAAAATGGTACTCCTTGACGCCCCTCTCGACTCGCGCAAAATCGAGCACGTTGCCGATGAGCCGCGACAGCCGCTCGCTTTCCCCCTCGATGATCGACAGGTATTCCTCCACACGGGAGGCCGGCAGTTCCTTCTTCGTCCGCAGGAGCTCGGCAAACATCCTGATCGAGGTAAGCGGGGTCTTCAGATCGTGGGACACGCTCGAAACGAAATACGACTTCAACTGATTCAATTCCCTCAGCCGCTGGGCGGACTCCCGCTCGAGGAAGAGCTTATGCCGAAGCATGATACGCTGAATGGATAGGCCCGCCTGCAGCGCAACCGCCGTAAGGAGGTCGATGTCCTCGGCCGTGAACCGTACCTGCGACATCTTTGCTCCGAGCACAAGGAATCCGATGATCTCCCCCGACTCCGTCGTCATCGGAAAGACGAGCGCCATTCCCCAGCGGCGGAAGACCTCTGCGTCCGCCGACTCGTGCTGCGGTCCCGGCTCGATCTGATCGTCGAGGGCGACGGGCATGTTGAGCGTGCTCTTGAGCTTCTCGCTCTGAAAGCGCAGGCCGTGTTTTTCGAGCAGGTCAAAGCCTTCATGGGCCAGCAGACGCAACCGCTGGGTTCCCTCCTCGACGATGAAGAAGCCGATGCGCTCGACGGGAAGGAGCTCGTCGACTCTGCGGATGATGAGGGCCGACATCTCCTCCACATCGCCCGTTTCTTTCATCTCATCCAGGAATCGGCGAAGGGCCGTGCGGTAATTGTACTGCACCCTGAAGAACGCCCTGTCGACAAATCCCTGCGCCCACGTCCGCAGGGGGGTAAACAAGAGCGCGATGAGAATCGCTGCGGTGGCCGAGATCCACGGGGAGCTCACCGCCTGCGATCTGCCGATAAGGACCGCAGCCGATCCCACGAGGAGGGCATAGAGGAGAAGGAGGGTGCCGAGTACGAATCCGTAGACCACGCTCCGGTTGATGACCAGATCGACGTCCATGGCGCGATACCTCACGATCGAGATCGCGAACGTCACCGGCACCAGCAGGAGGAACAGTTTGAAGACATATTCCGGAACCAGTGGAAGCATCCCGAACGCATAGGGCAGGGCCCAGAAGAACATAAACGGGGCGGTGCCGATGGAGAGACCGTAGAGAATCCAGCGGATCTTCTTCCTCTCGGCGCTCTCCGCGGCCATCCGGTATGACAGAATGAAGTTCCCCACTCCTGCGAGCATAAGGACGAACACCGCCCCGTTCAGGATCATGGAGATGCCGACGGCTTCGTGAAACCCTTCCATAGAGCGGGCCTCAGCCGCGCGCAAGTAGGTCGCCCCGCCCCAGAGAGCGAGAAGCACGGCTGCTCCATACATCCACGGGAGCCAGACGCCGTAGCGCGTCCAACGCACCTTCGGGAACACAAACGTAAAATGAAGGAACAGAACCGGAATCGCCGTATAGGAGAGGAAGAAGAGCATGCACAGAATACGGCCGAGCCAGACGGGATGGATCGTGTAGAGCGTCTTCGTGCCGAGGAGCGCCGCGGCGAGTGTGGTTGCCGCCAGGTGGAATAGAAGCGCCGAGGAGTCTCCTCTGCACGAAAGGTAGACCACGACGCCCGGTACGAGAAGCATGAGCCCCGCCGCGATGTCCAGAAGCGTTTCGGGGAGAGCGTGGTAGGGGACAACGACGACAGAACTGCGGCCCTGATCGCCGGCCGGCGAGTCAATCACGACGCGGTCACCGACAGAGCGTGTGCTCACCAGGAACTCCGCTTCGTCCGGATCCGACACCGGGACGCCGTCGACCAGCACCGGATAGGCAAGGGTGAGCTCGCCGGGGAGCCCTGGTTTGACGAAACTGTGGTAAACCGCAAAACAGCCGAACACGACGAAGATCAGGTCGAAGAGAAGCACCCGGATGCGGCCGTTGCGATCGGCTTGCGGGGTGATAGGCCTCTCGGGTATGTGTGGCTCGGAATCCGTGTCTGCTAATCCGGAGATACTGGATGGTAGCAAATTGGACCGGCATACACAATCCGGACCTGAGAAGGGAGAATCAGCGGCATTTCACTACTGACACGCTCAGGTGCGTGGGGGAGCAGCGTGCCCGAGGAAGATTGATCGGTCTCTGGCGCTAGGGCGGGCGGAGGATGATGCCTTTTCCTTCGTGTCCGTTCATCCGGACCATCAACGGTGCTGAGAGCCGTATGTGGCGGGTGAAGTTCCCGGACTCGCGGGGCTCCTGAGCGGTTAGCCACCGCCAATCGATAAATCCCTGGTTCAGAGCGGGGTTGACGGTGAAGTACCCGACCATGAAGGCCGTGAGATTATGAAAGAAATGTGTTCCTTGCGAGGGAGCGACGACGATATCCTTGAAGCCGCTTTCGATGATCGCACGGGCTCCACCGACCTGGTCCCAGCGCGCCGGAATCCCCAGCCACGGGTCTGCTGTCCCCCACCGTCCCATCCCGATCAGGAGGTAGGGTCGTCTCTCCGAGAGTAGTTTCGCATTAAGACCCGCCACCTCGCGGGCCGCCTCCGAACTCTGCGACCGGTCGAACGTTTCGGGATCCACATAGACGATGTCGCAGATCGTATCAATCACGCCGTTCCCCAGCACTTTCTCACTCCGGCACAATACCCGCTCGGGCTCGACCGATACGGGATGCAATTCCTCGAATTCCCTGCTTACCACGAGGGGCCGGAGTTGAAGAAGGCCGAAATTCACCGGTTCACCCTTTGGCACATCGAGGTTCACCGCGAACTCCATCTCGACGGTCGTCCCGACGCTTGCCGTCGCCGCTGCAAGGATCCTGTTGAAGATTTCAGGGAACGGGAGCAGCCTGTTTTTAAGCACAGGCGCAAAAGTGACGAGCCGCGTCCCGCTTCTCGCGATGCCGTCATACAGCGCGTCGTTCTCCGCGGAGTAGGTCGATCCAACATATCCGAGGGTTCCGTCCTCTTCCGCAGCGGCGAGCGGAAACTTCCGTATCGAATGGTCCCAGGCCCCCCCTTCCTCCGGGATATCCTTCCTCGCGGCGTCCATGTCGAGTGCGAAGAACTCATGCTGAAAGTTCGCCTGCGATTCCTCCGAGAGAGAGAATGGCTGCAGGTGCTCGGGAAACTTCGGGCAGAACCTGACCGACGCCCCTCCCTCCACGACCATCTTGCCCAGGCCGAGCCCCACCGAGATGATTCCGTCGGCCGCCTTCTGGGGGGGCGTGGGGTAGAAATTGTGTGACCGTGCCACGCCCGCAAAATTGGGGTAGTATCTCGGTCCGTGCCTCGCTCCGACCATGTGCTGGATGATCACCGCCATCTTTTCTTCTTCGAGACGGTAGGAGGTGACCTTGATGTAGTCTTTGGCCCGCTGGGAAAATGTCGACGCGTACACGCTCTTGACCGCGGTCAGGAGTTCACTGAGACGCTCGGACGTATCGGGATGCGCATTCGGAATCATGTAGGTTTCGTAGACCCCGGCGAAGGGCTGGTATTGCGAGTCTTCGAGGAGGCTGGAGGACCGGATGGCCAGCGGCTCGCGAACGAGCTCGAGAAATTCCCGCAGCCGCCGCAGGATCGTGCGGGGGAATCTCCGCGCTCGTTGAAACATCGCGAAGACCTCCTGGTCGTTTCTCGATCCCATCGCGGGCGCGCGGAGATTGTTCTCGTCCATGAAGCGGTCGAACACATCGGTCCCGATCACGACCCCCGGGGGGATCATGACCTCGACGCCGCTGTAACAGTGCCGGAACCCCTGCTCTGTAAGAATCCTCCCGAGAAAACCGAGGCCGCGGGCCTTGCCCCCGAGGGATCCTCCCCCGATCCTCGCGAAGCTCGTTCCAGGATCGAATGTCTGTCGCTGAAAATCCGTCACAAGGCCGCTCTGCTGCCTTTTCCGGTACGCGCGCAGCGACGCCATAAGACTTTCGCGGAGCTCGCCGATGGAAGCGTAATCGGAAACCTTGCGGGGACGCAGCTGGTGGGCCAGGTAGAACTCGGTCCTTGCCTTCAGCCAGCGCGAGAAGTGATTTCGTTCGCCGTGATATCGGAGGCTCTCGTCCGGGACCGTTCGCAGCACCTCCTCGAGCGACTTGAGGTCGGAGGCCCTTCCCACTTCCTCCCCCGAAGGGGTGCGGAAAACGAAATCGCCGAAGCCGAAATACTCTTCGATGAAACTGCGCACCTCCTCGAGGAGGAGCGGCGATTCCTTGAGCACGAAGAGCGCTCCGGCTTCCTGAGCCTTCGATTCATTCGCGGCGAGGTTCGACTGCAGCAGCACCGGAATGTCGGCGAGTCTGCTCTTGACCCTGCGTGCAAATTCGTTCCCCGCCTCGGGGTCCTGCCTTCCGTTTCTCTGAAAATCGACGTCCGAGATCACGCCCAGAATGTGCTCCTCGAACTCCTCGAAGCATCTCCAGGCATCCTCGTAGTTCGTGCAGAGGATGATCTTGGGACGCGCACGCATCCTCAGGAACTTGTGCGAGGGGCTCACCCCTTCCGAGATCAGTCTCTGCGACTGCTTCAGGATCTCCGTGTACATTAGAGGAAGAAAGGATGAGTAAAACCGGATGCTGTCTTCGATGAGAATGATCGACTGCACGCCCGCGGCGCCGGTATCGTTCCGGAGGTTCATCCGGTCCTCCAGGCACTTGATGATCGCGGTCAGAAGGCGGAAATCCCCCAGCCATACGAAAATTCCGCTGAAGAGGGCGGCCTGGGGACGGGCAAGGATATCGGAAAGCTCGCGGTTGTCGAAGCCGAGCAGGACGATAGGAACCGCCGATCCCTGTGCCCGCGCTTTCTGCAGAAGCTGCAGGGGGTGGAGATCTTCGGTGTGCGGCGTGGTGATGACGAGGTCAAAGGCGCCCTCCCCCGCGAGGAGCGCAAGGGCCTCCGCACCGGTGGACACTCGTGTGAACTCGGGGGGGTTCGTGAGACTGAGGTCGCCGTATTCCGTGTGGATCAGCTCGTGCAGAGCTCCCCCTTCTTCGAAGATGAACGAATCGTACTGGCTCGACACGAGGAGGACGTCCCTGATGCGGCGGCGCATCAGCTCCTGAAAGGGCCGGAACTGAAGCTGAGGCGCGTCCACCGGAGAATCCCGGTTGGTTTCGTTTATGCGGGTCATAGAAGTTGGAGCCCCAAAAAAAGAGAATCGGGGCGGCAATCACCCCGATTCTCACCGTGCGGGCGAAGGACCCGTCTTATACCAGGCCCTGATCGATCATCGCATCAGCAACCTTCAGGAATCCGGCGATGTTGGCGCCGTTCACGTAATTGCCTGGCGTGCCGAACCGTTCCGCGGTCTCGAAGCAGTTGCGGTGGATGTTCTTCATGATTTCATGCAGGCGTTTGTCGACCTCTTCCCGCGACCACGACATCCGGGAGCTGTTCTGCGCCATCTCGAGCCCGGAAGTGGCCACACCTCCCGCGTTCGCCGCCTTCCCGGGGGCGTAGAGAATCTTCGCGTCGAGAAACGCATTCACTCCTTCGAGCGTCGTCGGCATGTTGGCCCCTTCGGCAACCACCGCGACTCCGTTCCGGAGCAAATTCACGGCATCATTCCCGTTGATCTCATTCTGCGTCGCGCTGGGAAATGCACAGTGAGCCTTGTGGTTCCACAGGGGATTGTATCCCGTCGTCCCGTTCAGAGGAGTATAGACCGAGCTCTTGAATGCGTCGGCATACTCCTTAATCCTCCCACGGCGCTCGTTTTTAAGCTCCATCAGAAAGGCGAGCTTCTTGCCATCGATTCCGGCCTCATCGAATATATAACCCCCGGAATCGGATACGGTCACGGCCTTGCCGCCCAGCTGGTTGATTTTCTCAATCGTAAACTGCGCGACATTGCCGCTTCCGGACACGAGGCACACCTTCCCTTCCATCGTGTCGCGGCGTGTGGAGAGCATCTCGGCGGCGAAGTAAACAGCTCCGTAGCCCGTCGCCTCAGGACGAATGAGCGATCCGCCCCAATTTAACCCCTTCCCCGTCAGCGTGCCCGTGAATTCATTCCTCAGCCGCTTGTACTGGCCGAACAGATAACCGATCTCACGGCCTCCGACCCCGATGTCACCCGCCGGAACGTCCGTATCCGGTCCGATGTGGCGAAAGAGCTCCGTCATGAAACTCTGGCAGAAGCGCATCACCTCATTGTCGCTCTTTCCCTTCGGATCGAAATCCGATCCCCCTTTGCCGCCGCCCATGGGGAGCGTCGTCAGGCTGTTCTTAAGCACTTGCTCGAACGCGAGGAATTTGAGGATACCAAGGTTGACGGAGGGATGAAATCTGAGGCCTCCCTTATAAGGCCCTATGGCGCTGTTCATCTCGATTCTGAAGCCCCGGTTAACCTCGACCCCCCCTCGGTCATTCATCCAAGGGACCCGAAACATGATCACCCGCTCCGGCTCAACCATGCGCTCCAGTATTTTTGATGCCCTGTATTCGGGATGCCGCTCGAGCACGAGGGCGAGCGACGCGATCACTTCCTCTACTGCCTGGTGGAACTCCGGCTCGCACGGGTTTTTGGCTTTTACGGACTGGATCAGGTCGTTTTCAAGGTCGGGCTGGAACATACGCTTTTCCTCAATTGATGAGAGTGAACGCCGGAATTGTACGACATCAGGACTTCAGAATCAATCTCCGGTCTGCACCCGGATTCAAACATCTGCAGTCAATCTACGTATGGTACAGGAGATGGAAAGCAAGCGTGGATCACATCAGGCCTAGTCGGGGAAAACCAGGTAGGCGGTAGGTAGCCGGAGCCTCATGAGGATTCTCTTCAGGTCCCTTAAAGCCTTCATCTACATGACGGGCTTCGCCTTGCTCTGGGGCTGGATAGCGCTGAGCGTGAGGCCGCTCGACGACCGGTTTAACCTTCTGCTCCCCGGCTGGGCAGAGCCGATCGGAGTCGCCCTGATGGTCGGGGGCGGGATCCTCGCGCTCATGTGCGTGGCGTTTTTCGTCGTGCGTGGAGGGGGAACTCAAGCTCCATTCGACCCACCGGTTGCGTTCGTGGCGGCCGGACCGTACCGGTATGTCCGCAACCCGATGTATATCGGCGTCTTGTTCGTTCTCATGGGCTTGGGGCTCTACGAGCACTCGATCTCCATGCTCATCTTCTCGCTCCCATGGCTTCTTCTCGCCCATCTCTTTGTGATTCTGGTTGAGGAACCCGGTCTTGAGAGACGTTTCGGCTCACCCTATTCTGAGTACAAACATTCGGTACGCCGTTGGCTGCCCGGGGCAGGGTGGAGGAACCCTCCTGATCATCGCAAGCCGTGAGTATCCCGAGTGAATGTTTTCCTCAGGAGCCGTCCCGGTTTCCTGGGGGGAGCTCGAGCAGCTTCACCTCGGGGAGGGCGGAGCCGATGATCCCCTGCAGGTCGCCGTACATTCCCGCAGTGCTCTTGATCACCCGCTCGATCTGCGCGTCGCGTTTGGCCCAGATCTTCTCCATCGAGCGCTTCTCTGCCTCGAGGTCGCTTTTCAAAGAAACGAACGACTCGACGATGGCCTCGACCCGCTGCTTGAACCCTGTCCCTGAGAGGTATGCATAGATCAATTCCATCTTGTCGTTCTTCCCCTGCAAGGAAGAGCTCGCCCGGGTTACCTCAATCAGATTGGCGCGGAGCGCCGTGGCAAGCCCGAGGGCCGACTCGAAATCGGCGACCCAGATACCTTCATAGTTCCCAAAACGGTTCACATCTTTCGGCAAAACCGCCGAGACGATCACCGCAAGCTCGGCCTTTGCCGCACGCTGGTCATCCTTAAGCTTCTGGACCCAGGCATCGCTCCATGCCTTCGTGCGCTTCGATTCCCAGATAATAGTTCCGCACTGACGTCCCGCCTCGTCCCTGACCCTCTGAACGATATCCGCTCCGCGAACGCCTTTTGCGACCGGTTCGATTCCGTCCGATCTGAAATTCTGAGCGAGAATCGTTTCGAGCTCGAGTTCGAGCACTTCGCCCTGCGCCTGCTGTGAAGTCAGCTCGGACTTGCGCTTCAATTCTTCGATCTGCCTGCGCATGTCGGATAGCTGCTTGTCTTTCTCGGCCTCCTTGAGCCTCTGATCCTCCGCGAGTTTGCGCCCCGCTTCCTCCCAGATCCGCTTTCGTTCTGCGTCCAGCTTTCTATCCAGTTCAAGGGTAATATTTCTTTCCCGCTCCTCAAGCTCCCGCTTCCCCTTCCGCAGATCCAGCTCCTGTTGCCGGGCCGATTCGAGCTGGCGCGACTTTTCTTCGAGCTGGTCCTTCATGTCCTTCAGCTCCACCGCCGATGCTTCCTCGGCGTGCCGCTTGGCCTGCTGTTCGAGCCTGGCCCTCTCACGGACGAGCGCTTCCTGGTGCTCCCGGTCTTTTTTCTTCATTTCGAGCTCGAGCTGAGCGTGGAGTTTTTCCTCGATCTCGTGGGTGAAAGCGTCGGATAGGGGGATTTTAGTGCCGCATTTGGGGCACGTTATGACTTGTTCCGGCATGTCGGAAAGATACTGAAATGAGGGTCTACAGTCAAAGGATAGCAACAATCGGGTGGAATTACGCCGCGGGATGCGGTATATTTCAACCGTATCAAGCGAACATGTTTCAGTGAAATCGGAGTTTCTCATGACAGGTACATATGACCGGATGGCGCGGCTGGGAGAGGATTATGATCGCGTTGAGCGTGCGCTGGGATTCATCGGCGACAACTTTCTCCGCCGGCCCGCGCTCGGCGAAATAGCGGGGAGCGTTCATCTGAGCGAGTTCCATTTCGAACGCCTCTTCAAGAGGTGGGCGGGAACGAGCCCCCAGCGCTTCGTCCATTTTCTCACGAAGGAACACGCGAAAAAGCTCCTCTTTGAATCGCGCGACCTGCTCGACGTCACCTACGCTTCCGGCCTCTCGAGCCCCGGACGACTCCACGATCTCTTCGTCACCTATGAAGCGGTTTCTCCCGGGGAGTTCAAGCGCGGGGGCGCGGGGATCTCGATCCGCGCCGGGTTCCATCCGAGTCCGTTCGGAGAATGTCTCATCGGCGTGACGGAGCGGGGCATCTGCGCGCTCGAATTCACGGCAGGCCGTTCGAGGGCCGAAGTCCTCAAGCATCTGCGGGCGCAGTGGAAGGGAGCGGAGATTATCGAGGATCCCTCCCGCACCGGACCGGTCGCTGCAAAGGTCTTTGCCGCGGGGAGCCGGAACGGCTCGAGGCCGCTCCACCTTCTTCTGCGGGGCACAAATTTTCAGATTAAGGTCTGGGAGGCCCTCCTGCGGATCCCTGGCGGACATCTGCTCTCGTACGGCGACGTGGCGCGGATCGCCGGCGACTCGAATGCCTCGCGCGCGGTGGGAAGCGCGCTTGCGGCGAACCCGATCGCCTTCCTGATTCCGTGCCACAGGGTCATCAGGAGCAGCGGAGCGTTCGGAGAGTACCGATGGGGCTCCGAAAGGAAGATGGCCATCCTCGGGTGGGAATCTTTTCATCACCGCGGGGGGGAAGCGGCGCTTGCGGCCGGCTAAAAAACCTGCCCCTTCCTGAATTGATACAGGCTGACGCTCGCGATCAGCGCCGAAATCCCGAGAAGCACCCCGAGGTTCGGCAGAATGTCAGCCAGCGGCGCCCCCCTCCAGAGAACTTGCAGAAATCCGTCCATCGCCCAGTACACGATCGTGAGTTTGCTCACCGCCTGGATAAATGCGGGCATGAACGACGTCGGGAACCACGCCCCTCCGATCGAGCTCATCGCGAGGATCAGAAAGGTCCCCAGGCCCCTCGCCTGAGCCTGGGTTTTGCACACCGAGGCAAGGAGCATGCCGAACGAGGTGCAGGCCGTCGCCGCGGCGACCACGACCAGAATCAGGTTTACCAGGTGGGACATGACATCGATGTTGAGAAGGAAGGATCCGAAGGCAAAAAGGACGATGAGCTGGATGAACCCGAGCGACATGTTGAACAGATACTTGCTCCAGAGAATGTGCGCCCGCGAGATGGGAGAGGCCAGCAGGCGCAGCACGACTCCGTTTTCCTTCTCCTCGAACAGTGAAGCGGCCGAGGCCGTGAGGGAGAAGAGCAGAAACATCATCGCCCAGCCACCCACGCTGCGGGTCGCCCAGGGGTTGGCGACTTCCTTCCCGACCACCTGCTCAGATTGGAGGTCGAGTATGTTTTTGAAAAAGTTTCTGCCGTTTCCGCCGCCGCCGGAGAACGCCCCGGCGGTATCGCTCATGAACGGCATGGAGAACTGCGCGGTGTCGATCCTGAAATAGCGCGTGACGACGGATCGGATTCCCAGGTTAAACGCCGTCCCCGAATCGGCGCCCAGAAATTGCACCGCTTTGCGCTTCAATGCCTCTAGCGCCGCGCCCGGGAGCTGGGACATGATGGTCTGGGTGAGGACGCCACGGATGATCTGCATCTCCATGTCGTTCTTCGGGTCGTAATAGAACTTCAGTTTCAGCCCGATCGAGGTGTCGGTGTAGGCATCCGGAGGGATGACAAGGGCGGCCGGCGCATTCCCCTTCCGCACGTACTCCTGGATCGACGAGGTGTCGAACGGGATCTCCTTCCCCCGGTCGTCCTGGTAGGATTTGACGAGCCGGAATGTCTTCGTGGTGTCGAGAACTCTTTCGATGTTTTTTCCGACGCGTGAGGAGCTTGCGTTCACAAAGGCCAGCCGGAGGTTCCGCGGACCGGAATCGGCGCCGCCGAAAATCGACCCCCAGATTGAGATGAGAAAGACCGGGATGAGAAAGGTCATGCCCACGGCGACCCGGTCGCTCCAGAACAAGCGGTATTCCTTGATGATGAGGGCCGCAACGGTCTTCAATCCCGCAGGCTCCTTCCCGTCAGATGGAGAAAGAGCGCCTCGAGCGTGGGCTTGCTCAGCACGATCGACCGCGGGCTGATCCCCTCCTGCTCCATCGCGGAGAAGAAGAGCGATAGGCGGAAATCCCCGTTCGGTTTCAGCACAAACCGGTCGCGTTCGTCAAGGACGGTCCCGAATCTCTGAAAGGCTCCCATCTTCTCCGACGTCGCGGCGTTCCGGACGATCGAGACGGTTTCCTCGAAGGCAAGCTTCTCCAGGAGCGTGTCAAGGGTTCCCTCAGCGATGATCGATCCCGAATCGATGATGGCGATCCGCGTGCAGAGCCGCTCCGCTTCCTCCATGTAGTGCGTGGTGTAGACGATCGTCTTTCCCTCCCGGTTCAGTTTCTCGAGATATTCGAAGATCGCGTTTCTGGACTGAGGGTCGACGCCGACCGTCGGCTCGTCGCACAGGAGGAGGGACGGGTCATGAAGAAGGCCTGCAATCAGGTTCAGCCTTCGCTTCATCCCCCCGGAATACGTCCTTACGTTGTCCTTGCGCCTGTCGTAAAGCTCGACAGCGCGGAGCCGCTCCCCGATCCGCTCGCGGAGGGTTTTCTTTTCGATATGATAGAAGCTCCCGAAGATCTCGAGGTTCTCGAGAGCGGAGATGTCGTCGTAGAGCGCAATCGACTGCGGGATAAGTCCGACCGCCCTCCGGGCGTCAAGGTTGTCGCGGGTGACGCGCTCATCCCCGACGAAGATCCCGCCATTGTCGGGGTCGAGGTATCCGATCAGGAGGCTCATGAGCGTGGATTTCCCCGCGCCGTTGGGACCGAGGAGGCCGAAGAATTCGCCGTCCCGGATCGTGAGGGAAACGTCCCTGAGGGCTGTTACGGTGGGAAAACTCTTGGTGACCGAATCGATCCGGATCAAGGGGTGGTCGGTGGGGGATTTTACTCTCTGTAAATCTTTACGACGGGTTTCCCATCGTCGTCGATGTAGGCGCGGTACATCCCGCTCGTGTTGAATGGCATTGCGATATTCCCCCGCTTGTCGATCGCTATGATCCCGCCGTCTCCGTGCATCTTCGGAAGTTTCTCCATCACGACGGCCTCGGCCGCATTCGCGAGAGGCATCCCTGCGTATTCCATCATCGCGGAGATGTCGTGAGCAACCACCGACCGGATAAAGTACTCTCCCGTCCCGGTGGCTGAAACGGCGCAGGTGGCGTTGTTGGCGTAGGTCCCGGCGCCGATGATCGGCGAATCGCCCACCCTGCCGAACCTCTTGTTCGTCGTGCCTCCTGTGGAGGTGCCGGCCGCGAGATTGCCCATCCTGTCGAGCGCCACGCATCCCACTGTTCCATGCTTCCGGTCCGAAGAGTCGGGCACGTACGGACGCCGGGTTCCTCCGGCAGAATCCTTTTCCTGGAGAAGCTCTTTCTGCAGCTGGTCCCATCGCTTCTTGGTAAAGAAGTACTCCTGCGGGACGAGCTCCATCCCCTGCGATGTTGCGAATGCTTCCGCGCCGTCTCCCACCATCATGACGTGCGGGGAGCGCTCCATGACCATCCGCGCGAGCCGGATCGGATTCTTGATGTGCTTGACTGCGGCAACCGCCCCCGCCTTCAGCGTTCTGCCGTCCATGATCGAGGCATCCAGCTCGTTGGTTCCCTGGTGAGTAAAAACGGAGCCCTTCCCCGCGTTGAACAGAGGATCGTCTTCCAGCATCATGATCACATGCTCCACGGCATCAAGGCTTGAGCCGTTTCTCCGGAGAATCTGATACCCCGTATCAAGCGCTTCAAGGAGCTTGTCCTTGTACTGTTTCTCCAGTTCGGGAGTCATCTGGCTCTTGAGGATCGTCCCCGCTCCGCCGTGAATGACGAGGCGGGATCTGATGGCCGGTCCGGCCTCCTGGGCAAATGCTCCGGTCGCAATCATAAGCATGCTCAGTGCGATGGTGCCGCCGGTCCTGTAGGCGCCGGCTTTAGCCGGCGTAACACTGTGGATCCGATTTCCATTGTCATTCATACGTACTATCGACTGGCTTCGTTACGCCTGAAACACCCCATCGTATGATCGTTCACCATCCCGACCGCCTGCATGAAGGCATAGCAGATCGTCGAGCCGACGAACGAAAAGCCCTTCGCCTTGAGGTCCTTGCTCATCGCATCCGACTCCGGCGATCGGGCGGGGATCTCCCTCAGGCCTTTCCAATTGTTTTTCTTCGGCTTCCCGTCCACGAAACTCCAGATGTATGTCTCGAAACTCCCCGCTTGTTTCCTGATCTCAAGAAACGCCTTCGCGTTTTGAATCGTTGCGGCGATCTTCAGGCGGTTTCTGATGATCCCTTCGTCCGAGAGGAGCTGCCTCACTTTGGGTTTTCCGTATCTCGCGACTTTTTCGGGATCGAATCCGTCCAGGGCCGCCCGGTAGTTCTCGCGCTTCTTGAGCACCGTGCTCCAGCTGAGTCCCGCCTGCGCGCCCTCGAGTATAAGCATCTCGAAGAGCTTCCTGTCATTGTGGACGGGTGTGCCCCACTCGCGGTCATGGTACTCGATCATGAGCGGATCCGATCCGGCCCAGTCGCATCGTTTCTTGCCGGCCATCGTCTACTTCATCATCCTTTTCAGCAGTTGAATCTGCCCCGCGTGATACACATCGTGGAACGCGGCTCCCCGGATCATGTAGCCGTTCGTCTGCCGGCTCCCGGCGGCTTTTCTCGGGAGATCAAATGCGCGGAGCCCGGCTACCGACCTGATGAGCTGGCGATGACACCGTTCGAGCAGGGCGATATCGTCCCGCCACGCTTTTTCAGAAACGACATCGGGACGCTTGAACCAGTTGCTCCCCTTGATGGGAAAGGATCCCTCCCGTTCCCCGAGGATTCTCCCCCGGACGATGTATTTCCAGTATGCCGCGTGAACGACAATCTCCCAGATGTTGTGGCGATTCGGGCCGGGCCTCCATGCCGCCTCGCGGTGATCAACGCCCCTGATCGAGCCGCGGAGATTCGGCCCATGCCATGCAGCCTTGCGGTACCCTTCCTCGAGAAGGTTCAGCAGGAGGGCGATTTCGGAATCGGATTTCTTCATTTCTTTGCCGACGTCCGGCCCTTGATTTTTTCGATGCTGGCCTTTGCAGTTCCTGACGCCTGATCGTCTTTATCTGACGCGATCTTCTCGAGCCCCGGAATGGTTGTCTCGTCTCCAAAATCTCCGAGAGCGCTGACAGCCCTGAATCTGATCCCCTGGTCTTTGTCGTTGACAAGTGCCCGATAGACGTCTCTCACTTCGGGTGTACGGCGGGCAAATTTTCGAAGGATGTTCAGCGCCGCGAAACGGGTAGTGAGTTGATTGCCGTATTTCACGTCGGCAAGGGCAAGCGAGAGCCCCTTTGCAGAATCGATCCGGGTCACGGCATGGAGCGCCGCGTTGGCAATAGTATTTCTGTATGACGGCTTATCCAGATACTCGCTGACAAGCGGGAGGGCGCCCGTCGATTCCGCCTCCGCGAACGCTCCGATTGCGCTCGCGACGACGGAATAGCTCGAGTCCGAAAGTCCCTTCGTAAGCGCCTCAAGCACTTTCCCGCCGTGGTATTTTCCAAGCTGCGAGAGGGCGGAGCTTCTGACCGACGACTTCGGGTCCGAGGAGGCGGCGACCAGAGTGTAAGCGATTCCGGCTTTCAATGTGTCGGATGGCGACTTGACCCTGCCGAGCGCGGCGAGCGCCTCCTTCCTTACGTTCCAGAACGGATCCTTTACAGCCAGGCGTGAAAACAGAGGGACGTACGCTTCATTGTGCGGCATCGCCGAGAGCGCCCGGACGGCGAGCATCCTGTCGACGCAGCTCGCATCGAACTCGGCCTGATACACCCACTCTTCCGCGGACTTGTCGAACTTCAGTTCTTTGAGAATCCATCCGTCCGGATCGAATGCTACGAGGAGAGGCCTGGCATCCGAGGGGAGACTGAAGGTGGTGTCGGAGGAAAGGATCGCCACGCTGTGACGCGTCTTCCCCGCGGGAGTGGTTATCTCGACGTCCAGGGGAGTCCGGAATGTCCCGGTGAGGCTGTCCGTTTTCTGGACCTGGCGGACGGTGAGAAAGACCGATTTCGCCGTATCGCTCCAGCGGTACGAGACCCCGAAGAGAGGGTGTCCGGCCTTGTAGACCCACTGATCGAAGAACCAGAAGAGATTTTTGCCTGTGGCTTCCTCGATCGCAAGTTTCAGGTCGTTCGTTTCGACGGGTGTGAACTGGTGTTTCGTGATGTAATGATTGAGCGCCTTCCAGAAGAGCTGGTCTCCAAGGACGTAACGAAGCATGTGGAGAACTGCCGAACCACGGGGGTAGATGTTCAGGCCGTAGGTTCCGATGCTCACGATGGGCTTTCGCCCGATGGAGGTGTCGGAAAAGACACCCGACTGCTGGTTGTTGTACATGTCCTGACGGAATTCATCTTCGCCGAGGGCGTGCTCCGTGTAGAGCGGATCGAAGTAACTCGCAAAGCTCTCGTTCAGCCAGAGGTGCCTCCAGTCCTTGCACGTCACAACGTCGCCCCACCACTGGTGGGCCAGTTCGTGGGCGATCAGGCTCGTCGGAAGGTTGTCGAGCCGCTCCCGCGCGTCGTAGACCGAAATGTAATCGAGGAGCGAGGTAGCGCTCGTGTTCTCCATACCGCCCTCTATGAAATCGGCGATCACCACCTGCGCGTATTTCTCCCACGCGTACGGAAAGCCGATTTTCTCATTGAAGAATTTTATCATGTCGGGTGTCTGTCCGAAGCAGACTCTTGCATCGGCGGTGTCGCCCGGATAGACGTAATACTGCAACGGGAGATTGCCCGCCCGGTCGCGGAGAACGGCGTACTTGCCGGCAGCGAGCGTGATCAGGTAAGATGAATGGGGTTTGTTCTCGCGCCAGTGGAATGTTTTTGTGCCTTCTTTCTTGTGTTGCGTCACGCCGACCAGCTCGCCGTTCGAGAGAGCGGTGTATGCGGCGGGAACCGTTGCAATCATTTCAGACGTCGCTTTGTCGTTCGGGAAGTCGTAGCAGGGAAACCAGTTGTGATTGTCCATGTCCTCACCCTGCGACCAGATTTGCGCGGGTTTGTCGGGGTACCCCGAGTCGGGTTGTGTGAAATAGAGCCCCCTCTTCGGAGTGCACGTATAATCCACCGCGACGACGATCGTGTCTCCCGCGGCGTAGGTTCTGTCGAGCGGAATCACGAGCTTCTTCGGCTCGATGCTGAACCGGAGCTCCTTGCCCGAGGCGAGAGCCACGCGCTGGATCTCCATCTTCACGGCGTCGAACTCGATGTACTTGAATTCGGGGAGGAACGGAACGAGCGTCGTCGTGACTTTCCCTTTGACGCCCTTTTTCTGTTCGTCGAACGACACCTCGATCCTGTAGTGAACCACGTGATACGAGCGGTCGGGAGCTTCGCCCTCTCCGCGCACCGGGAACACCGGCTGGGCTGAGGCAAGGCGCGGAAGCGCCAGAAAAAGGATACAGAAAACCTTGCGATTCATGAGCGTGTAGTAGGTAGTGGAGGGTCGGGCGGTGAAATGTAGCAAGAACACTCTCCCGAAGCAAGAAAAATTCCGTCAGCGCCCTTGACTTTCCATGCGTGGTTCGCTATGTTACCTCTCACACACCCCCGCATTGCGCGGCGCTGTCCGCCGCTCGAATCATTCCCGGCAAACAATCAGGCCTTGACAAACGCGCAGGCGGTCTCCGTCAAACGCTCCTTCAGGCTTGCAGCCGTGTTTGGCCTTCTTGCGGCCATCCTTGTTCACGACGGCCGGTCCTTCCGCGATTCTCTTGCCACCGCCGCGGCTCTTGGAGGCCGGAGGCCTCCCTTCTACCCGCGAAAAAATGCCGGGAGAAACGAGGAACGGTCGAAGGAGAAACTGATCGCCCTTCGCTCGCGATACCATCCTCAGGGCGCGATGGCCCTCCCGGCTACCGCGGAACCCGCTCCGTTCAGACCGCTCCGGAGATCCGACGTATTAAGACCCGCCGGGGAAACAATGCCCCGGCCCGCGCCGTCAAAGGGATTCGCCCAGGGTATCCCCTCGGGAATCAATGACACAGTCCAGCAGCAGTGGCTGGCGTCCTACGCCGCGGGGTCGGCTGCATCCGATGACGAAGCGGTCTCGATCGCGCGGGATGGAACGGGGAACCTCTACGTGACGGGGTTCTCGGATTCCTCGGGGACGGGCGACGACATTCTCACGATCAAATACAGCAGCGGCGGAACCCAGTTATGGAGCGCGAGGTACGACGGTCCAGCGCACGGAGACGATCGCCCGGCGAAGATCGTCGTCGACAGTTCCGGGAATGCGTACGTAACGGGTCGAAGCGCGGGAGCGGGATCGGGTTACGATTTTGTCACGATAAAGTACTCATCCGGCGGAGCGCAGCTGTGGAGCGCGCGGTATAACGGTCCCGCCAACGGAGACGACGCCGCCACGGGCGCCGCGCTCGACGGCCTCGGATCGGTGTACGTAACGGGATACAGCCTCGGGTCGGGGAGCGGATACGACTACGCCACGGTGCAATACAGTTCATCTGGAGCCCAGCAGAAGGTCTTCCGGTACAACGGAGCGGGAAACGGAAACGATGTGCCCGCGGCGATCGCGGCGGACAAGGCCAACGCGGTCTATGTGACGGGATACACTGCCACTGCCGGCTCGGGGAAAGACATCACGACGGTAAAATACGATGCGAACGGGAATCAGCGATGGGCGGTCTCGTTCAACGGGACCGGGAACGGCGACGACTATCCCGCGGGCCTCGCAATTGACAACGGAGCGAACGTCTACGTCACGGGCACAACGGCGGGATCCGGGTCGGGGGACGATTTTGCCACCATGAAGTACGATTCGGCGGGCGCTCAGAAATGGGTCCTGACCTATAACGGTCCGGGGAACGACGTCGACCGCCCCTCAGCGATCGTCGTCGATGCGTCGGGAAACCCCGTCGTGGCGGGGTCGAGCCGGGGCGCAGGCACCGGTTTCGATTACGCCGTGATCAAGTACACCGCAGCCGGAACCCTGTCGTGGCTGGAGCGCTACGACGGGGTGTTCGGCGGGGACGATTTCGCATCGGCCGTCGCCGTCGATCCCTCGGGGTTCGTCTACGTCACCGGCTCGAGCTCGGATGCCACGACGGTGCTGTTCAACGAGGTGACCGTTATGTATAATTCCTCCGGGTTCCAGCAGTGGTCGTCGCGCTACAAAGCCTCGCAGTCGAACGACAGCTACCCGACGGCAATCGTCAACGATGGCTCGGGGGGCGTCACGGTGGCGGGGTACAGCGACCTCGAGGGGGGCGCCGGTTTTGATTACTCGACTGTCACATACGCCTTTACAGGGAGCCAGGTCTGGGAAAAGAGGTACGACGGCCCCGGCATCAGCGATGACGCGGCGACCGCGGTGGCGTCGGATAAATCCGGAAACATCTATGTGGCGGGATACAGCAGAAGTTCGGTGACAGGTTACGATTTCCTCACCGTGAAGTACGACGCCTCCGGGGTGCTTCAGTGGGCCTCCCGATACGACGGTCCTTCGAGCGGCGACGACATCGTATCGGCCCTTGCGACCGACGCCGCCGGGAATGTCTTCGTCACGGGATACAGCTACGACAGCTCGGGGTCGACCTCTGAGTATGCCACGGTAAAATACAATGCGGCGGGCGCGCAGATATGGGTGGCCCGGAATTCGGGCCTCCTCGAGAGCTACAATTTTGCGTTCGACCTCGCCGTGTCGAATACGGGGGATGTCTTCGTCACGGGAACCGCGGGCGACAGCTCCGGCTCGGCATACGACTATTTGACGCTGAAGTACAACGCAGGCGGCTCCGAGCAATGGAGCGCGCGCTACAGCGGATCCGGAAACGGGGGCGATTTTGCCAACGCGATCGCGGTCGATTCATCAGGCAACGTCTACGTCACCGGCGCCAGCGACGAGAGCTCGGCCCGGGGGTACGACTACGGCACGGTCAAATACAGCGCAGGCGGGGGGAAACTGTGGACGGCAAAGTACAACGGGACGGGGAGCGACGACGATGACGCGATCGGGATCGCCGTCGACGGGACCGGAAATGTCGTCGTTACTGGCTCGAGCATCGGCCCGATCACGTCGTACGATTATGCGACCGTGCGGTACAACAGCGCCGGGTCGCAGCTGTGGGCGAAGCGTTTCAACGGCACGGCGAACGACGACGATACCCCATCGTCGATGGCTCTCGACGCCTCGGGAAACGTCTACGTCACCGGCTACACGACCAGTATGGGAACCGGAACAGATTACGCGACCCTCAGGTACAGCGCAGGGGGCGTTCAGCAGTGGGCTTCACTCTACAACGGACCCGTCTCCGGAGCCGATCAGGCAACCGGCATTGCCGTCGATCTGTCGGGCAACGCCGTCGTGACCGGCTTCAGCGGCGGGACCGGGACGATGCACGACTTCGCGACCGTCAAGTACGATTCTCTCGGGAATCAGAAATGGTCTGCGCGCTTCGACGGGAGCGCATCGGGACAGGATGAGGCGACGGGCATAGTTCTGGAGCCCGGCGGAGATGCCGTGGTGGGCGGGTATTCCGGTTTCGGTCTTTCGGGCGATCCGAGCAGCGGCAACGTCTTCGTCGCGATCAGGTACCACTCCCTTTCAGGAGCGGTCTTGACGATCTCGATCTCGCCGGGCACGGGCTGGCAGCTCATTTCCCTCCCCGTACGCACGGCGTCTCCCTACGTTCTCGATCACCTCTTCGCCTATGAGGGGGGGTACGTTACGCACGATACGATGGTCAACGGGAAGGGATACTGGAAGAAACTGACCGACCCGAACCTGAGCTTCACCGGGCTCGCGATCGACGCCGACACTCTGGAAGTTTCGGCGCAGTGGAATATCATCGGATCTGTTTCGGGGCCCGTACCGGTGCACTCGATCACGTCGAGCCCTCCGGGAATCATCGCCTCCCCCTTCTTCGGGTATAACGGCTCGTACTTCGTCGCAGATACTATCGCCCCCGGCCATGCGTACTGGGTGCGCACGTCAGGCCCCGGAGGCCTTTATCTCCAGTCGCCTCAGGCAGTGCCCGGCGTGGAGATCGGGCGTTAGTGGCGCGTCAATTCATCTCCGGCCGATCGACCACTTCTTTGTCGTCGTGGTCCTGGTCGGGATGGCGATTGTCGCTGTGCCGCTTGTGGTGCGAAAACCGGGTCCTCGACCGGCGCTCGGAGATGCCCATGCCGAGCTTGTAGAGAAGTGGCACCCTGAACTTCCTGCTTGAATCGACGTTCTGCCCCAGCGGCTGCAGCAGTCCGGCGTCGTACACGGCCCGGATCGCGTCGTCCCCCTTCGGGTTGAGCGGCTCGAAGAGCATGTAGAGCTCCTCGCGGTGGAACGTCGTGCTGTCGCTTCCGCGGAACACATCGAAGTGCTTTGAGAGATGCGGGAATTCCGAGTAGAGATACGTGTCGCATCGGTAGACTGAGATCGCTTCGAACGCTTCCTTCAGAGCGCGGGGGCTGATGAGATGGGTCGAGCTGTGCTTCCCTTCCATTCTGTTGATCTCACGCTGCCGCTCGACTGATTTGTTCGCAAGATGGATCAGCTCGCGGGGAAACGCGTTTCCCATGCCGTCGACGAGACGCTTGAGGATCCACTGATCCGTCACCGGAGCGTTCTCCGCGCCGAGGGCGCTCGCCATCGTCGGCTCGAAGATGGTGTTGAACACCTTCTTCACGAAATCGTCGGACCCGAGGATGACGGCGCTGACGTCCGCCTGTTCTCCGAGCACCGCCTCGCAATACTCCTTTACGAAGGGATCCACCACCGCGCGCGCCACGACCAGTTTCAGGAGGAGCGGGCCGCGCCACCGCATCTCCGTCGAGTAGCTGACAAGGTGCGATTTGTTCACGATGTGGAGCTGGCGGAAAATGTCGTTCCGCAGAAAGATCTTCAGGTGCACGTTCTTGAACTGGTTGCCGTACTGGACAAGAAGCTGGACAAGTCCGGTGATGGCGGCCCGCAGCTTCTCGATATCCTCGACGTAGAGGAGGTCGAGCTTGTCGAGCATGATCCAGACCAGGGAGTTCGTCTCCTGAAGGAGGACGTCCACGTTCTCCATCAGCGCCATGATGCTGATGCCCGTCCTCTGCTTGAAATCGATTCCGAAGGGCCGGTCCGAACCTTCGTCGCGCGATGAGCTCTGGCGGGGCGACGGCCTTGTGCGGAGTCCGAGCTTTTTCTTCAGCGTGCTCACAAGCCCCGTCTTCTGAGTCAGCCCAACATCCTTCAGGATCCGGTCAAGATTCGTATACGCGGTTTTGAGCCGCTCACTTTTGTTGTTCGCAATCATCACCTTCATCTTCTCGTCCTGGAGAAGCGTCGATGCGACCTTGAGCCCGAGATACAGGAGCCAGAAGAAGCGGAAGTCGTCCACGGATTTCGGCTTGAGCTCAACGATGTCTCCGGTCGGGAGGAACTCCTCGCTCTGGAGCCCGTAGGCTGGCACGCAGTAGATCTCTTTGTAATTCTTGGGGAGGAGCGGTCGGACCTTCTGGAGGTCGTCGCAAAGGAGGCGGCACATCGCGCTTTTCCCGGACCCCTTGTTCCCGATAATAAGAGAGTGCTGGGGGAGCAAGACCTGGCGCAGCATCTCCGTTCCGATAAAGCAGTTCTCGAAACGGTTGTCGGTCTCGCCGTCGACGCGACCGAAATTCAAACGTGTCAGTACCTGTTGTGGATCCATGGACCTCTCCTGATTCCTGATTCCCTCTTCACAATCGCCGGCGAACGATTCATCCGCCC
>JACXTT010001610.1_pt1 | contig 37223 bp, 36 predicted proteins | sample 9270951 | NCBI WGS metagenome assembly JACXTT01 (sample SAMN15532306, study PRJNA645909) | rock metagenome | isolation source: weathered quartz diorite | place: Puerto Rico | collected 2017-06-21
TGGCGCCGCGGCCGTCGAGCCCCAGCAGCAGGCGCGGCACCACCGTCGCGCCCTGCCCCACCGCGGCGGCGGCCAGCGCCATCTGCAAGGGCGTGACCTGCATGCGCAGGCCGATTGCCATCTGGCGCAACTCATGGCGGCTGTGCACGGGATCGATGTGGGAGGCGCTGGCCTGCAAGGCGTCCCAAGTGCCCCATTTGAAATCTGGCGGCAGCAGCCCGCCGTCGAGGCGCAGGGCCTGGCCGAATCCCAGGGTGCGGGCCATGCCCACGATGGGGCGCACCAGGTCGAGCGCGTCGGCTTCCAGCGGCTGCAGGTCCGGCGCTCCGCCCTCCGCGCGGCCCAGCAGGCTGCGGTCGCTCAATTCGCCCGTCCACGCAAACCAGGTATTGAGGCTGTAAGTCATGGCCTGGGCCAGTCCCAACCGGCCCGCCACGGCGCGCCGGTCCAGGTCCTGGTCCTTGTAATTGGTGATGTGGGCCTGGCGCGTGGCGGCCGGGTAGACCGCTGCCGCCGTCTCGAAAGCGAAGCCGCGCTGGCGGGCGATGCGGTTGATGTCGCCCAGCGGCAGCCCGCCCAGCAAGGCGTCCAGCTGGGGGTCGCTGCGCGCGGCGTGCTCCAGGCCCAGCGCGCTGATCACCTTGAAGGTGGAACCGGGGCTGGCGTAGGCGCCGCCGTCGTGCTGCAAAGCGGGCAGGCGTAGCGGACTGCGGGCCGGGTCGCTGCGGTCGAAATTGCGCACTTCCGGCCAGTTGGCGGCGGTGACGGGGCTCTGGCCGGCGCCGGCGGCGGCGAGGATGTCGCCCGTTTCGGCGTCGAGTATCACCAGGCCGGCGTGACGTCCGGCGGGCGGCGCCTGGCCGCCGCTGCAGGCGCCATCAGGCGACGATTCAGCGCGCTGGCCGTGGCGCATGCCGATGCATTCGAGCGCGCGCTGGCTGGCCGCCTGCAGGGCCAGATCGATGCTCATGCGGGCCGTGTGCGAACCGTCCGCACCTGCGGGCAGCCGTGCCAGCATGCCTGCCACGCTGGCCGTGTGCTCGGCGCGGATGCCCAGCAGGGGCGCCAGCCCGGCCGTGACGGCGGCAGGCGTGGGCGCACCGTCAAGCCACAACAGGGCGCCATTGCGGTCTTCCAGCCGGATCGCGGCCGGCGCCAGCGCGGTACGCATCGATTTGACCTGGGTCGGCATTGAGACGGGAAGCCAGTCCAGCTGGCCCTTGGCGGCCCGCAGGTGGCGATACTGCTGGTCGCCCGGCATCGCCAGCACCGCCATGTCCAGCGGCGCCGCCGCCAGTAAAATGGCGCGTGCGCCGGGCCGCGGCGCCAGCACCAGGAGTTCAGCGGCATCGCGCGTGGGACAGGCGCGCCCGTCGCAGACGGCCTGGCGCCGCACGATGCTGGCGCCATCGACGGCGCCGGCACGGCCGATCAGCATCAGGGTGATGGTGTCCCCAAGCCGGGCCGGCTGCGCCAGGGGCAGGATCAGGCGCGCCTGGCTGCCGTTCGCGGCCGGCCAGCCATCGATGCGCCGCCACGGCTGCCAGCCTTCGCCCACGGCGGAGAATAGCCGCGCCGCCGATGCCGGCATGGCGGCGGTGGTGGCAGCCGGCGTGTCGCCCAGGCTCGCCTGCCAGGACTGGGCCGGCGCCCCCTGCGCAGGCAAGCGCCAGGCCAGCAGGCGCTGCTCGCCATTGAAAATCCTCAGCTGGTCGCGCACGAAGGCGCCATCGGCCATGCGGTAAGCGCGCTTGAGCAGCCGCAGCGCGCCGTCGTCGAGCACGACACTGTTCCACTGCGCCAGTTCACCTGCCCGCGCCACGGTGGGCGCAGCCCGCCACGCCGCCAGATCGCGCGGCGCCAGCTGGGCCAGTCCATCGCCGTCCAGCCGCACCAATCCGCGCGTCTTTAATTGATCGAACAAGGCCTGGTCTTCCAGACCGGGGGCAGGGCCAGCCGGGACCCGGTAGTCGCCCGCCGCGAGGGTGGCGGTCACGGGCGCGCTGGCGCCGGCAAAGGCGGCCAGCATGGCGCGTCCCTTGGTCGCGGGCGCGCTGGCGGACCCGGTGCGCACCACCTGCACCAGCAGATGGCCTGCCTTGCAGAGCGCGCTGTCCTGGCGCACCAGGCGCAGGGCGGCATCGGGCCGCCAGGCCAGCCAGCCTTCCTTGCCCAGTGCTGCTTCGCCCGTGCCGCCGACGGCATTGCCCAGGTCTCCGATCCAGCGCGTCGCTTGCGGCCCCGCTTCCCAACGCAACTTCAAGGGCGTGCCGGCCAGGCTGGCGTCGCCGCTCAGCTGCAATCGCGGCATGTCGGCGGCGTCCTGTCCCCGCAACCCCACCGTGCGCAGCGCTTGCGTGCCCGTTTTCGCGGCCAGTGCGGCCACCTCCTCGAAGCCATAACCCAGCCGGATCGGCAGCAGCTTGCCGTCGCTGCCCAGCTGCGTGCACAGGTCGATGCGCAGTGATGGACCGGGGCGGGGATCGGGCGCCACCAGCACCGTGGTGGCGCCGATCTGCTCGATGCGCATGACACCGCCGGCCGGTAAATGAATGGTGGCGCCGGGCAGCGCCGCCTCGAACTGGGGCAGCACGCCCACGGGTGCGCCGCCCTGGCTGGAGCCGGTGGAAGCCTGCACGGCGCGCGCCAGCTGCTGGGCGTGGCGCGCGATGATCACGCCGCCCGCGCCTGCCGCCAGCAGCCCGGCCGCGCCGATCACGATGGCGCCGCGGGGAATGCTGCGGACCGCATCGATTACACGACCGGGTGCAGGCACCCGTGCCGGCGCGGCGGCGGCGCTATGCATATTGCGCGCGCGGCGCCAGGCCACGCGCCTGGCCTGGGCTCTCTGCAATAGGGTCCGGATTGCGCCTGCCATGGTGTCGCCGCCTTCGCTGTCGCGTTCAAGGGCCGCCCCACGGCCGCCTCCTGTGCGCCCTTAGCGGGGGGAGCGCGAAAAGCCCGGCTGCCGTGCGTTTCGCCGCCGGTTTTTTGCACTCTGTCGCGCACTTTTCGCAGCTTGTCGCAAGGCCGTGGCGGCGGGGCGGCCGCGCGCCTACAGTGACTCCATCGCGCCACCGTTCATGCACCGGCCGGCGCCACCATCGGACCACTGCGAAAGGACCCATCATGAACATCCTGCACAACGTCGAAGCTGTCTTTGCCCTCGCCGCCGGCCTGGCCGTGGGTGCGGGCGCCATGCTGCCGGCAAGCGTGGGCGAATTCAAGCCCGCTCCCGTGCGCAGCATCAGCATCGCCACGCCCCAGCAAATGGCGGTGGTGGTGGTACCGGCGCGGCGCCTGACGGCGGTAGAAAAAATGCGCTCGCTGGAAGACGAGCGCGCCCTGGCCCGGGCCGGCGGCACGCCGCGCGGCTGAGGCCGGCCGGACTTGCCAAACCGCTTCCAGCTGTTTCAGTTGTAAGCAACTGAATCAAATCTCCGAAACGGGCGAGGCCGTTGTTATATTGAGGGCGTCGTTACACCACCGGAGACAGAACATGAAACGCACTCTTACCCTCGCCGCGCTGGTCGCCGTCAGCGCCGCCGCCTGGCTGCCGTTGCCCTCGATGGCCCAGTCCAGCGTCAGCCTGGTCGTCAACGCGGCACCGCCCGCTCCCCGCTTCGAAAGCGTGCCCGCGCCACGCCGCGGTTACGTGTGGGCGCCCGGCTACTGGAACTGGGACGGCCATCGCCACGTGTGGCTGGCCGGCCATTGGGAATCGGCCCGCGACGGCTACCAGTACCGCGGTGGCGAATGGGTCCGCGACGGCGGCGGCTACCGCCTGCAGACGGGCGGCTGGTACCCCGTCGCCCAGGTGGGCTACGATGAAGTGCGCGTGGCCCCGCCGCCACCCCGCTTCGAACGCGCCCCGGGTTTCCGCGAAGGGTACATCTGGCAGCCCGGTTATTGGGAATGGCGCCGCAACCGCTACGAGTGGATCCCGGGGATCTGGATCGCCGACCGTCCCGGCTACGTCTACGCCCAGCCCCGCTGGGTGCAGCGTGACGGCCGCTGGTTCTTCGAGCAGCCCCGCTGGACCGCCCGCAACGGCCGTGACCGCGATCACGACGGCGTGCCGCACCGCTTCGAGCATGGCCGCGACCGTGACCGCGACGGCATCCCCGACCGCTTCGAGCACGGGCGCCGCGACCAGGACCACGATGGCGTACCGAACCGCCGCGACTATGACCGTGATGGCGACGGTGTGCCCAACTACCGCGATTCGAGGCCCGACAACCCGCGCCGCAATTAAGCGCGCCTGACCGGACCACGCCCTGCACCGGCCCCGCCGCTGCGGGGCTTTTTTTCGTCAGCGCCGGGCGCACAGGCCCGTGTTGTACACTGCGCCCATGCACAATCTTGAATCGCTGGCCTACAAGGCCGAGCGGGCTGCCAGCCGGCGCCTGGCCGCGCGCGAAGGCCACCCCCTTGACGAAGCCTTGCGCCTGACGCTCGAACAGGTAGCGGGTGGCGCCGCCCGCCTCCCCGGCCTGTTGGAATCCCGCCTGGCACTGCACGTGGCGGCGCAGGCCAGGGCCGATGCGCGGACTGCCCGCCGCAGCGCCCTGCTGGCCGCACACACTGCCGCGCGTACTGGCGCATCCACGCCCTGGCAGGGCTGGTTCGACGGTTCGGCCTGGCCCAACCCAGGCCGCTGCGGCATCGGCGCGCTGATCACGGGACCGGCGCAGCAGCGCATCGCGATCAGCCGCGCGGCCGGCCACGGCAACAGCAGCGAAGCGGAATACCGCGCCCTCATCGCTTTGCTCGAAGCCGCGCTCGCCCACGGCGCCTGCCCCATCACCATCCACGGCGACAGCAAGGTCGTGATCGACGATGCCGGCGCCACCGCGCCTGCGCCCGCCGCCGCGCTGGCGCCCCTGCGCGAGCAGGCCCAGACCCTGTTAGAACAGCTGCCGGGCGCGGTGCTGCGCTGGATTCCCCGCCACCGCAACGGCGATGCGGACGCCCTGTCGCAGCAGGCGCGCAAAATCCATACACAAACAGATGACTGACTTGACGAATCAGGTAATCGCGGCGTGGCAGCCGCGCGTGCTGGCCATTGCCATGGCCGCAGCGGACGGCGACGGCGCCCATGACAGCGCTCACCTGCACCGGGTGTGGGCCAATGCCCGCGCCCTGATGGCGGCGGCCGAGGCTGCAGCCGACCCCCTGATCGTGCTGGCGGCCTGCTATCTGCACGACCTGGTGAATGTGCCAAAAACGGATCCCCGCCGCGCCCAGGCCTCGCGCCTGTCCGCGCTGGCGGCATGCGCAGCGCTGGCGGAGGCGGGTTTTCCCGCCGCCCTGCTCGATGGCGTGGCCCATGCCATCGAAGCGCACAGCTTTTCGGCAGCGGTGCGGGCCGAGACGCCGGAAGCGCGCATCGTGCAGGACGCCGACCGTCTCGATGCGCTTGGCGCGGTGGGCCTGGCCCGCCTGTTTTATACGGCCGGCCGGATGGGCAGCGGCCTGGCCCACGGCGCCGATCCGCTGGCCCTGCACCGGCCCCTGGACGAGCGCGGCTACGCGCTCGATCACATCGCCGCCAAGCTTGCGGCGCTGCCGGCCATGATGCAGACGGCAGCTGGCCGCGCACTGGCGCAGGAGCGTTTGGCCGGCCTGCTGGCGTTTCGCGAGCAGTTCGCACTTGAATGGGGTGCTGCGTGGGGTGCTGCGGCATGAGCGCGGTAATGAGTTCCGGCGTGGTCGGCGTGGTGCTGTGCGGTGCCTTGCTGCACGCCAGCTGGAACGCCCTGGTCAAATCGCGCGCCGACACCTTTCTGGTGACAGTGCTGGTGGCCACCGCGGGCGGCGTGCTGTCCGCGCTGGCGCTGCCGTTTTTGCCCGCGCCCGATGCCGCCAGCTGGCCCTATCTCGCCGTATCGACCGCCGTGCAACTGGCATATTATGGTCTGTTGGTGGCGGCCTACAGCAGCGGCGACATGAGCCACGCCTATCCCCTGATGCGGGGCAGCGCGCCCCTGCTGGTGGCGCTGGTGTCGGGCCCCCTGATCGGCGAAACGCTGGCGCCGATGCAGTGGCTGGCGGTGGCCTGCATCTGCGGCGGCATCCTCGCGCTCTATCTGAACGGGCGCAGGGTGGTGCAAACGGGGAGGAATGGCGGGCGCAGCACCATGTTCGCCCTGCTTAACGCCTGCATGATTGCCTCCTTCACCCTGATCGATGGCGCTGGCGTGCGCCTGTCCCATTCGCCCGTGGCCTACACCATGTGGATCTTCCTGCTCACGGGCGTGGGCCTGATGATCTGGGCGGCGCGCCGCCGGCCCGGCCAATTGTGGCCGTATGCGCGCGCCCATGCCGGCATCGCGCTGGTGGGCGGGCTGGCCAACCTGGGCTCCTACGGTCTGGCCCTGTGGGCGATGACCCACGCACCGGTGGCGGCGGTGGCGGCCCTGCGCGAGACCTCGATCCTGTTCGCGGTGGCGATCGCGGCCCTGGTGCTGCGCGAACGGGTCAGCCGCGCGCGCCTGTGCGCGGTTGCGCTGGTGGCCTGCGGCGCGGTGGCGATGCGCCTGGCTTGAGCAAGCAAGGCGGGCCTGCCTCCTCTGCGCGTCCCGGCTGCGGGACTATCCCCCCACCTCCCTCACCGCTATAATTGCCCCTCATTTAAGTTGAAAGGCTGACATCGTGTCTGACCGTCTCAAGGTTTTGCCGCAGTACCTGCTGCCCAAGCAGGCGCTCACCAGTTTCGCCGGCAAGGTGGCCGGTGCCAAGGCGGGCGCGTGGACGACCAATCTGATCAAATGGTTCGTCACCAAGTACGGTGTCGACATGAACGAGGCGGCCAACCCCGACATCGCCAGCTACAGCAGCTTCAACGATTTTTTTACGCGCCCCCTGCGTGAAGGCGTGCGCCCGCTCGCCGATGCGGATTTCGTCTGCCCCGTCGACGGCGCCATCAGTCAGGTGGGACAGATCGACGACCACCAAATCTTCCAGGCCAAGGGCCACCGCTTCACCACCACGGAACTGGTGGGCGGCGACGCCCGCCTTGCGAGCCACTTCCAGCACGGCAGCTTCGCCAACCTGTATCTGAGCCCAAAGGATTACCACCGCCTGCACATGCCTTGCGATGGCCGCCTGACCCGCATGATCTACGTGCCCGGCGCCCTGTTCTCCGTGAACCCCACCACGGCGCGCGGCATCCCTGGCCTGTTCGCCCGTAACGAGCGGGTCGTCTGCGTTTTTTCGTCCAGGGAGCACGGCCAGTTCGTCCTCACCCTGGTCGGCGCCACCATCGTCGGCAGCATGCAGACGGTGTGGCATGGCGTGGTCAATCCGACCCGTCCTGGGCGCGTGTGCGAATGGACCTATGAGGACCAGGACATCGTGCTGAAAAAGGGTGAGGAGTTCGGCCGCTTTCTATTGGGCTCGACCATCGTCATGCTGTTTCAGCCGAAGACCATCGTGTTCAATCCGGCCTGGGGGCCGGAGCGGGCGATCAGGCTGGGTGAGGCGATGGGAAGTGTGCCGGCTCGTTGAGCTATTTTCCGCTCAACGCAGCATGTCGATTCTGGCCTGCTCGCAGCCAGGTGAGGCCAATAAATCGATAAAGGCGCGCGTCTTGGCGGGCATCAGGCGGCGGCCGGGGAAGACGGCCCATCCCGTCACCATCGGCAGCGCCCATTCGGGCAGCACGCGCACCAGTTCGCCCCGTTTCAGGTAAGGCAGGGCGAACATTTCGGAGCTGGCGGCGATGCCGGCGCCGGCGCAGGCGATGCGGGCCAGGAGGTCGGGCGAGTTGGCCGTCAGCCGGGCCGGCAGTTCGCGCGTCCATTGCAGCTTGCCGCGGCTGAGCGACCAGGCCTGGGCGCCGCCGTTGCGGCTCAAGAGGCATAGCAGATCGTGCCTGGCCAGGTCGTCCGGGGTCTCCGGCAGGCCGCGGCGGGCCAGATAGGATGGCGCCGCGTACAGGCCGATCTTTTCGAACACCACGCGGCGCGCCGCCAGGCTGGCGTCGTCGGGCAGGTCGCCCATGCGGATGGCGACGTCAAAATTTTCCGCCACCAGGTCGACCCGGCGCGGCGACAAATCCAGCTCCAGGGTTATGGCGGGGTACAGCGCCATGAAGTGGGCCAGCATGCCGGACAAGCCGAGATTGGCGAAATCGTTCGGCATCGACACCCGCAGCTTGCCGCTGGGCGCCTGCTGGCGGTGCTCGGCCAGCGCGCCCACCGCCTCCACCTGTTCCACCACCAGCCGCGCGTGATCGAGCAGGCTTTCGCCGAATTCCGTCAGCAGCAGTTTTCGGGTGGTCCGCTGCAGCAGGCGTTCGCCCAGTTGCGCCTCCAGCTGGGCCAGACGGCGCGAGACGGTCGATTTGGGCAGGTCCAGCCGCTCGGCCGCCTTGCTGAAGCTGCCGCTGTCGGCGATGCGGGCAAACAGCAGCAGGTCGTTCGGTTCGATGAGCATCGCATTGTACCGTGAGAGGGATAATGTTATCCATTTTACGCTCTAGTACCTTGATTTTGGAACTGTTAAAGTGATCTTCATCGAATCACCCGACAAACCACCCAAGGAAGGCACTTACCATGAACATCCTGCAAATCAACTCCAGCGCCCGCAGCAGCGGTTCCGAATCGACCCGCATGAACGACAAGCTGGTCGCCGGCCTGGTCGCCAACAACCCTGGCGCCACCGTCAGCCGCCGCGACCTGGCCAGCGATCCTCACCCGATCATCGACGAGGCCACCCTGGGCGCCCTGTTCACCCCCGCCGACCAGCGCAGCGCCGAGCAGGCCGCACGGGTCGCGCTGGACGACGCCCTGATCGCGCAAGTGCAGGCAGCCGACGTGCTGGTAATCGGCGCGCCGATGTACAACTTCGGCATCACCACCCAGCTGAAAACCTGGTTCGATGCGATCGCCCGTGCCGGCGTGACCTTCCGCTACGGCGCCAATGGCCCAGAAGGCCTGTTGACCGGTAAAAAAGTCTACGTCAACCTGTCCCGCGGCGGCATGCACCGCAACGGCGCCAGCGACTCGCAAGTGCCGCACCTGAAGACCTTCCTGGGTTTCCTGGGTCTGACCGACGTCACCTTCCTGTACAGCGAAGGGCTGGGCATGGGTCCCGACGCCGTCGCCAAGGCCCAGGCCGAAGCGGACGCGCAGATCGAGGCAGCGCTGGCGTAAGCTGCCAGACAGGCAGACATTCCGGGGCCTGCGGGCCCCGTTTCATTTCATGCATTCATCACGGAGAACCACCATGCACACCATTTCGACAGCAGTGAAGCTTGCGGCGCCGCGCAGCGTCGAGCGCCTCATCAACGGGCAATTCGTGATGGATGGCGCGGGCGTGAAGATCAACCGCGTGCTCACGCAAGCGCTGCAGCGCCGCCTCGATCCCTTTCTCATGCTCGACGCTTTCGGCAGCGACCAGCCGGGCGACTACATCGCCGGCTTTCCCGAGCATCCGCACCGGGGCTTCGAGACGGTGTCGTACATGATCAACGGCCGCATGCGCCACAAGGACAGCGCCGGCCATGAAGGCTTGATCACCAATGGCGGCGTGCAGTGGATGACGGCGGGACGGGGCGTGGTGCACTCGGAGATGCCCGAGCAGAATGAAGGCCTGATGGAAGGCTTTCAGCTGTGGCTCAACCTGCCCGCGCGCGACAAGATGACCAAACCCTGGTACCGCGACATCGCCGCCGAAGAGCTGCCCCGCTACACCACCAGCGCCGGCGCCACCGTGCAAGTCATCGCCGGCAGCAGCAATGGCGTCGCGGGCGCCGTGCAGCGCGATGGCACCGAGCCGCTCTACCTGGACGTGGGCCTGCCCGCGGGCGCCGTGTTCGAGCAGGCGCTGCCCGCCACGCACAACGCCTTTATCTACGTGTTTCGCGGTGAAGTCGTCGTCGAAGGCAAGGCCGTGCCCAGTACGAAGATGGCGATCCTGGCCAATGGGGCAGAGTCGGACGGGGTGCGGGTGCATGCGTCAAGCGACGCGCGCTTTCTCCTCATCGCCGGCAAGCCGCTGGGCGAGCCGATCGCGCAGTACGGACCCTTCGTGATGAACACCCAGGCGCAGCTGCAGCAGGCGGTGGAAGATTTCAGGGCGGGGAAGTTTGAGGGGATACAGGCGTAAGCATGATGGGGACTGGCACTCGCTGCCTGTCCCCGGTTCCAGGCCGCGGCCCACGAATGGCAGCAAGTGCCAGTCCCCTTTGTTACACTGCGCCTCATGCCACTTCTAGACACCCTGTCCGCCGCCCTCGCCCACCTCTCGCGCGTGTGCGGCTTCGACACCATCGACGCCTTCCCGCCCGGCCATCCGCATGCGGCCACGCGCTGGAACAAGGCGTATTTCGACATCGCCTCCGACACCCCGCCCGAGCGAATCGAGCGCATCCTGGCCGAGGCCATCACCAACACGCCGCTCGTGTTCGCCCACATCCGCCATCCGACGCCGCAGATGCAGCGCGCCCTGCTGGCCGTGATCGAGGCGGGCATGCGGCGGGGCGACCCCACGCCTCTGGTGACCTTGCTGATCGCGGCCTACGACAGTCCGTTGACGCAGGAAGCGGTGCCGGGCCTGCGCGCGGCGATCGAGACCAGCCGCGGCGGCAATGCGGCCATGCGCGCCTTCGCCGTGCTGGAATTCCTGGGCGCGATGCCGGCGCCCTTCAACGTGATTGAAGCAAAGCGCTAGAGGGAATGAAGCGGCTGCGCAAAGCCATGCAGGGCGATTCGACCAGGTAGAAGAGCAGCGCCCCGCACAGCACCGACAGGCCGAGCAAACCCGCGATCGCCACCAACGACTCGGGCCCGTAGCCCGCCGCCGCCAAAGGCCGCGCGGCCAGGATGCAGACCTGTTTGTGCACCAGATAGATGGCGTAAGACCACAGCGCCAGCATCTGCGCGCCCGGGACGCGCAGGCGCGCGAGGGGTGACGATGGCACCAGGGCGGCCAGCACCAGCAGGCCGAATCCCAGCGCCAGCACGGGATAGCCGAACACCGTCACCGCAAAGGCGTAGCGGTCGTGCAGGAAGCACGCGCAGGCCGCCAGCACCAGCGCCCCGCCCAGCAGGACCGCCTTGCCGCCATGGCACAGCAGGCGCGCCCACAGCGCGCCATGAAAATTCTTCAGCAGGGCCAATGCCACCCCGGCCAGCAGTTCATCCAATCGGCACAGCGACGAATAATAGATGTAGGTGTAGTAGTGCGACAGCGCCTGCGGCTGACCGTCGACGTACTGCAGCCAGCACCAGGCGCGCGCGGCGAGGCCCAGCCCGACGCCGGCGCCCAGCACCATCCAGGCGGCCCGGGCGCCCTTGCGCGGCACGGCCCACAGCAGGGCCAGCGCGGGCAGCAGCATGTAAAACTGCTCCTCGATGCACAGCGACCAGGCATGCGAAAACCCCGTGCCCGCCTTGAGCAAGATGTTCTGTGTAAAAGTCAGAAAACGCCAGGGTTCCAGCATCGGCATGCCGTCGCGGAACCACGGCCAGCAATAGTACAGGGCCAGCACCACGTAAAAATTCGGCAGGGTGCGCAGCAGGCGGCGCGCGTAAAAGCGGCCGACGCTGAAACCGGCGGGCGACGCCAGGCCACTGAAGATCTGATTGCCGATCAGGTAGCCGGACAGGGCGAAAAACAGGTCGACGCCCACCCAGCCGACGTCGCCCACCCAGCCGAAAGTGGAGCGCTCGCTGACGAACAGGACATAGTGGTGCAGCACCACCAGGGTGACGGCCAGGGCGCGCAGGGTGTCGAGGCCGTGGATGCGGGGTGGACGGGTGCTGGGGGACAGGTGCATGGATGGTTTGAAAGGGTGAGGCGGCGATGATAGCCGATATTAATCGACAATAAACCGCCGTTTCTCCCCCGCTGCAATTTCCCGCTAGAATATCGGCCACCACCATTTTCCGATTGGCGACTCCATGAGCAGCGTGCACGACCTCCAGTTCAAATCGATCAACTACACGGGCCTCGGCCAGGGCACCCGGCTGATCGTCACCGGCGCCGTGCACGGCAACGAAACCTGCGGCACGGTGGCAATCCGCCGTGTGATGGAGGAACTGGACAGCGGCAAGCTGCTGATCGCCCGGGGCAGCGTGACTTTCGTCCCCATCACCAATCCCCTGGCTTACCGCCTGCAGCAGCGCTCGGGCGAGCGCAATCTGAACCGCAACCTGTTTCCCAACGACGATCCGCAGGATTTCGAGGACCGCATCGCCAACTGGTTGTGCCCCCTGCTGGCCAGCCACGAGGTGCTGCTCGATCTGCACTCCTTCAATGCCGAGAGCGAGCCCTTCGTGATGGTGGGCCCGCAGGACAACGATGGTCCCCTGCAACCTTTCAAGCACGCCGCCAAGGAGCGCGCCATGGCCAAGATCCTGGGCGTGCGCCGCTTCGTCGATGGCTGGCTGGCGACGTATGGCGCAGGCGTGCAGCGGCGCACCCGCGACGCGACGCAATTGCAGACGGTACTGCGCTACGGCGTCGGCACCACCGAATACATGCGCAGTACGGGCGGCTACGCGCTCACCCTGGAATGCGGCCAGCACCAGGACCCGGCCGCGCCCGACGTGGCCTACCGCGCCATCATGAACGTGCTGGCCCATCTGCAGCTGATCGATGCACCGGCGCCCACGCCGGTGGCGCCCGCGGACATCGAGGCGCTGTCGATGGTGGTGGTGCACGACAAGCTGGACAAAGGCGACAGCTTCAGCCGCACCTGGCGCAGTTTCGACCCCGTGCAAGTGGGAACCGAGATCGGCCGGCGCGCCGACGGCAGCGCCGTGCTGTCCGAGTTCGACGGCCGCATTCTGTTCCCGGACGTCAACGCCAACGCCAATTCGGAATGGTATTACCTGACCAAGCCGAATCCCGAGTTCGCTGCCGGTAAATAGTTCAGCGGATGCCGCAGCCGTAGGGGTCGCCGTCCTCGATGATGAGCTCGGCGCGCGCCGTCATCCAGGCGCGGCCCGTGATGCTGGGCAGGACCTGGCCGTCCTGTCTCCGGTAACGCGCCTCGAACACGCTGCCGATGATGCTTTGCTGGCGCCAGATGGCGCCTTCGGCCAGCTTGCCATCGGCCGCCAGGCAGGCCACCTTGGCGCTGGTGCCCGTGCCGCAGGGCGAACGGTCATAGGCGGCGCCGGGACACAGCACGAAGTTGCGGCTGTCGGCATCGTCGCTCGGCGCGAACAATTCGATGTGATCGATTTCGCTGCCGTCGTCGCCGGTGACGCCCTGGGCTGCCAGCGCCGCCTTGACCGCGCCGCAATATGCGCTCAAGACGGCGACATTGGCGTGCTCGAGTCGCAAGCCGTGATCCGCCACCAGGAAAAACCAGTTGCCGCCGTAAGCCACGTCGCCCGTCACCGCGCCGATGCCGTCGACCGGCACCGTGACGTCCTTGCGGCTGCGGCGCGCCGCCACGTTGTCCACCGTGACCCGCCCATCCTGATGCAACTCGGCGCCCACCACGCCGGCCGGGGTGTCCACCAGGTGGCGGCCCACCGTCAATCGTTTCAGATGGGCCAGCGAGGCGATCAGGCCGATCAGGCCGTGGCCGCACATGCCCAGGTAACCGACGTTATTAAAGAAAATCACCCCGGCCACGCAGCCGGGGGCGTGCGGTTCGCACAACAGCGCACCCACCAGCACGTCGGCGCCGCGCGGCTCGCAGACGGCGGCGCGGCGCAGGTGGTCGAAGTCGGTTTGAAAGCGGCGCCGCCGTTCCAGCAAAGGCCCGGCGCCCAGGTCCGGGCCGCCGTCGATGATCAGGCGGGTGGGTTCGCCGCCGGTGTGGGAGTCGATGATGTGCATGAACAGTAGGATAACTTATCGGCGCCGGGGACTGGCACCTTCAGGTGCCTGTCCACGGTTTTGGCACGCTGAATATGTAAAGGACGGTGACAGGCGCCTTCGGTGCCAGTCCCCCCTGCTAAGCACTTTGTGGGACAATCCCTCAAACAACCATAAAAACGACAACAATGCGCATCACTGGAGACTTGACCCGCCGGGCCTTGGCCCTGCTCGCCCTCGCCTGCCCGCTCGCGGTCCAGGCGGACGCGCTGCAGGTGACCGTCATGGGCCAGGAAAGCGTGGCGCCCAAATTCGTGCTGAACGAAGGCAGGGCGCCCCAGGGGCTCTGTCCTGACATCATGCACGCGGTCGAAGCCGTCGAGCCGAGGCTGCGCTTCGGCGGTTTTGAGCGCGCCCGTTCGCTCGCCTTTATCGAAGATGCCCTGAGCCGTGGCAGCGCGGGCGCAGCCTGCGCCCTGGTCGATTCGCCCGTGCGGCGCGCGGTGGCGGTGCGCATCAATGTGCCCCTCTACGAAACGCGCTACCGACTGGCCGCTGCCGCCGGCGACAGCGCCGCCGTGCGCAGCCTGGACGATTTGGCGCGCAGCAAGCACGTGGTCAACACGGCGCGCGGTTCCGGCTATATCGACGACCTCAAGCAGCGCGGCCTGGTGATCGACGACAGCACGGGCGATACCGTAGTCAACCTGCGCAAGACCATGCACGGCCACGGCCGCTACACCTATCTCAACGAGATGACCATGTTTTACTACATCCGCACGGCCGGCCTGGATGGCAAGCTGACTGTGCTGCCGACCGTGTTCCAACCCAGTTATGTGTATTTCTGGGTCAGCAAGAAGGCCGATCCGGCCGTCGCGCCCTTGCTGGAAACGGCCCTGATCAAGCTGCGGGCCAACGGCGAACTGGGGCGCATCTACGCGCGCTGGTCGCGCCTGCGCTGACCCCTCAGCCCGGCGTCAGCAGCTTCAAACCCGCAATCCCCGCCACGATCAAGCCGATCGACAAGAGCCGCAGGGCGCCGGCGGGTTCGCCCAGCAAGACCATGCCCAGCACGGCCGTGCCGACGGTGCCGATGCCGGTCCACACCGCGTAGGCCGTGCCCAGCGGCAGATGGCGCAGCGCCAGGCCCAGCAGGCCGACGCTGCCGGCCATCGCCGTCACCGTGAACACGGACGGCCACAAGCGCGTAAAACCCATCGAGTATTTCAGGCCCACGGCCCAGGCCACTTCCAGCAAGCCGGCCAGCACCAGCAATATCCAGCTCATCGATCCTCCTCAAGACCCGCAATTTTTAAGCGTGCGCGACGGTAGCACAGGCGCCGGCGGCGGGCAAGCAAGGGCTGCGCAGCGCACCAGGCCGATGTCGTTCATAATTAAGTATGCATTCAGGCAATCCTCCATCAAAGAGTCCCCCATGAAACAAGGCATGAGCGTTCCCGACATCTTCACGGCCCTGGCCGTCGTCAGCATCTGGGGCGTGAATTTTGTCGTCATCAAGCTGGGCCTCCAGGACTTGCCGCCCATCCTGTTCACGGCCCTGCGTTTCCTGTTTGCCGCCCTGCCCCTGGCCCTGTTCGTCAAGCGCCCGGACACCTCGCTCAAGCTGCTGCTCGTGTTTGGCCTGTTCCAGTTCGCCATCCAGTTCACCCTGCTGTTCACCGGCATAAAGCTGGGCTTGCCGGCCGGCCTGGCTTCGCTGGTCATCCAGCTGCAAGCGTTTTTCACCATCGGTCTCGCCGTGCTGTTGTTGAAGGAGCGGCCCCGTCCCGTGCAACTGGCAGGCGCCCTGGTGGCGCTGGCCGGCATGGCCGTGGTCGCCGTCAACCTGGAGGCGCGCGCCACTTTGATCGGCTTTGCACTGGTGGTGCTGGCCGGCCTGTGCTGGGCGGTCGCCAATATCGCCGGCAAGCAGATGGGCAAGCCGAAACAGGCGGGCGCGGCGGCGCATCCCGTCAGCGCCCTCTCGCTGATGGTGTGGGCCTCCGTGGTCGCCACCCCGCCCCTGCTGCTGGCCTCCTGGCTGGTCGAAGGACCGGCGGCCTGGCAGGCGGCCGCACAGCATTTTCGCTGGAACACCTTGTGGGCCGTGCTGTTCAATGCCTGGCCGAACACCCTGCTGGGTTTCGGCATCTGGTCCATGTTGATGCGCAAATATCCCACCGCCACTGTCGCCCCCTTCTCGCTGCTGGTACCGGTGGCCGGCATGCTCAGCGCCGCCATCGTGCTGGGCGAGACCTTGCAGTGGTGGAAAATCGTGGCCGGCCTGCTGGTGCTGGGCGGCCTGGCACTGAACCAGTTCGGCGACCGCCTGTGGCAGCGCCTCTCTCCTCCCGCCGCCTGACTTTGACCGTGGAACCGCCATGCACCTGCTCGCCACTATCCTGATCGCCGCCATCGCCCTGCTGCACGCCTGGTTCGTGTTGCTGGAAACCGTCTTGTTCAAGACCCGGGGACGGCGCGTGTTCGGGATTTCCGCCGAAAAGGCCGAGATTATGGCGCCCGCCATGTCCAACCAGGGCTGCTACAACGGTTTCCTGGTCGCGGCCCTGCTGCTGGGCCTGCTTCATCCCGAGCCCGCCGTTGCGCGCGCCTTTGCCTGCTACGGCCTCGCCTGCGTGGCCGTGGCGGGAATCTGGGGCGGCATCACCGTCAAGCGCACCATCCTTGTGGTCCAGGCTCTGCCGGCGATCATCGCGCTGGCTCTCCTGCTGCTCAGCTGATTCGCCAAAACCAGGCCGCGCCAGCACACTATTTTTTTATATCGTAAAATAGCGATATTGGGTTCGATGAAACCCGATATAGAAAGTTTTTTATGGACATCGATGCAATCCACAAGGCCCTGGCCAACCCGGTACGGCGGCAAATCCTGGCCTGGCTGAAAGAGCCGGGCGAGTATTTTCCCCAGCAAGAGCACTCGCTCGACCTGGGCGTCTGCGCCGGGCAGATCGATGCGCGCACGGGCCTGTCGCAATCGACCGTGTCGGCCCACCTGGGCAGCCTGCAAAAAGCGGGCTTGATCAGTGCGCGCAAAGTGGGCCAGTGGATTTTCTACAAACGCAATGAGGAGGTCATCGAGGCCTTCCTCGACCAACTCCATCTCGGACTTTAGGACCTTAAGGACAAACACTATGAGCAAATTATTCGATCCCCTGGTCGTCGGCGACCTGACCCTCCCCAACCGCATCGTCATGGCGCCGCTGACCCGTTCGCGCGCCGAAGGTGGCGCACGCGTCCCCAACGCGCTGATGGCGCAATACTATGTGCAGCGCGCCAGCGCCGGCCTGATTCTGTCGGAGGCGACCTCCGTCACGCCCCAGGGCGTGGGCTACGAAAACACCCCCGGCATCTGGTCGGATGAACAGGTGCAGGGCTGGAAGCTGGTCACCGACGCCGTGCACGCGGCGGGCGGGCGCATCTTCCTGCAGCTGTGGCACGTGGGCCGCATCTCCGATCCCAGCCTGTTGAACGGCGACGCGCCCGTCGCGCCCAGCGCCATTCCCGCTGCCGGCCACGTCAGCCTGCTGCGCCCCGAGCGCCCCTATCCCGTGCCGCGCGCGCTGGCCACCGAAGAAATCGCCGGCGTCGTCGCGGCTTATCGCAAGGGTGCGGAAAACGCCAAGCTGGCCGGCTTCGACGGCGTGGAAATCCACGGCGCCAACGGCTACCTGCTCGATCAGTTCCTGCAGGATTCCACCAACACCCGCACTGACAACTACGGCGGCTCGATTGAAAACCGCGCCCGCCTGATGCTGGAAGTGACGGACGCGGTGGTTGACGTGTGGGGCGCAAACCGGGTGGGCATGCACCTGGCGCCACGCCGCGATGCTCACGACATGGGCGACTCGACCCCGGCCGAAACCTTCAGCTACGTGGCCCGTCAACTGAAGGCGCGCGGCATCGCCTTCATCTGCGCCCGCGAAGCCATCGGCGCCGACAGCCTGGGTCCCCTGTTGAAACAGGAATTCGGCGGCGTCTACATCGCCAATGAACAGCTCACGCGCGACTCGGCCGACGCCCTGATCGAAAGCGGCAAGGCCGACGCCGTCGCTTTCGGCAAGCAGTTCATCGCCAACCCCGACCTGCCCCGGCGCCTGAAGGAAAACGCGCCCCTCAATCCCGCACGCCCCGAACTGTTCTACGGCGGCGGCGCCAAGGGCTACACGGATTATCCTGCGCTGGCCTAAATCGTTTTAAACGCAGGAACCGACCGGCGCCGCGCTACCTGCGGCGCCGGTTTTTTTATGCCCGCGCCATGCTATCCTTGCCAGCTATTTGCTCTCGCCGAAGGATCGCCATGCCGTTCGCCCGCCGCTTCCTTGCCCCGCTTCTTGCTGCGATTTTGGCCGCGCCAGCGCTGGCTCACGCCGCCGAATCTCCCCGCGCCGCCAATACCTGGATCACCGAAGCGCAAGCCATGGCCCGCTCCGCGCGCGTCTCCAACGTCGCCTACACGCTGGACTTCGCCCTCACCGGCAAACCGGATTTCGCCGGCAGCAGCGGCATTGTCTTCGACCTGGCCGACACCGCCGCACCCGTGACCATCGATCTGGACAAGGCCACCATCACGGCGCTCACCGTCAACGGCAAGACCGCCACGCCCGACTACAACGGTTTCTTCCTGACGATCGCGCCCGCCCAGCTGCGCAAGGGCCGCAACCACATCGTGGTCGCCTACACGCGCGCCCACAGCACCAATGGCGAAGGCTTGCACCGCATGGTCGACCCGGTCGACGGCAGGGTCTACACCTACTCCCACTTCGAGCCGGCCGCGGCCCACCAGATGTTCGCCCTGTTCGACCAGCCCGACTTGAAGGCGACGTTCGCCGTGACGGTGACGGCACCGGCCGACTGGGTGGTGGTGTCGACCAAACGCGAAAGCGCGGTCAGCGCCGCCGCCGACGGTATGCGGCGCTGGACCTTTCCCGCTTCGAAAAAACTCAGCCCCTATAATTTTTCGCTGCACGCGGGGCCATACAAGGTCTGGGAAGACAACAGCGGGCCCTACCCCATGCGCCTGTTAGCGCGCCAGTCGGTGGCGGCCCAGGTGGCGCCGGCCGACTGGTTCAGGTACACCAAGGCCGGCCTGAATTTCTTCGACCAGTATTTCGGCGTGCCCTATCAGTGGGAAAAATACGACCAGCTGCTGGTCCCCGATTTCCTGTACGGTGCGATGGAAAACGCCGGCGCCGTCACCTTTGCAGAGCGGGGCTTCCTGCACAAATCGGCCATGACGGACAGCCAGCGCGAAGGCCTGGCCGAGACCATCATGCACGAGATGGCGCACCAGTGGTTCGGCGACCTGGTGACCATGAAGTGGTGGAACGGCCTGTGGCTCAACGAGAGCTTCGCCTCCTTCATGGGCACCCTGGCCACCGCCGATGCGACGGAATTCAAGCACGCCTGGCTGTCCTTCTACGCCACCGCCAAGCAGGGCGCCTACGCCACCGACCAGTCGGTCGCCACCCACCCCATCGAAGTGCCGGTGGCCTCCACCGCCAACGCCTTCGACAATATCGACTCCATCACCTACGCCAAGGGCGCCTCGACTTTAATGCAGCTGCGCCAGCTGCTGGGCGCCGAGGTATTCCGCAAGGGCGTGCACAACTACCTGCAAAGGTACGCCTTTCAAAATGCGCGCCTGGATGATTTCATCGGCAGCCTGGGCCGGGCGGCGGGGCGCGACCTGCGGCCCTGGACCCGCGACTGGCTGTACCAGCCGGGCGTGAACACCATCAGCGCCGACTACCGCTGCAAGGACGGGGCGATCGCCAGCTTCACCCTGCGCCAGAGCGCGCCCGCCGCCTTCCCGACCTTGCGTGAACAGCGCGTGCAGGTGGCGAGCTTTGTGCGCGAGGGGGCCGGGCTGCGCCTGGCCGCCAGCGCGCCCGTCACCTACCGGGGCGCCGCCACCGCCGTTCCCGCACTGGTGGGCAGCGCCTGCCCCGCACTGGTATATCCCAACTACCAGGACTGGGGTTTCGCCAAGGTGGCGCTGGACCGCCAGTCCTTCGCCACCGCGCAGGCATTGGCGAGCGAAGTGGCCGATCCCCTGCTGCGCTCCATGCTGTGGGTCAGCCTGTGGGACGGTGTGCGCGACGGCCAGTTGCCCCTCAACGAATTCATCGCCACCGCGGTGGCGCGGGCACCGGCGGAAACCGATCCGACCCTGCTCGCCAGCATACTGGGCATGCTGGGCCGCTCACGCACCTACCTCGACGCCATGCACGCCGATCCCGCCTACGTGGCCGCGCGCGCGGGCGAGATTGAAGACATGGCCTGGCGCGCCATGGCCGCCAGCGGCAACGACGCCAACACCCAGCGGCGCTGGTTCGCTTTTTACGTGGCCAATGCCAGCAGCAAGGATGGCTTGGGGCGCCTGGCCGGCCTGCTCGATGGCAGCGTCAAGGTGGCGGGACTGGAAGTGGGTCAGGACCAGCGCTGGAGCATCATCGCCCGCCTGAACCGCTTCGATTATCCGGGCAGCGCCGCGCTGATTGCCAGCGAGTCGGTCAAGGACGGCTCCGACGCCGGCCAGGCCGCCGCCCTGGCCGCGACCGTCGGCCGGCCCGACCCCGCCATCAAGCGCGAATGGCTGGCCAAGGTGCAGGATCCTGCCACCCCGCTGCCGTTTTCAAAACTGCGGGTGGCGATGGGCAGCCTCTATCCCGTCGAACAGGCCGCCCTCAACGAAGCCAGCGCCGGCGAGCGCCTGGCCAGCCTGCCCGCGCTCGACAAGCGCGCCGGACCCGTTTTCATGCGCAGCTATGCGACCTTGATTCCCGCCACCTGCAGCCCCGCCAGCGTCAAGCGCCTGGACGCTGCCGCCGCCAGCTACACCGATCTCGCCGCTGGTACGCGCCGCGCCCTGCTCACCCAGCGCGAAGAAGACCAGCGCTGCGTCACCATCAGCGGCGCCATGACGGCAGGGGCGCCGCAGCGGTGAAGCAGTGACGGTACAGACGCGCGCGGCGATTGCCTGGTCGTGGACCGCCACCAGCGGCGCCATCGCCGTCTCCGTCGCCGACGGCATCCTGACGGGTGATCTGGCGGATGGGCTGCTGGCCTGCCAACTCTCGCCGGCCGGTAAATTCCGCAATGGCGCACCGCGCTGGTGGTGCGTGCGCCACCAATGTCACTGGGGAGTGAAGGCGGATCTGGCGCGCGGGGATGGGAGGTGCCGTGGTGCCGGCTTGGCATGGTCTGTCGCGGTCGATCCGCTGGTGCTGGAAGGACCGGTGCGGCTTGCTCTTGCGGGCGAGGCGATTGTGGTGGAAGGTGGCGGCACCGTGCCGGCATTGGCCATGCGCGTTGAAGCGGGCAGCGTGTTTGCGCAGGTGGCGATCACGCAGGTGAACATCACGCCGCCGGCGCTGGCAGGTTTGGCTGCGGCTGACGGCTGCGTGGAGTGCGCGCGCTGTGGGCATCCTCACCTGGACCTCGGCGCGTTTGCGGCCACGCGGCATCGGCGACATCTGTGTGGGCAATGCGGGCATGATGGGGTGCACAGCGCGGCGGCGATGGTGTCGAATCCTTTGTTTGCGCTGGTGCGGGCTGGGTTGCTGCAGCTGGGTTGATACGGGGACAGGCCGGCCCGGGCCGGGCGAGGCGGCAGGTGCCGGTCCCCGACGCTGCATTCGACCCTGGACCTAGCGCATCGCCAGGGGCATCGCCCTGCGCGGCGGCTCGAACGCCTGATCGAGCGCCATCAGATCGTCGGGATGGAGCACCAGCTCCAGCGCGGCGGCGTTTTCGCGCACGTGGCCGGCGCTGACGGCTTTGGGGATGGCGATCACGCCGTCCTGCTGCAGCAGCCAGGCCAAGGCCACCTGGGCAGGAGTGACGCCGTGGCGGGCGGCGACCTGGCGCAGGGCGGGCACAGTCAGCATGCCGCCCTGTTCGAGGGGCGAGTAGGCCATCAGGGGCATGCCGTGGGCGCGGCACCAGGGCAGCAGGTCGAATTCGACGCCGCGGCGGGCCAGGTTGTAGAGCACCTGGTTGACGGCGATGCCGGCGCCGCCGGGCAAGGCGGCCGCTTCCAGCATGTCGTCGCGGTCGAAATTGCTGACGCCATAGTCGACGATCTTGCCGGCGGCCTGCAGCTGCTGGAAGCCGGCCAGGGTCTCGGCCAGCGGGACGCCGCCCCGCCAGTGCAGCAGGTAGAGGTCGATGCGGTCGGTGCCCAGGCGGCGCAGGCTGCGCTCGCAGGCCTGCTGCATGGCGCGCCGGCCGGCGTTGTGGGGATAGACCTTGCTGACGATGTAGGCCTGGTCGCGGCGGCCCGCGATGGCGGCGGCCACCACCTGTTCCGCGCCCCCTTCGCCATACATTTCCGCCGTGTCGATCAGGCGCAGGCCCAGGTCCAACCCCAGTCGCAGCGCATCGGCTTCCGCCGCTGCCCGCGCCGGGTCCTCGCCCATATTCCAGGTGCCCTGGCCCAGCACGGGGATGCTGCGGCCGAAGGGCATAGACAGTTCGCGCATGGTGTCCTCTTTCAATCAGTGTTTGCTTGACGACAGGGTAAACCGGCCGGGCCGCTGCCGTCCACACCGTGCAAGCGCGCACTAATTTCCCCAGTAAAATTTCCCAGCATCGCACACGGTGAACAGCAGGGGAACGGCGCAAAAAGTTTGCGCCAATCGGCAGCGCGGCGCCGGCGTCCGCGCGACACTTGCCCCGTTCACTGACCGGAGGACGCTCCATGCCCCCAGCCCTTTCAGCATTCGCCCAAGCCGCCGCCGCGCTCGTGCCCGCAAGCATCGCGACCCTGCTGTGCGCCTGCTCCCCCGCCTTCGACCGCCAGGCCGGTCCGGACGCCCCGCTGGCGCCACCTACCGCCTTCCACCTCTACGTGGCCAGCACGGGCGACGACAGCAACGCCGGCAGCGAAAGCGCGCCCTTCCTGACGATTTCACGGGCCGCCCAGGCGGCCCTGCCGGACACCACCATCCACGTGGCGCCGGGCGACTATCCTGGCGGCATCCGCACCAGCGTCAGCGGCACGGAAAAATCCCGCATCTACTTTATTTCCACTACGCCCGGCGGCGCCCGCATCGTGCCTCCCGTAAAATCGCTGGGCGCCACCGCATGGGACAACCGGGGCAGCTACGTCGACATCGTCGGCTTCGAGGTGGACGGGCGCGCCTACCGCAGCGGCCAGCGCTGGATCAACGGCATCTACAGCGCCGGCTCCTTCGATTCCCTGCGCCACAACCTGGTGCACCACATCGCCAACGGCGCCCCCTGCGGCAGCCAGGAAGGCGCCGCCATCACCATGGAAAGCTATTTTCGGGGCGTTCAGGGCGAAGTGATCGGCAACAAGATCTACGATGTGGGCGAACTGGGCTGCCCCGCCGTCCAGGGTATCGCCATCAACACCTCGGCCGTGGTGGCCAACAATCTGGTGTTCAGGAGCGGCAATGCGGGAATTTATCTGTGGCACGACGCCAACCACGTGCGCGTGGTGCACAACACAGTGACGGGCTCGACCATCGGCATCCTGGTCGGCGGCGGCAATTTCTATTTGACGGCAGGGCCGAACGACTATTCCGACATCAGCAACAACATCGTGTTCGACAACAACACGGGGATTATCGAACTGGGCGCCACCGGCAAGCACAATACTTACCGCAACAACCTGGTGTTCGGCAATCCTTCCGGCGACTGGGCCCTTTCACCAGGTCAGCAAGCGCTCGGCACGGTGGCGTCCGATCCCCGTTTCGCCGCCTACCAGCGCACCCTCCTGCCGGATTTTTCGCTGGCCGCCGGCTCCCCCGCCATCGGCAAGGGCGATCCCGAGCACAGCCATCCCGCCGATTTCAATGGCACCCGGCGCAACAAATCCACTGGCATCGACCTTGGCGCCCTGCAGCACCAGCGCGATCCAAACCTATAAAATTTCCCGCACCCGTTCCGCTGGCCGGCACAGGCGCACGCCCTTCGGGCTGACCACCAAGGGACGCTCGATCAGGATGGGATGGGCCAGCATGGCGTCGACCAGGGCGTCGTCACTCAGGCCCGCGTCATCGAGGCCCAGCTCGGTGTACAGGCTTTCCTTGCTGCGCAACAGGCCGCGCACCGGGATGCCGGCCGCATCCGCCATTGCCTTCAGCAAGGCGTGCGATGGAGGATGGGCCAGGTAATCGACGATGGTGGGCTCGATGCCCGCGGCGCGGATCGCCTCCAAGGTCTTGCGCGAGGTCCCGCAGCGGGCATTGTGGTAAATCGTGACGTCCATGACAGCTTTCGTGGTGAAAGCGGCATCATACCCCCATCCTCGAGGCAGCCCTGGCCGAGCTGACGCACTTGCAGCCCACTTGCCCTGCCGCTAGAATGACTTCCCATTTGCAATTTTCGGCGTATGGACACGATAAAACGGGCCGCATCGTACGGCCCGGCGGAGACGAGCATGAACGATTACATGGTGAGCGCAAGCCTGCCCAGCTGGCGGCAGCGGCTGTCTTTGCGCCTGCTGAACCTGTTTGGCTGGAAGGTGCGTTTCAAGCCCCTGCCCGGCCCCCACGGCGTGGCCGTGGTCTACCCCCACACCTCGAACTGGGATTTCATCGTCGGCCTGCTGGCCAAATGGGCGGTGGGCCTGCCGTTCCGCTGGCTGGGCAAGGACACTTTGTTCAAGGGCGTGATAGGCGTCTTCATGCGCCACTGGGGTGGCATGCCGGTGGAGCGCTCCACCACCACCGGCGCGACCGAGCGCCTGGCCGCCACCATGCACGCCGCACCGTGGTGCTGGATCGCCATCACGCCGGAAGCGACGCGCGGCTACAAGCCGCACTGGCGCACCGGGTTTTATCACCTGGCCCGCGCCGCCAAGGTGCCCGTGCTATTGGTATATATCGATTACCCCAATAAGGAGCTGGGTGTGGTGGACACCCTGATGCTGACAGGTGACCAGGCGGCCGACATGGCCGCCATCGCCGCCATTTACAAGGGCCGCCACGGCCTGTACCCGGAACTGGAAGCGCCCATCATCCTGGCGCCGCCCCGTCCGCGCTAGCTTGCTGCCGCATCGAGCAGGCCCTCGCTGCGGATAAATTCCACCACTGCCGCCACGCCGTCGCCGCTGCGCAGATTCGTAAAAATAAAGGGACGCGCGCCCCGCTGGGCCGCGGCGTCGCGCGCCATCACGTCCAGGTCCGCCCCCACGTGGGGCGCCAGGTCCGTCTTGTTGATGATCAGCAGGTCGGAGCGGGAAATGCCCGGGCCGCCCTTGCGGGGGATTTTCTCGCCGCCCGCCACGTCGATCACATACAAGGTCAGGTCCGACAGCTCGGGACTGAAAGTCGCCGCCAGATTGTCGCCGCCGGACTCGATCAGGATCAGCTCCAGTGCGGGAAAGTCCGCCTGCATCCGGGCGATCGCCTCCAGGTTGATGGAAGCGTCCTCGCGGATCGCCGTGTGGGGACAGCCGCCCGTCTCCACGCCCATCAGCCGCTCCGGCGCCAGCGCCTGGGCACGCAACAGGATTTCCATGTCTTCGCGGGTGTAGATGTCGTTGGTGATGACGGCCATGTCGTAGCGTTCGCGCATGGCTTTGCACAGCATTTCGCACAGGGCCGTCTTGCCGGAGCCGACCGGGCCGCCGATGCCGACGCGCAGGGGATTCGATTGCATGGTGAGCCTTCTTTATCGGAATATCAGGATGTCACGAGCGATATAATCGGCCGTGCTGGACTTCGTGGCGCATCGCCAGCAGCGACAGGCCGGGCGTCCAGTTGCACAAATCTTCGTCGGCGAGACTGCAGGCCAGCATCGCCGCAGCCTCGATGTCCGGCGCCAGCGACAGCAGCAGGCGCTGGCCCGCCACCTGCCCCAGCGGCACGGATTTGACGCACACCAGCACCTGGTTTTCGGCCCAGCCGAACAGGGAGGCAGTGAGGGCCTGGCGGGGCTCGATGCCGAACAGGTGCACGGCGCGGGCGAAGGCGGCCGGCAGGCAGGTTTCAGTTTGCGAGCCGCTTGCCGATTCGGGCCGCAGCTCGTCGAGCAGGCGGCCCAGCGAATAGCCCATCTGGACGGTCTCGGCGCGCAGCTCAGCGCAGTCGCGCGAGGCGATGAAGCGCTCGCTCCACATGGCAAAGGACGCCGCATCGCCGCCCGCCTGCGCGGCCATCAGGCGCCACAGGATTGGTGCGTCCCAGCGCGCCTGCACCTGGTCGAGGCACTGTGCGATCCAGTCCCGCGCGCTGGCAGCGTCGCTTACCAGACCCGTGTCGATGGCCGTCTCCAGTCCCTGCGAATAGCTGTAGGCGCCGATCGGCAGGGCAGGACTGGCGAACTGCAGCAGGTGCAGGAGCGCGGCAGCGGTAGTAGCCGCACTCACGGCGCGTCGCCCGGCCGGTGGATTTTCTGCCGCAGGGGAATCGGCGCCAGGCTGGCGCCATGTTCGTGCCCATGACCGTGAGCGTGACCTTGGCCGTGGCCATTGCTGGAATACGCGCCGGACTCCGGTTCAAAGGCGGCCCGCTCCTCCGTCACCGTCGCGCCCAGGCCCTCCACCATTTCGCGCAGCACGGGATCGACGCGGATGCGCAGCAGATTTGGCGCCAGCTGCACCTGGGTGTGGCGGTTGCCCAGGTGGTAGGCACAGCGCAGCAAGGCGGCTGCGCTGTCGCAGCGCACGGCGTAAGTCGGCTCCAGCGCGGCGCGCACCCGCACCACCTTGCCTTCTGCGCCGACCAGCAGCTCGCCGTCGCGCAACACGCTGCCGCGGGGCGTAAAGATGGCCACTTCCTCGCCAGAGGCCAGTCGGGCGCGCAGCCGGCATTTTTCGCGCTGGTCCCAGGTCAGCACCAATTCGCCATGAAGGCTGTCGCTGTCGGCCAGCTTGCTGTGCAGGGTGAGCATGTCGTCCTCTCGATCAAAACAGAAAATAGCGCTGCGCCATCGGCAGGGTGGCGGCCGGCTCGCACACCAGCAGCTCGCCGTCGGCGCGCACTTCATAGGTTTCCGGATCGACCTGCATGCGCGGCGTCGCGCCGTTGTGCACCATGTCCGCCTTGGTCAGATTGCGTGTCCCTTTCACCGGGATCACCGTCTTGGTCAAGCCCAGGCGTTCGGCGACGCCGGCATCGAAGGCCGCCTTCGACACGAAGGTGAAGGACTTTTCCAGGCCGCCGCCAAAGGCGCCGAACATCATCCGGTAGTGCACCGGCTGCGGCGTGGGAATGGAGGCGTTGGGGTCGCCCATCTGCGCCGCCGCGATCATCCCACCCTTGAGGATCATGGACGGTTTGACGCCGAAAAAAGCGCTTTTCCACAGCACCAGGTCGGCGATCTTGCCCACCTCGATCGAGCCGACGACATGCGCGATGCCGTGGGTGATAGCGGGGTTGATGGTGTACTTGGCGATGTAGCGCTTGACCCTGAAATTGTCGTTTTGCGCCGTGTCGGGGGCCAGCGGGCCCCGCTGCTGCTTCATCTTGTGGGCCGTCTGCCAGGTGCGCAGGATGGTCTCGCCCACCCGGCCCATCGCTTGCGAGTCGGACGACATCATGGCGATCGCACCCAGGTCGTGCAGGATGTCTTCGGCGGCGATGGTCTCGCGGCGGATGCGCGACTCGGCGAAGGCCACGTCTTCCGCGATGGCCGCGTCCAGGTGGTGGCATACCATCAGCATGTCGAGATGTTCGTCGAGGGTGTTGACGGTATAGGGCCGGGTCGGATTGGTCGACGAGGGCAGCACATTGGTCTCGCCCACCGCGGCGATGATGTCGGGCGCGTGGCCGCCGCCCGCCCCTTCCGTGTGAAAAGTGTGAATGGTGCGGCCCTTGAAGGCGCCCAGGGTGGTTTCGAGAAAACCCGCTTCATTGAGGGTGTCGGAGTGAATCGCCACCTGCACGTCGTAGCGCTCGGCCACGGCCAGGCAGTTGTCGATGGCGGCTGGCGTGCTGCCCCAATCCTCGTGCAGTTTCAGGCCGATCGCGCCGGCCAGGATCTGCTCCTCGATCGGGCCCGGCAGGCTGACGTTACCCTTGCCCAGAAAGCCCAGGTTCATCGGGAAGGCGTCGGCGGCGGCCAGCATGGCGTGGATGTGCCAGGGTCCCGGCGTGCAGGTGGTGGCGGCCGTGCCCACCGCCGGTCCGGTGCCGCCGCCGATCATGGTGGTGATCCCGCTCATCAAGGCCTCCTCGATCTGCTGGGGACAGATGAAGTGGATATGGCTGTCGATGCCGCCCGCCGTGACGATCGACCCTTCGCCGGCGATGATCTCGGTGGCCGCGCCAATCGCCATCGTCACATCGGGCTGGATGTCCGGATTGCCCGCCTTGCCGATGGCGGCGATGCGGCCGTCCTTCAGGCCGATGTCGCCCTTGACGATGCCCCAGTGGTCGACGATGACGGCATTGGTAATGACGGTGTCCATCACCTCGGCGTGCAGGCGCTGCGACTGGCCCATGCCGTCGCGGATGGTTTTGCCGCCGCCGAATTTGACCTCTTCGCCGTAGGTCGCGTAATCGTGTTCGATCTGGATGAACAGATCGGTATCGGCCAGGCGGATGCGGTCGCCCGTGGTGGGGCCATACATTTCAGCGTAGGCAGCGCGCCCGATCATGGTGCTCATGGCAGTGCTCCCATCACCAGGCCGTTGAAACCATAGACCATGCGCGCGCCCGCCAGCGCCACCAGCTGCACGGTGCGCTGCTGGCCCGGCTCGAAGCGCACGGCGGTACCGGCGGCGATATCGAGGCGCATGCCCAGTGCGCCGGCGCGCTCGAACAGCAAGGCCGTGTTGACTTCATAGAAATGGAAGTGCGAGCCCACCTGGATGGGCCGGTCGCCGCTGTTGGCGACGACGACCGTCACGGTGGCGCGCCCCGTGTTGATGGCGATGTCGCCTTCGGCCAGCAGATATTCTCCCGGGATCATGGCTTCTCCTTACGGGATGGGATGGTGGACGGTGACCAGCTTGGTCCCGTCGGGGAAGGTCGCTTCGACCTGGATATCGGGGATCATCTCGGCGATGCCCTCCATGACGTCGGCGCGCGTCAGGATGGTGGCGCCGGCCGACATCAGTTCGGCCACGCTCTTACCGTCGCGCGCCCCTTCCATGATGGCGGCGCTGATCAGGGCCACGCTCTCGGGATAATTCAATTTGAGGCCGCGCGCCAGGCGGCGTTCGGCCAGGAGGGCCGCCGTAAAAATCAGCAGCTTGTCTTTCTCGCGGGGAGTCAGGTCCATGGTGATTCGCTTTTCGGGAAAAATTCAGGTATGCCAGCTGCGCGGCGAAGGCGCCGGGCAGCCGAGCAAATGGGGCCGCAGCAGCTGCCAGGCGGCCAGCATCACACGACGCGCCGTTTCGCTGTCGTCGCCCAGCAGGCGCGCCACGAACAACTGTTTTAACTGGCTGGCGCCCAGGGCGGGATCGAGGGCGCGGATCTGCGCGATCAGGGCCGGGGGCAGCGCCGGTCCCACGGCGATCAAAGTGGCGCACACGCTGGCGCCCTGCAAACCCGGCACACCGTGCATGGCCGCGCTGCCGGCCGCCATGGCGCCCTGCTCCCACCACAACAGCGCGCCGTCGCGCCGGATCTGGCTGCGCTGGCGCAGCACGCCCGTGTTGAAGGCTTCACCGGAAGCGCGCCGGCCGAAGCAGAGGATCTCGATGCCGATGTAGCGCGCCCCTGCCGCCAGTTCCACCGTGTGCTCCAGGCTGACGCAGGCGCCGTCATAGAAAATGGTTTCCTGCGGCAGCCATTCGAGGCAGGCCTCCGGTCCCGCAGCGAGGGTGACGCTCTGGCGCGACTGGCGGCCATTGGCGCGGTACCACTTGCCCGCGCCCGGCGTCGTCAGCAACACGTGCGCACCGTCCCCCACGGCGGCATCGACCGCCAGGGTGTCGCCGCCCACCACACCGCCGGGCGGATGCACCACGATGGCGTGGCAGATGGCGCCGCCTTCCGGATACAGGGCTTTTTGCACGCGCAAAGGCCCGCTGTGGCGCCGTTCCACCAGCCGCGTGACAGCGCCCTCCCGGGCAAAGCGCAGGCGCAGGCTGGCATGCCAGGGCGCCGGGGCGGTGTCGTGCAGGCGGACAGGATCGAGGTCGGTGGCGCAATCGGGCATAGCGTCCATTGAGCAGTTTATGTGCCAGCGCCGCCGACGCGTATTGGCGTAGATTGGCGCAAGCGCGCACCGTGGCCGTGCGCTCCCGCACCACGGCGGCGCACCGCACCAATCGAGGGAATTTAAAACTTGATGCCGACCGAGACCGCCAGCACGTCGCGGTCCGCCAGCGCGTTGTAATCGCCGCCCCAGATCGGGTTCCACACGATGTCGGCCAGATAGCGCTGGCGATATTCAAGATGCAGGCCCACGTTGGCGCTACGCCGGCCCTGGTTGATCAGGGCGTCGGCCGACCAGCCTTTGACGTCCTGCACATAGCCGATCGAGCCGGTGGTGCGCAGGCCCGCCACCGCCAACGGCAGCCGCGCTTCCACCCGCGCGCGCCAGGCCAGGGCGTTGCGGCTGACGTAGCCCCGCAAGCTGCATTGCAAGGCGGGATCGCTTATGTTCGGCGTGCAGACCGGCCCGATCGGGCCGGTGCCGAAAGCGTCGGAGCGGCCGTAGCGGCGCAGGGCGGGATCGGGCAGGCGCGCCACATGATTGCCGACGATCTCCGCCGACCAGCCCAGGCCCCAGGGACCGGCAGGCGCCAGCCGCCACCCGAGCTGCACCTGCAGCATGGGATAACGGTCATAGCCGTGGAAGATGCCGCCCGGCGCGATGGCCGCCGCGTCCTGGCGCAGCAGCGAGGGCTGGGCAGGAAAAATAAACGGCGGCAGCGCGTCGCCGGGGCTGAACAGCAGGGGCAGATTGGGACGGTAGGACAGCTCGCCGTACACGCCGCTGCGGTGGGCGAAGGTCAACGCGTCGAGCCGGATCGCATCCGGGTACTCGGTGAAGAAGGCCATGTTGCGGCCATCCGGATCGCCGGCAATCACGGCGGGCGCGGTGACGGCGCGGCTGCTGCGGCGCAGGCCGGGCACGGCCACGCGGCTGCTGTAGCGGGCGTGGTAGGCGCCCAGCTCCAGGCCGAGCGCATCGAGCTTCCAGCGCAGTGCCAGGCCAAACTGGCTGCCCGCCGGTTTGGGACTGGGCAGACGCTTCAGGTAGGCGCCCAGCGCCACCCGGGCGCGGTCGTTGACGTTGGGCGGGCCGCTCATGACCTTGTCGCAGCCTTCGCTGGAATAATCGCTGACGGCGCCGAAGCTGCCGCACATCTCGGTGGCGTTCGGCTTGAAGTGGGTCTGCAGATAGCCTTGCAGTGTCAGGGCATCGCGCCAGCCGGCGCTGGCAAACAGCATCGGCACCGGCACTTTCAGATCAGCGGCGCTGGCGCCGGCGCGGCGTGAGGCGGGAATGTCGCGCGGATTGAGCGTCTCCAGTCCGCCAGCGAAGGCCGTGTTGGCGCCCCACTCCAGGCTTTGCTGACCCACCCGCGCCAGAGCCCGCCACTGCCCGCCCGTGTAAGCCTGCTCGATCCAGGCATCGCCCACCACCAGGCCCGCAAAGCGCGACAGCGGTGGCGCGCCGGCGTCGCTCAGGGGCTGGCCGGCCGCGTAGCCGTCGATGCTGTTGCCCCAGCTGCGGGGATCGTCGCGCAGCGCCCAGTCGCGCCAGCCTTTGATGCGCAGGAAGCCCCGCGTGGCCTGGTAGCGCGCATCCAGATCGAGCATGCCGGTGATGGCGCGCGAGACGGCCTGGTGGCGGCGGAAATTCAGTTCGGCGTCGTCGGCATTGGCGCCCGTGCCGTTCAAGGCGGGCACGCCGGCAGCGGCGCCATTCGGCGCGAACGGCAGGCGGGGATCCGGGTCTTCCAGACGATACACGGCGCCGTATGCGATCCGCCCGCTGACATGCAGGCTCGGCGCCTGCCTGGCCTGCGCGCCGCCGGCCAGCGCTGCGAACAGCGCGGCCACTGCCGCGTACCGGTGCATGCCGTGTGCATTCCCCATGTCCACTGCCCTCCTCCCCACACGGGAAAAGCGTAGCCGTGGTGGCAGGCAGGGTCAATCCGAACCGGCGCCGCGATACAAAGTCATGCGGCCCGCATCGAACTGTGGCGCGGGCGCCCCGGCTAGCGGGTGCCGCTCAAGGCGTCGAAGGCGTCGGCGGTGCTCATGAACACCTGGCCCTTCAATCCGGCCAGCAGGTTGACGGTTTTGAGGCGGTCCATCACCGGGCCCTTTACTTCGGCCAGGTGCAGGGTGACGCCGCGGGCAGCGAGGGCGCGGTTGATTTCGGCGAGGCCGAACAGGGCCGAGGTGTCGATGGCGTTGACGGCCGAGAGGATCAGCACCAGGTGGCGCAGCGCGGGACGGGCCGCCGTTTCCCGTTCGATGCGCTCGGTGACGGCGTCGATATTGCCGAAGAAGAGAAAGGCGTCCACCCGCAGCAGCAGCACGGCGGGGTCGGTGCCGCCCGCCGTGCCTTGGGGGTAGCGCTCGACATTGCGAAAATGGTCGCTGCCGGCCAGCCGGCCCAGCACTGCGATGTGGGGCCGGCTGGCGCGCCAGATCAGGGTGGCCATCGACAGCAGCACACCGATCACCACGCCCGCCTCGACGCCGCCCGCCAGCACGCCGCCGGCGGTGCCCAGCAAGGCCAATGCATCGCTGCGGTCGTATTTGAGGGAGGTGCGCAGGGTTTCCATTTCCAGCATGCCCAGCACGGCGACGATGATGGTGGCGGCCAGCACGGGCAGCGGCACCAGCGCCAGGTAGCCGGTGGGCGCCACCAGCGCGAGCGCCAGCAGGCCGGCGCTGATGATGCTGGCCAGCGGCGTGTTGGCGCCGGCCGCCACGTTGACGGCCGCGCGCGAGATGCTGCCGGTGACAGGCAGCCCGCCCGACAAGGCGCTGCCGATATTGGCCAGGCCCAGGCCGGCCAATTCAAAATTCGCCAGCGGCTTGGCGGGCGCGCTGTCCGGATCGCCCGGGGCGGGCACGTTGGCCAGGGCCTGTGAGGACGACATGCTGATCAAAAAAATCATGAAGCCGATCAGCAGGGCCGGTTGCAGCAAGGGCTTCCAGTATGCGGGGGCGATGGCCAGGTTAAGGCCGGGCAGCCCGGCCGGCACGGCGCCGATGGTGGGCACACCGCCGCCCGCCACGCCGAGGCCCACCAGCACGGCGCCGCCCACCACCACCAGCATGGGCGCCAGCCGCGCGCCGATGCTGGCCGCTTCGGGATTGACTCCGGCGCGGCGCAACAGGCGCGCCAGGTGGCGCTTGGCGAGCAGCAGCAGGACAATGGCACCCACACCCAGCACCGCGCTGGCGGGATGGACGCGCAGGCGGCCGAACAGAGCGACCGTGCCGGCCGGCGCGTTTTGTCCCACCAGCGAGGCCGCCTGACCCCAGGCGATCACCAGCGCCGAGCCCAGGGTAAAACCGCTCATGACGGGGCGCGAGAAAAAATTCGCCAGAAAGCCCAGCCGCGCCAGCGCGCAGGCCAGCAGCACCGCCCCGCTCATCAGGGCCAGCTGGGCGGCCAGCACCCCGTGCAGGCCTGACCCGGGCGGGGACAGGGGCGCCAGCGCCGACGCCGTCATCAGCGAGATGATGGCCATCGGCCCCACCGACTGGGTGCGGCTGGTGCCGAACAGGGCGTACAACAGGGGCGGCACGATGCTGGCGTACAGGCCCGTCACGGGCGGCAGCCCGGCCACGATCGCATAGGCCATCGACTGGGGCAGCATCATCATGGCCACCACGATGCCGGCGCTGATGTCGCCGGCCAGGTAGCGGCGCTTGTACTGCCTGGCCCAGGCCAGCATATTGTTCAACTGCGTCAACGAGCGCTCACTGCATGGCCAGTTCGACGCAGTTGCGGCCGGCCCGCTTGGCGCGCGCCAGCGCCGCCGCGGCCCGCACCATCAGCGCGTCCGCGCTTTCTTCCGCTCCCGCCTGGGCCACCGCCATGCTGACGGTGAGGCGGTCGAAGCCGGGGAAGATGGTGGCGATGACGGCCTGGCGGATTTTCTCGGCCATCTTCAAGCCGTCGATGGCATTGGTGTGGGTGACCACGATCTGGAATTCGTCGCCGCCCGAGCGGGCCAGCCAGTCGCTGGCGCGCAGCTCGGCGCGCAGGGCCTGGGCCAGCACGCGCAGGGCGGCGTCGCCCACCGGGTGGCCGTAGCGATCGTTGATGGCCTTGAAGTGGTCGACGTCGATGGTGATCAGGGACAGCGGCGTGCCGTAACGGCGGGCGCGCTTGATTTCCTGTTCGAGCAGGGCCTCGCCGCGGCGGCGGTTGTTCACCCCCGTGAGCGCATCGAGGGTGGCCAGGTCGGTCAGGCGCGCCAGCAGGCTTTCGCCGTCACGCGCCATCTCCGCCATGCGCAGTCCCAGTCCCACCTGGCGAGACAAAGCATCGAGAGTGTCGAGTTCATCGAGCGAGAGGTGGCGGGCCTGGTCGAACATCAGGTTGATGGCGCCCAGCGGCGCGCCGGGCCCCCGTGCGCGGATCGGCACCCCCACCGCCATCGCCACGCCCATTTCTTTCAAGCCGGCGGCCAGCCTGGCGTCGCCGCATTTGACGGGATCGTCCAGCCAGGCCAGCTCGCCCCCGCAGGCCGCGATCAGGGCGGGGAACAGCTGGCGCAGGGGCGATTCGAGCAGGCGCGTACCCGCTTCCAGGCCCGGCAGGCTGGCCAGGTCGATGCCACCCGGCGCTTCCTGGGCCGCCAGCACCAGCTCACCCTTCGGATTGACTTCAAACATGGCGGCATGGATCACGCCGGGCCAGCGGGCCAGCGCCACGCAGACGGCGCCCGCCAGTTCGGCCGGATCGTCGATGCCGGCCACGGCGTCCAGTAGCGCCGAGCGCAAGACCAGCAGGCCGCGCAGCTCGGCCGCCTCGTCGCGCCCATTGGCGCTCTCGTTGAAATGGGAGGCGATGCGCTGGTTGACCAGGTCCGTGCCGGCCGGCGCGACCACGTAGTCGAGCGGGCCGAAGCGCATCAGGTCCGTCAGCCAGCTGCCGCAGCCATAGGCGCACAGCAGCAGCACGGGGCGGCCGGCGCGCTGGCGCACCAGCTGCCCCAGGGGCGCCAGGTCGATGCCGCGGTCGAAGCGGTCCAGGTCGATGATGAGCAGGTCGACGCATTCCGTGCTCAAAATGCGCCCGGCCTCGTCGGCATCGGCGGCCAGGAACAGGTGGTCGAACTGGGCGGCGCTGTCGGCTTGAAACTGGACGCGGCGCTCCGGCACCGGGTTCAGAAACAGTCCCACCTGGCGGGGACGGGGCGCGCCCTGTTGCGACATACGTTCTCCTGATCGGATGGCGCCGCCGAACGCCGCGCCCAGCCCATAGTTTGCCATAAAGCACATCAAGCTCCCAGCCCGCACGAATGGCAGACAATCATGGCGCTATGTGTGAACGCGCACGGAGAGCGCGTCGCTTCCGGCCAGATACTCATGCTGATAAACCCAATATCAAGGACATGCACCATGGCACAACAGGACGACGTCGCAGACAAGCAAAAGGCCATCCAGAGCCGGCAAGACCAGAAGGACGCTTCGGCGCCCAAGCAGAGCGAGGACAAGCCGGCAGTGCAGACAGGCCTGGTCGACCAGCCCGGCCTGCCCCTGCCCTCCCAGCACCTCTCCAAACCCGGCATCGAAGCGCAGATGGAATTGAAACCCCGCTTCATGGCCGAACACTACAAGGGCAGCGGCAAGCTGCAGGGCCAGGTGGCCATCGTCACGGGGGGCGACTCCGGCATCGGCCGCGCCGTGGCCGTGCTGTTCGCCCGCGAAGGGGCCGACGTGGCCATCTTCTATCTCAACGAACACGAGGATGCCGCCTATACCCAGCAATGCGTCGAGGCCGAGGGCCGCCGCTGCGTCACCGCCGCCGGCGACGTCAAGGATATGGATTTCTGCCAGGAAGCCGTCGACAAGGTGGTGGCCGAATGGGGCCGCCTGGACGTGCTGGTCAACAACGCCGCCTTCCAGGAACACGCCGAGTCCCTGCTCGATCTCACCGAAGAGCGCTTCGACGAAACCATGCGCACCAATATCTACGGCTATTTCCACATGGCGAAGGCTTGCCTGCCGTATTTGAAACGGGGCGCGGCCATCGTCAACACGGGTTCCGTGACGGGCTTGAAGGGCGCCGAACATCTGCTCGACTATTCCACCACCAAGGGCGCCATTCACGCTTTTACGATGTCGCTGGCGGCCAACCTGCTCGACAAGGGCATCCGCGTCAACGCGGTCGCGCCCGGTCCCGTGTGGACACCCCTCAACCCGGCCGACCAGTCGCCCGACAAGATCGCCCAGTTCGGCGGCACCACCTCCTACCGCCGCCCCGCCCAGCCGGAGGAATTGTCGCCCGCCTATGTTTTTCTGGCCTCGTCGATCTGCTCCAGCTACATCACGGGCGTGATCCTGCCGGCCACCGGCTCGGTCGGCGAATAATTATCTGAAGAAAGGGTCGCCATGGCCAGGAGCATGTGGAAGGGAGCCATCAGTTTCGGGCTGGTGCATATTCCCGTGGAAATGTACCCCGCAACGAGCGAGCACGCGCTCGACCTGACCATGCTGGACCGGCGCGACTTCTCGCCGGTGGGTTTCAAACGCTACAACAAGGGCAACAACAAGGAAGTGAGCTGGGACGACATCGTCAAGGGTTACGAGTACCAGGACGGCGAATACGTGGTCCTGTCCGACGAGGACCTGCGCGCGGCCAATCCCGAAAAGACGGGCGCCATCGACATCACCGCGTTTGTGGACGCCGAGTCCGTGCCTCTGCTGTTTTACGAGCAGCCCTACTACCTCGCCCCCGGCCGCGGCGGCGACAAGGTCTACGCCCTGCTGCGCGAGACCCTCAAAAAGACGGGCAAGATCGGCATCGCAACAGTCGTCATCCGCGTCAAACAACATCTGGCCGCCCTGGTCTGCGTGGGCGACGCCATTGTCTTGAACACATTGCGCTACGCCGATGAAATCCGCGACCCCGCCGAATTGAAGATTCCCAGCAAGTCCTCGAAAACGGCGGCCGTCACGGACAAGGAAGTCAAAATGGCCATGGCCCTGGTCGAAGGCATGAGCGAAGACTGGGACCCCGAGCAATACCACGACAGCTACCGGGAAGACGTGCTGGCCCTGGTCGACAAGAAAATCAAGGCCAGGCAAACCAAGACGATCACCGCGCCAGCGAAACAAGCTCGCCCCGCCAAATCGAGCAACGTGGTCGATCTGGTCGCCCTGCTGCAGCAAAGCCTGGGCAACAAGAAAGGCAAGGCGGCGGCGGTGGAACAGGACGAGGACGACGAGCCGCCACCGCCCAAACGCGCGCGCAAGCCGGCGGCCAATGACGATGACGAGGAAGCCGCCGCGCCCGCCCGCACGCGCAAGGCCGCCCCCGCCAAGCCGGTCGAGAAAATCGCCGCCCGC
>JACXTT010001611.1_pt1 | contig 37217 bp, 37 predicted proteins | sample 9270951 | NCBI WGS metagenome assembly JACXTT01 (sample SAMN15532306, study PRJNA645909) | rock metagenome | isolation source: weathered quartz diorite | place: Puerto Rico | collected 2017-06-21
CGCTTCAGCGATGCCACCCAAGGCCACAAGTCGGTACGGCTTGAGCCGCCGGGGCTTGCCCGTCGCGGCACAGCGGCTAAAGCCTGCGCACTCTACTGCTCTTGGCGGCATGCCTGAAGACATGCCCTGATACAACTCTCGCTTCCAACTGCACCACTACCGGTAATGCGGCTTACTTGATTTTTATCACGCTTTGGTGAGTTGCTCGGTCACTTCTGGAAGTCCGGCCGCGTGCCACGCGTCGAAACCGCCAACGACGTTGATCACATTGCGATGCCCGGCGCGCTCGAGTAAGCTGCACGCGATCATGCTGCGGTAGCCGCTCTTGCAGTGGACGGCAACGGGCTGGCTGTTGTCCAACACAGGCAACCCCTGAGGAAAATTGTCCAGGGCGAGGCTCTGAGCCTGCGCGATGTGACCTGCTTGCCATTCGCCGTCGCGGCGAACGTCGAGCACGCGCACGCTTCCCGAGCCCAGCTTCTGGTTCAACTCCTGAGCGGAGATTTGCGGTGTGCTTACAAGCGGAAGGCCGGCATTCTGCCACGCGAGCACGCCACCCGCCAGGTATCCGCGCACATCTTCGATGCCGACACGCGCCAGGCGCAAGGCCGCTTCTTCGACCTGGGCGTCCGTTTCCGCCACCAGCACGGGCTTCGATCCCAGCCCCAGAATTGTCCCAGCCCAAGAAGCGAATTGTCCGGACAGCGCAATATTGATCGAACCGGGGATGTGTCCAGCGGCGAACTGTTCCAGCGGACGCACGTCCACGATGTTTGCCTTCTGGTCGAGCAACGCCTGCATCTCGACGGGCGTAAATTCCGGGAGCGGCGGCCGGTCCGTCAGGGCTTTGGCGCCGGAGCGATTGATCTCTGCATCCTGAAGAAAATAGCCGGGCCGGGCGGGGAGATTCGCAGTCAACTGCTGGACGAACTCTTCCCGGCCCGGGATCTGGAGTGCGTAGTTGGTCAGGCGCTCGGTTCCGATAGTCGAGGAACGCTCCGCGCGCATACTGCGTCCGCAAAGCGATCCCGCCCCGTGCGCCGGATACACCAGCGTGGAATCGGGCAGCCGGAGCAATTTCTGGTGCAGGCTGTCGTAGAGCAAACCGGCGAGTTGCTGCGGAGTGTGGTTGGGCGATAAATCGGGGCGACCCACGTCACCGATGAAGAGCGTGTCGCCGGTCAGAACGCCCCATGGTTCGGAGGCTTTTTCTTCGTCCGTGATCACCAGACAAACGCTCTCGGGCGTGTGGCCTGGAGTTTCGAGAGCGCGCATCCGGACCGATCCCATCTTGACTTCAAAGCCATCCCGCAGCGGCGCATGCGGGAATCCGGCATGGGCCTGAGCGCCGATATAGATCTTCGCGCCGGTGCGAGCGGCGAGTTCTTTGTGTCCGGAAACAAAATCGGCGTGGAGATGAGTCTCGAAGATGTGACTGATCTTGAGCCCCTGCTCCTCGGCGGCCTCGAGATAGAGATCGACATCGCGCTGCGGATCGATGACCGCAGCTTCGCCCTCAGACCCAATCATGTAGGACGCATGGGCCAGACACGTGAGATAGAACTGTTCGAAATACATGTCGCCTCCCACACCGAGGTGGAATACTTCGACCCGTTCTAGATTATCACTGTCCCCGCGCCTAGCCGCTACTTCAACGACTTCGGTTCCGACCGGTTCTTCGGCGAATGCGCGTTCAGCAACGAAAGCAATTCGTGCGCGGATGCCGGCGCGCCCACCTTGCCCTGCCGAATAATCTCGCGTGCGCTCAGCTTTCTCCCATACAATTTTTCGTTAGCGCGATTGTCAGGCCGCAGCGTGGACCCTTCGAGCGAGATACCAGCAAATAATCCGCGCGACCGGGAATAGGACAAAATCTCAGCGCGCATCACGACATCTGTGGCGCCGGTAGCGGTGCGCCCCTTCGGGCCCGCGGCGGCGGCAGCGTCCGCACCCAGTTTCACTTTGCTGCCCATCAGGCTGTTGGCGCCGCGAGGGTTCATCACCAGCAGGACAAAATCGGTAGCCTGCCCTCCAAGTTGAAATCCAATATTTCCGCCTTCCAACGCGTACAACGCGGGCGCGCTCCAGGGTCCCGTAAAATGCTGCCCCGAACGGCACGTCATCACGCCCCGGCCGTAGCTTCCGCCGATTCCTATGGCCAATTTCAGAACCGATGGCAGAACGATCACGCACTCGGCTTTATCGAGAAGATCCTTCGGAATGTCGTCGGGGATATCGAGGATTTCCTTTAGGACCGTACCCGACTCCTGGACACGATCGCTCTCTTTTTCGCTGTCCGCCGCCATCGGCAAAACGATGGCGAACAGGGAAAACAGCGCAGTCAGCAGTTTTTGCATGGAACCTCCGCAATCAGGAAAAAATACCCTGGGAATGTATAGAAGACTATCTGATATTGCCAGCGGTGCACGCCACTTTCCAATTCGCCCGCTTGGCGGGAAGATAGCGCAACTCGATTTCTTTTTCAGCACCGGTTCCCAACTCGTTGACCGGCCTATGTTTAAAGTTCACACCGGATGCGTACTCCTTTTGTAACTTGGACATACAGCCGGGAACGGCCTAGAGTCGGTCGAAGTGGGTTTGAAGGGCCTTCGGCCCCTGGCGTGCATCGAATGGTGTGGATCTTCTATCGGCGCGGGCGCGGAGCAGATCAGAGCGAAGAAATGACGAAGTACATCCAATTCGGTATTGCACTCATCGCGGCGTGGAGTTTATGCATTCCCGCTTGGGGTCAAGGGACCGCGCACGCGAGTCCTGCGATCGCGGCTGCTTCCAGTTACGGCGCTGCAGTCGCAATCACAGGCGGAACTAACGGCACGGACGAACCGATCCTCACTATCAAGAAACGAGTGGATGAGGTCAACGTCCTGTTCATCGCGACCGACCGGCACGGCAAATTCGTGCGCAATCTGAATCAGAGCGATTTTTCGATCCTCGACGATCACAAGCCGGTGCAAGCCATCGTAAATTTCCGGCGCGAAACGGACCTGCCCATTCAAATGGGGCTGCTGGTGGATGTAAGCGCTTCCGTGCGCAGCCGGTTTGATTTTGAAAAAGAGGCGGCTACAGGATTTCTACAGCACGTTCTGCGCCCCGGCTATGACAAGGCCTTCGTCGTGGGGTTCAACAAGAATAGCCAACTCACGCAGGATTTCACCGACAACGTACAACTACTGTCGGCAGGCGTCCACGAACTGAACGACGGCGGCGGAACCGCGCTTTATGACGCAATCTACAAAGCGTGCAAGGAAAAACTGCACGAGCGGACCGATCGTCCAGTGCGCAAAGCGATCATCGTGTTGAGCGATGGCGAAGACAACCAGAGCGAAGTGACGCGGAGCCAAGCCATCGAAATGGCACAACGCTCTGAAGTCTTGATCTATGCGATTTCTACCGATGACAGCGGCCTGATCCTGCGCGGCGACAAAGTTCTCGAAGACCTGGCGTCGGCGACCGGCGGTCGCGCCTTCTTCCCGTTTAAGATGAAGGACATCACCCACTCATTTGCCGCCATTGAAGACGAACTGCGCAGCCAGTATGCGGTCGCGTACAAGCCTTCGGATTTTGATGCTGACGGGCGCTACCGCTCCATCGAAATCATTGCTTTGAAGAAAGACCTGCAAGTCCGGGCCCGGCGCGGATACTACGCCCCGCGCCAATAAGCGGACTTCCCCTTTAGAACAAACCGTACACGCTCAACTGCTTCTGCGCCGGAACATACACTTTTCCGTTCGCCACCGTGGGCACGGTAAATTTCACAGCGTTCCCGGGATTGTCGCGTGCCGAGTTTTGCGTTGTGTTGTAGAGTTCTGTGCTCAAGTTGGTTGCGTCGTAGGCGTGAAGCTTCGCGGGATTGCCGTCGGTCTGCAAGGCCCACACGATTCCATTGCTGGCGCCATTCGCGGAAATTGAGGGAGTGGTTCCCGGGTAACCGAAAAACGTGCCAGTGTTGGAAACTGGCGTAGTGGAGAGCAATCCGGCTACTGGGTCGAGGCTGAACATCTTGAGGTTGTCGCCGACTCCGCCAAAATAAACGTTGTTGTTCCAGAACGCGGGCATTCCCCACATGCCGCCCACCGCGCCCGGCAGATTCTGGAAGATTTGGTCGTCATTATTGGGATTGAACTTGCCCATATTGTTGCGGTTGGTCAAATAAACTGTTCCTTCTTTCCCTACCTGCACCAGTAAGTAGGGATGCTTCTTCCCGGGACGATCGGGAATCAGCAGCACGCCCCCGGACCCGAGGTCTGTATCGGTGTTCTCCAGAAATTGCTGATCGTGGGGAGTGAAGTAATCCTTGGCGACCAGTTTGCCGACCAGGTTGAAACCAAGCTTGATGATGCTGTCGCCGTAGTCCCTGCCACCCACGTCCTTGTCAAACGTGCCATTCCCGCTGGCAATATAGAGCAGGTTGTGCGAATCTGCCGCGATGCCTGCTCCCGCCTGCCAGAATCCGCCCAAGCCTCCGTTCGGAGTCGCGTTCCACACGCCCTTCTGCTGGAGAGTTTGAGCATCGTACGCCAGCAGCCACCCGTGATAGGGTCCGATGTCGCAGTGCGACGCCCAGCCAATGTAGACCAGTCCATTTTGTACGAGCAGTCCGACACGCTGCCCCTCACGAAGCGGATCGAAGGTGACTTTCTTACCGCCGTCAGCGTTGCCGTTGAATTGCGCCTGAATCGCCAACGGCCCACCAAATTTCTCTGCGCCCGAAGTGATATCGAGCGCATGCAGGCGCTGCACAAAGTTGCCATTCTCTTTCGTCTTTGCCGTCAGGTACATGGTGTTGGTCGAGAGGTCAATCGCCGGGGTCCCGGTAATGCCGATTTCCGGTACCAGATCACTGCAGCTTACGTCGTTGCTGGTTACGACGTTAATCCCCGCCGCGGGATTGATGAAACTTACGTGCCACAAGGGACTCGCATTTGCTCCCGTGTTGTTGTCCGCGTCGAAGGCATAGACGCTGTCGTGTTCGGTCGCGACATAAACGACGTTGTGCGTACCCTTGCCCTGAATCGCCACGTTAGGCACGTACAACGGCTGGGCATAGACGTATCCGTCCACGACCTGAGTGAAGAGCTTCCCGAACTGTGTTTTGTTGACGTTTGCGGGGGTGAGGACAGTTTCGCTGGTGTTCTGTCCCGTGCGGTAGTTGTCGTTGTGCTGGGTGGTGACCGCCACCTGCGCAAGGGCTACGCAGGCTAGAAAAAATGTTGCGAACAGGGAGAGGGCAATAGGACGCGAGGCCATAGTAATTCCCTTCATTTTGGTGTCTACCTGAGTCGGAGAGCCCAAGACGGGGCGGAGGGGGCCCTCAAGTATGCAGGAGAGTGTGGGTCATGCACTGCCTAATTGTCAAGAAAAACGGCGCGGGGAGCCCAGTTTCAGCGAATATGAAGTGCGAAAATATTTGCAGTTGTCCCGTAAGAGCAAGTTCTCAGTTCCCAGTTCTCGGGTCGATTGCATCGGTAGAGATGCTAGTTCTTTGCGCTGAGAACTGAGAACCGTCCATTGCGCGGGCTCACTGCGTATGCTACCGTCCCCTTAAATCCGCATCGAGGTGAAAATTCATGGGCTGGATTGTCCTCGCAGTCGTAATTCTCTTTGGTTTCTTTCTGATTGGGATGTACAACAGCCTGGTGCAGCTGCGCGTGCGCGCGGACTCGGCCTGGTCCGATATTGATATACAGCTGAAGCGCCGCCATGACTTGATCCCCAACCTGGTCGAGACCGTCAAGGGATACGCCGCACACGAAAAAGGTACGTTCGAAAACATCGCGAAGTTCCGCTCCATGGCCATGCAGGCTACCGGGCCGGCGGATAAAGCCGTGGCGGAGAATCAGCTTACCGGCGCGCTGAAGAGCTTGTTTGCGGTGGCGGAAAATTATCCGCAGCTCCAGGCGTCGCAGGAGTTCACCCAGCTCCAGAATTCTCTCAGCGAAACGGAGGACGCGATTCAAAATTCGCGCCGCTATTACAACGCCGTGGTGCGCGATCTGAACACCAAGATCCAGTCGTTTCCGACCAATATCCTGGCCGGGATGTTCGGATTCCAGCAGAAACAATTTTTTGAGACTGCGGCCGTAGACCGGGAACCGGTCGCGGTGAAATTCTAGGAATGAGGCGCACGCGATTCAGCCCCCTGTGTACCCCTGTGTTCTCTGTGGTTCAAGCTCTTTTTGTATTGCTGCTAGGACTACTGCCTGCTGTCGCCCAAGTCCGAAACTGGCGCATCGCTGATTTCAAAGACACCATCGCCATCAGCGCCGATGGCAGCGCCCTCGTCAGCGAGAAGATCACGCTGGTGTTCGTCGGCCAGTGGCACGGCATCCATCGCACGATCCCGATCGAATATCCCGGACCCCACAGCACAAATTACACGTTGTTTGTCGACGTGAAGAGAGTGACCGACGAAAACGGGAACAAGTTGAAGTACGAGTCGAGCCGGTCGGGCGACTTCCGGGACTTGAAGATCTATATTCCCGGCGCGGAGGATACCACGCGCGTCGTGAACATTGACTATGCGGTGCGTAATGGCATCCGCTTCTTCGATTCGCACGATGAGTTCTACTGGAACGTAACCGGCAACGATTGGCCGGTGCCGATCGATCATGCGACAGCTTTCGTCGCGCTGCCGGAAAACGCCGGCGGCGGACTGCGCGCCCAGGCGTTCACCGGTGTCTACGGGTCCACGGAGGGCGAGGCGACCTCGGAAGTCAAGGGCGCTGACGTCATGTTCGAGACCACTAATCCGTTGCCCATGCGGGGCGGGCTGACCATCGATATCTACATCCCGAAGGCCGTGCTGAAAGAACCGAGTGCGCTGACGAAGTTGGGCTGGTTTCTGGGCAGCAATCCAATCGTGTTCTTGCCGTTTCTAACTTTGGCCGTGATGTTCGGTCTCTGGCACACAGTAGGCAAGGACCCCGACCCTGGCGTGTCGGTGGCGCCCCTGTACGAACCACCCAAGGGGTTGACGCCTGCCGAAGCTGGGACGCTGATCGATGACTCGACTGACCCCAGGGACATCACGTCGACAATTGTGGATCTGGCGGTGCGCGGCTATATCAAGATCGAAGAGAAAGTTGATACGTTTCTGGTTTTTAAAAAGAAGGATTATGTACTCCACCTGCTCAAACCGCGCGAACAGTGGGGCAACGATCTTTCTCCGCACGAACGGGTGATGCTGGAAAACATCTTCGCCGGAGGAGCTGAAACCCAGCTCTCCAGTCTTAAAAACCGCTTCTACACTGCCATCCCGGTGATACGCCAAGACATTATGTCCGCGCTGAAGCGGAAAGGTATGTACATGCTCGACCCGGGATTGGCCAACGTATACAGTATCGCGGCGGCGATCGCCATCGGTCTACTGGTGGTGGTGTGCGGGTACCTCGGCTGGACGAGCTTGTTCAACTCGATTCCATTGTTCATCGGAAGCGGGCTGATCTCGGCGCTGGTCTGGTGGCTGTTTGCGCGTCAGATGACGGCCAAGACTGTGCTGGGCGCGCGCACGATGGTGGCCGTCCTCGGCTTTCAGGAGTTCATGAATCGCGTGGACGCGGATCGCATCAAACGCCTGCCTCCCGACACGTTTGAAAAATATTTGCCTTACGCCATGGCGTTGGGGGTCGAACAACATTGGGCGCAAGCCTTCGCAGGGATCGTGAGGGACCCACCCAACTGGTATGTTTCGCAGGGTGGCTATAGCGGATTCAATCCCATCTTCTTTTCAAGCTCGATGCACAACATGGCTTCCGATATGCACCAGGTGTTTGTATCTGCCCCGCGGGCTAGCTCATCAGGCTCGGGGTTCGGCGGTGGTGGATTCAGCAGCGGCGGAGGGTTCTCCGGTGGCGGGTTTGGCGGGGGCGGGGGTAGCGCGTTCTAACAGGGCCCACCCTGTCGGAAGACGCTCTCTTAGATGTAGGCGATGCAATCGATCTCGACCAAGGAGTTACCCGGCACTCCTCCTGCTGCAGCGATGGTGGTGCGCACCGGCGGCTCGTTGCCGAAGCGTCCCCGATAGACTTCGTTCATGCCGTCGTAGTCTTTAATGTCGTTGAGGTACACATTCACTTTGAGAACCTTTTCCATGGATGAGCCAGCGTTGACCAGCTCTTTCTCCATCTCGTCGAGGACATGTTTTGTGTGAGCCTTGATGTCACCGGGAAAATGCGCGCCCTTGCCGGCGATGAACAGCAGGTTACCAAAAGAGACCGCGCCATTGAACAGGGGCGCCTTCTCGGGCTTTTCGCCTTTGCCGTAGTAGACCTTCTTTTTGCCTGATTCCTTGGCCGCTGCCCGTCCAGTCCCAACGACACTGGCAGCAGCGATGACAGCCGCGCCGCCCTTCAGCAATTTACGCCGGTCTTGTTTCAAGGGTATGCACCTCACTCGGGATTCACAGTTCTTCGCGTCTCAATCACCACACAGTGGCAGAGAATAACGCTTCTGGCAGGACAAGCACAATGCCGTTCCGGCGGGGTGTCGCCAGAGTGCCGTCCCTTACGGGACTACGTTCTTCTAGGGACGCTGAGGCGACACGTCCTGCGGAAAACTCTTCAGGGCAACTTCGCGCGATCGCGAGGTGGTTTTCTTGGCTTCGTCGGTGGCGTTTTCTGTCAGCGTCCCTTTAAGCACGTAGTACGCCTCATCGCCCACTTTCTTACCCTCGCCCCGTTCCACGATTCCGCGAAACTCGAACCAGATGCCATGTATGGTCTGGGTGGTGAAAGCGAGCTTGTTGCCATCGAGCTTGCCCTGCTTGAAAAAGTGATCGAGAAATACCCCGCGATCACTCTCGTTGTCGCCGAACCGCGAGACAAATCCCGTCACGTTTCCCTTGTCTTCCACCGTGACCTGCACAAATTCGCCGTCCCGGAGAAAGTTGTACATGCCGGAATATTCTGTGCCGGGCTGCGCGGAGGCGGGGGCTTTGTTCTCTTGCGCCGCGGCAATCGCCAGAGCAAGGGCAACAAAACAAACAAGTTGCAGCGAGTAGCGACGCATTCTCACCTCAGAACAGAAAATGGTTCGATGCTGATCCCGGTCCAGGCAAAACGATTCTCCTCGGCCAAGGTCGGCTATAATCTTCCTACAGAATAGCCGTCCGGAGCGATTGCTGAAAGCGCTTCGGACCCCGCCTTCCGGGGCTGCCATCGAAGGAGTTTGTGATTGCGTATTTCGGAACCAGGGATGGAGACCCCAAACAGGGATTCCTTGAAGCTTCTGGTTGAACTGGAACCTCGCCGCCGCGCCTTTTGGAGCAGCGTGGCCGCCGCGCTGCGCCCGGTACGGCTGTCCCGTGAAATGGAACTCGGTCTGTGGCGTGACGTATTCGTCCGGCGGGGACTGCCTTGGGGTCGCTTCCTTCAGTCGGTGATTCTGCATTCGGGCGCTGCCGCCCTGATCTGGATGCTCTCTTCGGCATGGCTGCGCCAGGAAAGCATCGTCGCGACTCCAGAATTCGAGCGTTCTTCGCTAATCACCTATTCGCCGGAAGAATACCTGCCGCCTTTGGATACCGGCGTGTCAGACCCAGCGCCGCCTGCCAAAGGAGATCCGGAATACGCCAAGCAGCCGATCTTGTCTGTGCCTCCAGAAGCCGATAACCGGAAACAGACGATCGTCGCACCGCCTAATATCCGGCTGAATCACGACGTGCCCCTGCCTAACATGATTGCGCTGTCGACTCCCGCACCGGTCGTTCCGATCGAAGCGACGCGAGCTCCGCTCAGCCGACTGGCCGCGCCGGAAACGCAGGTCGTAGCTCCGGCACCCGAGCTCGACACTGCTCAGAACCGCGTGGTTCGCAGCGCGCTTACATCGCCGATCATTGCACCACCTCCCGAGGTGACGTCCACTCGAACCCGCGGCATGGCTGGTCCGGATGCGTCGGTCGTTGAGCCTCCGCCGGATGTGACGAGATCAGCCGTGGGGCGCGCGAACGCTCTCAATATCGGGCCGAGCCAGGTGGTCGCACCGGCTCCGCAGCTTACCGTCGCCGAGCAGCATACCTTGTCGGGACGCGGGACCGGCGGTTTGCCCGCGGGCGCGGTGCCCGTGGCTCCACCGCCGAGCATCGGCGGCGGCGTTGGCGGAAGCAGAGCGTCCGGACGGCTGATCGCGCTGGGGATTCATCCTGTCGCGCCGACTGGGCCGGTTGCGACTCCGGGCGGCAATCGCCGGGGAACGTTTGCCGCGAATCCGTCAGGAAAAATGGGCGCTGCAGGAATTCCGGGGTCAACGCAGTCGTCAAGCGCGAAGGCATCCGGCAATGGAACTAATGGTAGTAACGGTGGTGCCCGCGGCCGCGGAGATAATTCTCTTCCGGGCGGTCTATATGTGGGCGCAGCCGACCCCGCGTCGCTCGCGTCCTCAAACGGGGATACCCGCGAAATAGCCAGTGCGACTCCGCCGCGCCATGGTGGCAGAGCGAAGGTGGCTGCTCCGGTTTCGGACGATAAGGTCACCGATGTTGACCGGCAAGTATTTGGCGGCAAGCGTTTCTATTCCATGATCTCCAACTTGCCGAATCTGAATTCCTCAACTGGCAGTTGGGTGATCCGTTTTGCGGAACTTAAGGCGGGGCAAAAGCCGGGTGAGCTGAGCGCCCCGGACGCAATCCAACAATCCGACCCCGGTTATCCGATCGAATTGATGCGGGCGAATGTGCAAGGCACGGTCACGCTCTACGCGGTCATCCATTCAGACGGCACAGTAGGGGACATTCGCGTCCTGACCAGCCCGGACGATCGCCTCGACGCATTCGCCAAGAGCGCGCTGGCGCGCTGGAAGTTCCGTCCCGCCACCAAAGACGGGCGGCCGGTCGCTCTCGAAGCAGTTGTGATGATTCCTTTTCGCGCCAAGCGCAACAACTTCTGACGCTAATCCTTGATTTCAATTCCAGCGGGCCTTGGAGGCGCGGCGCAGGCCGGGCAGGACGGCTTCCAAGTAGGAGATGACTGCCTGCAGACGTTTCGGTTCCGACAAAGTCGTGAGCAGGTTCTGTTTGAAGTCGAGATCAAGGGGGAGCGAGCCAGCCAGCAGGAACGAAAGATGCTCGGCACCCTCTTCCGGGCCACCGGCATCGGCTCCCGCCAGCTTCGTGATTTCCGCGTGCAGGCGTACCGCCTGCTCCACCAGGTGAGAAGAAGGCGTGCCCGGCTCGTCTTCGATCACTGTAAATTCCGCCTGCAGAAACGGACGTTCTTCGTGGACCTGAAGCACCTCAAAGCGCTCGACTCCACGAGTCAGGATGTCCATGCGGCCATCGTCATAGCGCTTGGTGACCTCGATAATCTCCGCAGTGCAGCCGATCTCAGCGACGCCATCTGAAGAGGCGCGCACCACCCCAAAGGGCTTTTTCTCATCGAGGCACTCCGCGATCATTTCTTTGTAGCGGGGCTCAAAGACGTGCAAGGGCAGAGGAACGCCAGGCAACAGAACCAGATCGAGCGGAAACAGAGGCAACAGCAAACTCACGACGTCTCCTGTGACGGTTCGATTTTACGCCAGCGGTTGACTCGGTTGCACTCCAGGCGATACAAGGGTCGCCATGGAGATGGCAGGAAAAGTTGTCGTTGTTACCGGCGCTTCCATGGGTATCGGGGAAGCGATTGCCAAAATCTTTGCCGAACAGGGAGCGAGTGTCGTACTGCTGTCGCGCGACGCGAGCCGCGCGGAGGCGGCCCGTCATCGAGTCGGCCTTACGGATCGCACGCTGGCCATGGCTTGCGACGTGCGGCATCGAGAGGAGATCGACCGGGCACTCGGGCTGACCCTGCACCATTTCGACCGCGTCCACGTGTGGGTCAATAATGCGGGCGTCGGTATGCGAGACACGGTTGCGGATATGGAAATGTCGGCCTGTCGCGACCTGTTCGACACGAACCTGTTCGGCGCGATCGCGTGCATGCAGGCCGTGGTCCCGGCGATGCGAGAATCGGGCGGTGGGAGCATCATCAACATTTCAAGTGTGGCCGGTCACATTCCGTTGGCCTTCGGCGCTGCCTACTCGGCCAGCAAATTCGCCATGAATTCAATCGGAAAGGCTGCGCGTCTGGAATTGCAGGGCGATAACATCCACGTGCTCACGGTGTGTCCGGGATATGTAGCCACCGATTTTGGACAGAACATGATTGCGGTGAAGCGCGGCAATGCGCGTCCCAAGGCGGTACGCGGTATCACCGCCGAGCGAGTCGCGCGCGCGGCCTATCACGGATATCGCCAGAAGAAGCGTGAGGTCATCGTGCCTTGGACTATGCATCCGGTGGTGAAGCTGTATCAGTTACTTCCTAGCCTGGTCGAGTGGGGCATGATGAAGGTGATGCCGCGGCCGGAAGTTGGGAAGGCGAGCTAGACGAAACTTCCGCGCTTCGGTCGGCGCTCCGAACGTTGCCGCATCAGGGCATCGCTTGAGCGATGCCGCTAAGTCGTCCTTCGAGAACCGGCTTTAGCCGCTGTGGCCTCGTCTGTAAAAAAGCGTAAATCCCGCTACCGTTTTGGCATCCGGCGCATCCAAAGAAACAGGCAGAACTGCAGTCTTCCACCTCCTTCACAGGGCTGTTTGCACGGCGGCCCCGGGGGTGGAGGCTGCCGTTAATTCTTCGACGTCCTCTTTCCGCTACACTATTGCTATGACACTCCCGTTTCGTGATGTACGGCTGATGCTGATGCTGATGTTGTTGATGTTGTTGATGTTGTTTGCCCTGCTGCCTGTGGTCCGCGCGCAGGAGGGTTCGCTCGACAAGTCCGAACCCAAAGGGATTACGGTGGATGAGATTGTCAAACGCTTCGCCGCCAAGGAGAAGGAGTTCTCTCAAGCGCGCGACCAATACACCTACCGGCAAGACGTTAAGGTACAGACACTCGAAGGCGACACTCCCGACGGCGGCGAGTACCGCCAGGTTTTCGACGTGAGTTTCGACGACAAAGGGCACAAGGTAAGAACGGTTGTTTTCGCGCCGCAGAACACCCTGGTTCGCATTGGAATGACCACGGAAGATTTTGACGACATCGAGAACCGTCTCCCGTTTGTGCTCACTTCGGATGAAATTGGCGAGTACGACATCCTGTATATCGGGCAGCAGAAACAGGACGAATTGAGCACCTACGTCTTCGATATCGCCCCGAAGCAAATCCTCGGCAAGAAACGCTATTTCCAAGGACGAATCTGGGTGGACGACCACGATTTTCAGATCGTGAAGACCTATGGCAAGACGGTACCCGACATCAAAAAGAAGAAAAACAGCGAGAACCTGTTTCCGAAATTCACCACCTGGCGCGAACAAATTGACGGCAAATATTGGTTCCCCACCTACACCCGCGCCGAAGATACGCTCAAGTTCGCGATTGGCGATGTGAGGATTCGCGAGATCATCAAGTACACGAACTACCAGAGGTTTGGATCGAAAGTGACGATTACCTACCAAGGGGAAGAAGTGAAGAAGGTAGACCCTAAACAGCAACCGGACAAGCCGCAGGAGAAACCGCAGTAGGAGCAGTCAGCATTCAGCCGTCAGCGATTGCCAAACACTCTGGATACGCTTAACCCTTCCAGTGCCTTGCCTGGCGCCTCTTCATGTCCGCCAGTTCATCTTTGATCTGCACCAGTCGCAATCGGCGTTGCTCCAGAGCAGATTTGTCCGTCTGGGTATGGGAGTCGCGATCCTGATACTGGGAGTTCATATCTTGCAGGTCTCGTATTTCCTGCCTTAGGCCAACCAGCCGCTGTGTGACGTCGACGAGGTCCATAAAGTCCATCATACGCGCCTTTCGAGTTAGCGAAAGGAAGAGCCTTCGCCATTTGGCCTGAACCATCCGAGTACCCGCGGAGTGACTGACGTAACCAGTGCCGAAAGCGGGTTCTGCTATACTACTGATGACGCTATTTCCACGGTTTGCTCGTCACGCGGTGGTCCCTGGTGGGACCAGATTCATCTCCGCATTTCCTGCCCGCCGTTTATTTCAGCGTAAATCTAAAGTGTGAGCGGCACGGAAACGCCAGACGTGTGTCTGAGTGTGTAACCAAGGGCCTCTCCAAGAAAGAAACGATCGAATGACTGCATTTTCACAACTGCCCCTCTCCGCTGCGTTGCAGCAGAAGTTGGCGGCAGCTCAATTTTTAACCCTAACCCCCATCCAAGAGCAGGCCATTCCGCCCGCGCTGGAAGGCAAAGACGTGATCGGCACGGCCCAGACCGGCACCGGCAAGACGCTGGCGTTCTTGCTCCCGATTATCGAGATGTTGGATCGCGAACCGGCACGCCAGGCGCTTGCGCTGGTTCTGTTGCCCACGCGTGAACTGGCCATGCAAGTTCACGAGCAATATGAACAATTGCGCAGGAAGACCATGCCGAAAGCCGCGCTCGTAATCGGCGGCGTATCCGAGAAATCGCAGATCCAGGGCCTCCGGGCGGGCTCTCCCCTGGTCATTGCGACACCGGGACGGCTGCAGGACTTCATTAACCGTAGACTGGTTGACCTCCGCAACGTGAAGATGCTCGTGCTCGACGAAGCCGACCGGATGCTGGATATGGGTTTTCTCCCAGCCATCCAGCGGATCGTGTCGGTGCTGCCGACACGCAGGCAGACGCTGTGTTTCTCAGCAACTCTGGAGCAATCGGTTGCCGGGCTGGTGCATGACTACATGCGCGACCCGGTGCGAGTCGCTCTAGGATCAGTTTTGAAGCCGGCGGAGAGCGTCCAGTTGCAGGCCTTCGAAGTTCGTCCCGGCGAAAAGTTGGACGTTCTGCGGCAGTTGCTCGATGGAGAAAAGGGACAGACGCTGATCTTCGCGCGCACCAAGCGCGGTGCGCAACGGCTTGCCAAGGAACTTGAGCGGGACGGCTTCTCCTGCGCAGTGATTCATGGCGACCGCACACAATCGCAACGTAACGGAGCGCTTAGCGGATTTCAGGAAGGACGCTTCCAGGTGCTGGTCGCCACCGACATCGCTTCGCGCGGCTTGCACGTCGACGACGTGGCGCACGTCATCAATTACGATCTGCCCAAAATGGCCGAGGATTTCATTCACCGTGTCGGGCGCACGGGACGGGCCGGCTTGCAAGGCCGGGCGTCCTCGCTGGTCGCAGGCGTAGAGGTCATGGAACTGCGCCAGATCGAGCGTACTTTACAGTTACGAATCGAACGGAAGCAGGTGGATGCTTCCGCTAGCGACCGCCCGAAGCGCATCGTTCAAAACACGCTGCCAACTCGCACCTTGTCTGCGTTGCCGGGTGAGGTTTTTGTTTAGAAGGAAGAGACTGAAGGCACCGGGGCCGTGCGCCCCGGTAGTCTCAACAGGCCTTTAAGAATCGATTTTACTAACGTGCGGTGTAGCGAACTCGTCCGGTTCATCGGAGCCGATTCGGAAAAGCGCCGCCTGCGCTTCTGCGGCCTCTCGCATCTCGCGCGCCTCGTCCAGTTCGTCCACGCTACCTTCCGGCCGATCCTGCTTGCTCTGGCTCTTGCGTTCCGCTTTGTCGCGAGCTTTTTGCTGTCGCGCTTGTTCTTTCTGACGCTTTGTAAACGTCGATCGTCCTCTTGGCATTTACAAACCCCCGTTTCTGTAATGTCGGTACTGGGCCGGGCAGCGCTCGTCGGCTGAATCGGCGGAGCTACCAGCGCGGCTCGCGGGGCTGGCGAGCGTGGCCATGATAGTCATCGCGTCCGCCACCACCACCAAACCGCTGGCCACCACTCTTTGGCCGGTCGGTCTTGGGCTTGGCCTCGTTGATCTTCAACGCGCGCCCTCCCAATTCTTTGCCGTCCAGCGCTGCGATCGCTTTGTCGGCTTCGCCGGCGTTGGTCATTTCGACAAATGCAAAACCACGCGAGCGTCCGGTTTCGCGGTCGGTCACGATGCTGATCTTTTCTACCGCACCGTGCGCCTCGAAGACTGTGCGCAACTCAGACTCGGTAGTGCTATGGGGCAGATTTCCAACGTAGAGATTCTTCATTGCGCTCCTCGCGTGCTTCTCTTCTATTGTAATCCAGGCGGGATATTGCCGCTTTTCTCTGCCGATTCTCAGTAAAAGAGGTACTTTCTCCACTTGTCGTCGGAGTGCCCCATGAGCCGCATAATGTGGCGGCTGGTGTGGAGATTGAAGGAGCGAGGCTCCCGCATAGGCTTCATGTTGGCCTCGTGCGGGAGGTGGTTCCCCTTGCGGCGGTTGCAGGGATGGCAGCAGGCCACGAGGTTCTCCCAGGTTGAAAGGCCGCCGCGGGACCGCGGGATGACGTGGTCGAGAGTGAGCTCGCCCGAAGGCAGAGTCGTACTGCAATACTGGCAGGTATTGCGGTCGCGCAGCAGGATGTTCTTGCGGGAGAGCGCACGCGACTGGTGTGGAATCCGGCGATACTCAAGCAGACGGATGACCGACGGCACGCGCACAGCCAGGCGCGCCGCGTGCAGGAAATGTCCATTCTCTTCTTCGGTCATGGCAACACCCTTGAGCACCAGCACGATGGCACGTCGTGCAGCGCAAACATTGATGGGCTCGTAGGAGGCGTTGAGGACCAGTACAGGCTGATGCAGAGCATGGCCATCGCTCTGCTGATGTATTCCGGAGGCGAACAGCGCCCCGGACAGGTGGCCATGTCCACCTCCCAACGCCGAGTTGTAGCTCCTTAAAGACATAGTGCCTAGCCGTTCGCCGCCGCTGCCAGGCGGTCCACGTTTTCTTGTTCCCGCGCTTGCTCCGGCACGGCGAATATTTCGGAGACCTTCAACGTGCGTGCCACAGTTGCAACCCACACGCGGCTTGCTCCGGCACGGCGCAGAACCCGTGCGCACTCGGAAACAGTGGTGCCGGTGGTATAGACATCGTCTACCAGCAGCACGTCGCGTTTCGCAATCTGCCCAGGATCGGTGACCGCAAAAGCCCCGCGCAAGTTCTCTCTTCTTTGATGCCGGGTCAGGCCGATTTGCGATTCGGTTTCGCGTCGGCGCGTCAGCAAAGCGGTCGAGATCTGCAGGCGTTCCGGGCACGCCAGTTGTCTCAGTGCAGCGCGAGCGATCAATTCGGACTGATTGAATCCGCGCTGGGCGCGCTTTCTCTCATGCAGCGGCACTGGGACTACGGCGATCAGTCCGGGTGGCAGAGTCTTCTCAAGACTGGTAATGACCTCGGCCAACATGCGCCCGAGCACGGCGGCTGCAGGACGAACCTGTTGGTATTTGAGCAGATGGATCAAGTCACGCAACCCACGGTCGTAGCTGCCATATGCGACCGCCTTTTCAAACGGCGGATGCATTCGTTGGCAAAGTCCGCACTGAGGTTCGGCCCGATCCATAAATGCCGGAGAGAGCAACGCTTCTCCACAAACGCTGCATAGCGACCCTGCAAGTGGACGCAGCGCCTCCAGACAAGTTTCACAAACTGGCAGCCTGGAAATCCGAATCAGAGGGGCATTGCAGATACGGCAATCGGCGGGAAAGAGCGTAAAAAAGAGGCTAGCTGCAGCGTGTTCTGCCCAACGGCGAGGACTTGCTGCATGACCTTGGGCAGTTCGTATTCGAAAGCCAGTACTGCTGAAGACGGCCTCCCGCAACCTGGCGAGCAGTTGGGGGCTCTCGCCTGGCTAGCTATCGCCAGTATAGACGCGGCTCAAGGCGTTATGCAACGCGGGTGCCAGTACTTGAGTCACCATGGGATTGATTCTGGAGCTTCCTCAGGGGATCGACACGTTCCAGGACTGGAATAGTTCGGAAGATATAGCTGCGATGGTAGCAGCGGTCGCAGCGGACTGGTTTGAGCATCAGAAGAGGCAGAAACCCCTTTTCAAAGAAGCCTCGATGCCGGGAACTATAGGCTTTCTGCCCAGTGCAACTCGGGCAATGGAATTCCTGAAAGAAGTGGGCCCATGAGGAGGGCAACCCGAGGCGAGACACGGCGTACCTCCAGGCCAGAGTCTTCATTGTAACCCCCGAGGCGAGCCAAAGTTGCGAGGACAACATCCAGAGAGTCGGCCGCACTTGTAAAGCGGCCTTTTGGCGTGCTAACGTGCGCGTTCTGTTAATGTGAACCGGAAATGAACTCCTGATTGCAGTGAGGACCCTGAATGAGCGCTCCTGCTGACACCACCTCGCAAGAACCCCGCAAACATCGACCTTACGTTCCCGAAACCATGGAGATGAAGGAATTGACCTTCCGGGCCGTGTTTCTGGGACTGATCCTGACGGTGGTGCTGGGGGCAGCCAACGCCTATCTGGGCTTGCGTGCCGGCATCACGATCGCGGCAACGTATCCGGCGGCGGTTATTGCGATGGCCGTGTTGCGAGCCTGGAAGGGATCGCTGCTGGAAGAAAACATCGCTCGAACGGCCGGCTCCATCGGTGAGGGCATCGCAGCTGGCGCGATCTTCACAATTCCCGCTTTCCTCATTGCGAAGGCGTGGCCCTCGTTTCGTCCGGCCGACGCTTACTGGAAATCCACGGCGTTGATCATGGTTGGGAGCATCCTCGGCGTGTTGTTCATTTCTTTGGTGCGACGGGTCATGGTCGAAGACCCGGAATTACCCTTTCCCGAATCGGTGGCGGCGGCGGAAATCCATAAAGCCGGACAACGGGGCGCAGAAGCTGCGAAATATCTGTTCTGGAATATTGGCGTCGGCGGCATCGTGTACATGCTGGGAAGATTCGGGTTGTTTGCCGCCGATAAAGACTTTCATTTCCCCATCGGCCACCTGGGTCACACTCAGGTCCGCCTGGGTGCAGCCGGAAGCACCAACGTTGTGGCGACAGGAGCGACCAGCATGTTTGCCGCACCCAGCGTGAGTCCGGCGTATCTGGGCGTGGGATACATCATCGGGCTGCGGCTGGCGTCGATTCAGTTTGCGGGCGGCGTGCTGGCCTGGGGACTGATGGTTCCCGTGCTGGTGTACTTTCTGGGACCGCAACTTAGACAGTATCTGCCCGCCGACACTCCCGAAAACTGGTCTGCGATGGTGCTTGCGGTATGGCGATTCATCGTTCGCCCCATCGCGGTTGGAGGGATGCTGGTGGGGGCGGCATACACGCTTTTCAAAATGCGGAAGAGCCTTACTGCCGGCCTCGGCAAGGCATTCGGCGACTTAAAGCAGACCGCTGACCAGCGGGCCAGGCTCTCGAGGACCGAGCAATATATGAGTTCGAAGGTGGTCCTCGGATTGATCGCGCTCATGTTTATTCTGATGTGTTTTCTTTATATCAACATCTCGCATCTTCGCGGGCCGGCAATATTGGCCGCAGGGGTCATGATCGTGGTTGGCTTTTTCTTCGCCACGGTTTCGGGAAACCTAGTGGGCTTCATCGGGTCTTCCAACAATCCGATTTCAGGCCTGACGCTTTCAACTCTTCTGATCGCTGCCCTGCTCATGGTTTCGCTCGGGGTTTCGGGCGGTGAAGGAGTAGCAGTAGTACTCGGCGTGGCGGCGGTGGTTTGTGTGTCCTCGGCGGTGGCGGGCGAACTGCTGCAGGACTTCAAAGTCGGTTACATCCTGGGCGGAACGCCTCGCAGGATCCAGATTGCGGAATTGATTGCGGTTGTCGTCGCCAGTCTGGTGATGTACTGGCCGCTGATGCTGCTGCACGAAGCGAACATCAGGGCCGGCGGAATCGGATTTGGGGATCGCCAGTTGCCGGCAGTCCAATCCGGACTGATGGCGACGCTGGCCCAGGGCATTGTCGGCGGCGATATGCCGTGGCCGCTGGTCGTGGTCGGGATCTTCTTCGGGATTGCGATGATCATGATGCAGGTGCGCAGTCCCATGCTGGTGGCGGTTGGCATGTATCTGCCGTTTGAAACCACGTTTGCAATTTTTCTCGGCGGAGTCTTCCGCGCCGTCGGAGATTGGCTAGCGGAACGACGCGGCTTCAACGCCGCGCAAAAGGCGCGATCGGAAAATGCGGGAGTTTTGACGGCCTCCGGTCTGATCGCTGGAGAAGCTATTCTTGGGTTGGTTTGGGCAGGGTTGCAGTTTGCTCCCAAATGGGCCAGGCCACAGATCTTCAGCGAGCCGTCGTACCTTGCCGGTATCGCGGTCATGGTGGCCTTAGCCATCTTGATGATTCGGATTCCACTTTCGAGTGCGGGCGATCCGAACGAACCTGCGCCGCCGACCGGGATGATGTGAGGGCAGAAGTTTTAGGTCAGAGGTTCGAGGTTAGATTGCAGAGGTGAAGATCCAAGCTTTTTAGGCGCGGTTCTCGATCCGCATCTGATTATTAGCTTGCCGTGACGTAAAGGTCTCCCTCACTCCTGTGTTTAAATCATCCTAATGTCAATCGTTGAAAACGTCGCACGAGTGCGCGAGCGGATGGCGGCGGCCGCGTGGCGGGTTGGACGTAATCCAGAAGAAATCACGCTGATGGGAGTGAGCAAGACGTTTCCCGTGGACCGCATCCGAGAGGCATATGCGGCAGGGTTGCGAGTGTTCGGCGAGAACCGCGTGCAGGAGTTTGCAGAGAAGGCAGGTGCCTTGCGTGACTTGGGTGACGCAAAATGGCATTTGATCGGACATCTGCAGAGCAATAAGGCAACTAAAGCGGCTGAGTTGTTTGGCACGGTGGATTCGGTGGACTCGGTCCGGCTCGCGGAGAAACTGAACGGAGCAGCAGAGAACGCAGGCAAGACTCTGCCGATTCTGATTGAGATTAACGTCGGCGGCGAAGATGCCAAGAGCGGAGTTGCCCCGGCCTCGGAGGAATTGGAGCAAATTCTGATTGCAGTACCGCGATGGAGCAATCTGAACGTTCGTGGGCTGATGACCGTCCCACCGTATTCGGAAGATCCGGAGGGCGCGCGGCCTTTCTTCCAGCAACTGCGAGAGATTCGCGACCGGATCGCATCGCGGCGGCTGCCTGCGGTCGGAATGGATGTGCTCTCCATGGGCATGTCGCACGATTTCGTGGTCGCGATCGAGGAAGGCTCGACGTGTGTGCGAGTGGGGACAGCGATCTTCGGCCAGAGGGACTATTTGCCGAGAGAGTAGGCTTCGAATGTCGCAGAGCGATGAGAGTCTCGCACAGTTGGAGCGGGTGAAATATTTGTACTTACGTCAGCTTTCTGAGCCAAGAGACAATTCTCTTGCTCTCGTTGTGGAAGAGGCCGTTGTGAATCGGTCGAGGAACTTGGAAACCGATAGCTCGATGCCTGAATCGCTGCGTGAAGCCGGAATTCTCGGGTGCGTCTCCGATCGAATCGACCGAGACTTGCAAAGCATTCAAGTTGTATTGGAAGCGCTGCGCGCGGCCTACCTGGTGACTGAAGAGCTAGTTGGATCCAATGGAAACGACTACGACGATGAGGTCTATGTAGGCAGGTTGCTCCGGTTCTACACGAAGTCCCACTTTCTCGATCACCTCGCAAGAGATACTGGCGGCCATCTGGACCCACTCCAGCACTACAAGCTGATCTGCCTCAATCATCTCATCGATGTAGCTGCCTATGGGCCACCTGAGATTGAACTAGTGATCGATCTACCCGATGGTGGCCGCTTTCGGGTAGTGTGATCGAGAACCATGGCTGCCTCTGACAACATGCCCACCGGCACCACCTTCGCGGTCAAGGTCCATCCCCGCGCCAGGAAGAACGCGATCACCGGCCAGATCGGCGACGCGCTCAAACTCGCACTGACTGCGCCTCCCATCGACGGCAAAGCCAACCAGGCCTGCATCGATTTCTTTGCGAAACTTTTGAATGTGCCGCGTTCGTCCGTTACTATTGCTGCCGGCCAAACCAGCCGGAATAAGGTGGTCCGGGTGGCGGGGTTGTCGGCGGAGGAAGTGCGGCGGCGCTTGGGAACGTAAACGCTGCCGTGCTGCACCGCGGGCGAAAGTAAGGGTCAGGAGAACGAGTGACTTTTTCTGGGCGGTTGCAGGAAATTCGCGATGGCTTCGAGCGGCCGTTCTGGATTGCGAATATCACCGAGATCTTTGAACGGCTTTCCTACTACGGGGCGTTTGCTTCGCTGGCTCTGTATCTCCAGGAAAAACTCAATTTCTCCACTGAGCAAACCGGAGCTCTGACAGGAATCTTCGGCGGCATGGTGTGGTTTCTCGCAATTTTCGGCGGGGCAGCCGCCGATCGCCTGGGCTTTCGTCGCGCTCTTTCGATCGCCTATCTCATCCTGGGCGTCGCCTATTTCCTGATCGGCTCCATCGGCGCGTCCTGGCTCGCGCCGGTTCGCAATGCGGTGCCGCTGGGTTTGTTTGTCGGATTTATTCTCATCCTGCCAGCACTTGGGATCTCGCTGGTGAAGCCTTGCGTGGTTGGGACTACCGCCCGCGCTTCCAAAGAGAACGTGCGCTCAATCGGATATTCGATTTACTACACGATGGTCAACATCGGCGGCGCGCTCGGCCCCTATTTTGCTTCCTGGGCGCATCGCAATCTGGGTATTGAAAATGTTTACCGCGTCGCCGCGCTCAGCGTGTTCGCGATGTTTTTTGTGGTCCTGTTCTTCTTTAAGGAACCACACAAGGCTGGCGATGCGCCTCCGCCTTCGATCGCTGCCGTGGCGCGGAACTTCTGTGTGGTTCTCGGCAATCACCGCCTCGTGTTACCGGTATTGGCAATCGCTTTGCTACTGCGGATCGCGCTATGGGTATTCCCAACTTTCGGAGTGCCCTGGTGGATCTGGGTGCTGGTGCTGTTCTTCGTGCTCGCCGGAATCAGCCGGTTCATGTGGTTCCTTGTGCTCTTCTCGGGCTACTGGGTCGTGTTCTGGCAGCAATACATCAGCTTGCCGGGATACATCCACAACTACATCAGCGCTAGCGCGGACGTCGAAAAAATCCTGGTGACCGATGGCGTCACCGTGGTCATTGCCACCCTCGCAATAAATTACCTGACGCGTAAGATTCCGGCGTTTCCAGCGGTCATTCTGGGTACGATAATCACTTCGCTATCATGGGTGATCCTCGCTTTCTGGCCCAGCGTGTGGGGAGCGGTGTTATCGCTATTCGTCCTGGCTTTGGGTGAGATCATCCAGGCGCCGCGCTACTACGAATATATTTCGCGGCTCGCTCCGGCAGGGCAACAGGGGACCTACATGGGATTTGCGTTCCTGCCGATCGGAATTGGATCGCTGATTGGCGGATGGTTTGGCGGCACGCTCGTCCATCGCTTTGGCGAAGTTGAACACCAACCCTCTCTCATCTGGTGGAGCGTCACCGCCGCGGGCCTCCTGACGGCAGCGCTGCTCTGGGTCTATGACAAAACGGTTAGAAAAGAAAGCACAGCCCCCGATTCTTAGTGTCGCTGAGAGCGAAGTCAGATCGTTATGCCCACGCGCAAACCTACTCCCACCTCCGTCGCGGCCGAGATTCGCCGTGCGCTGAAGGTTGGCGGATCCGCATCCCACGCCAAGGGTGTCCAGTGGTTCTTTAAAGAAGAAATAAAGTCGCACGGCTGGTACACCGCCGATCTGCGAAGAGTCGCGGTGCGCTCCCGACGCGAGATGGCTCACGAAGAGGGAATGGGCTTCGTTGTGAGCGTAGCCGACAAGCTCTTCTCCGGTAGCAATCTAGAAGAAAAAGTGTTCGCGGTTTTTCTGCTTGAGAAACAGACGCAGCTTTTCGGAGACAAGGAATTCAATCTGTTCACGTCGTGGCTGGACCGCATCACCAGTTGGGCGGATCATGACGGGCTCGCGCACTATCTGATTGCGCCAATGGTTGCAGACGATCCAGCCAGAACAAGGCAAGTCTTCGGCTGGGCAAAATCGCCTTCGCGATGGCGGCGTCGGGCTGCCTGCGTTGCGCTGATTCGCGGCGCGCGCGAAAAACAGTTCTTTCGGGAAATCGTACGGCTCTCAGGAATGCTACTCGAGGATGATGATGACATGGTCCAGAAGGGCTTAGGTTGGCTTCTGCGCGAAACCGCGAAATACGATCCTAAGAAGACCGTACCCTATCTGATGAAGATTCGTGCTCGCGCCCCTCGCCTGGTGTTGCGAACTGCGTGCGAAACGCTGCCGGCGACAGTGCGGAAACGAGTATTGTCCTAGCGGCCTTGCGCGTCGGCGCCGCGAAGCGTCATACAGGTGCTCGTCGCGTGGGCGATCAAATTGCCCTTTTCGTCCCGGATGCTGCATTCGGTCAGGCCGATCGTGCGGCCCTGCTTCAGAACCTTGCCCTCCGCTGTCAGAGTTGCATTCCAGATCGGCTTGAGGAAGTTGATTTTCAGTTCGAGTGTGGTGAAGGTCTCGCCTTCGGCCAGATTCGAGGCGTATGCCAGACCCATAGCGGCATCTGCGATGTCGCACAACACGCCACCATGCAGCGTACCCATCGGATTGGCGTGTTGGGAGCCGGTCCTCAACTCCACCACGGCGCGCCCCTCCGAGATATCCGTGAGCTCGAAGCCGATCAGTTTTGCGATCGGTGGAGACTCGATTTCTCCCCTGAGCTGGCTTTGAATGCGGTCGAGCATGCGGCCGCCTTTCGCTGGAGTTGAATGATTCATCTATGTGTCCGTCCGGAACTATCGTCTGGTCGTTGCCCTTTCCAAAGTGCAAGCCGGTCAATCGAGGAACACTTCGTCCGCGTAGCACCAGCGCCAGTCTTCACCAGGCTCGAACGATTGCACAATCGGGTGTTTAGCGTGGCGGAAGTGCGCGCTGGCATGCTTGTTCTTGGAAGAGTCGCAGCATCCTACGTGTCCGCAAGAAAGACAGAGCCGCAGGTGAACCCAGCGGTCGCCCATTTCCAGGCATTCTTTGCAGCCCTTCCCGCTGGGCGTTACTTTACGAATTTCGCCGAGGTGGATACAGACGGCGGTGGCCATTGTTTCCGCTCCTACTGGGGTATACCCAGTGCTTTGGTAACGGCAGTGTCGCGTGTGCGTTCGTGGAACCAGTTGGGATAAATAGGTTCTGGCTTTGTGAGTGCGTCCAGTTCCTGTAGCTCGGCTGGCGAGAGATTCACATTCAAGGCGCCGAGGTTGTCTTCGAACTGGCTGATCCTGCTGGCGCCGAGAATGATCACGCTCACGTAGTCTTTCGAAAGCAACCAGGCAAGGGCCAGTTGGGCGACGGTCGCCTTGTGGTCGGCCGCCATCGCACGCATGCGCTCGACCAGGTCGTAGCCTTTTTCTTTGTCGAACGGGAGGAAGTCAAAACCTGTGAGCCGGCCCTTCCCCCCGGTCGGGTCCTGCCGAGTGTACCTTCCACTGAGAAATCCGCCGGCCAACGGACTCCAGACGACGATTCCGATACCGGCCCGCTCGCAGAACGGCACAACTTCATGCTCGAGATCGCGACCGACCAGGGAGTAATACATCTGCGCGGCAATCAGTGGCGCGTACCCGTTCTGGCGCTGGATGCCGAGCAACTGGGCGGACTGCCATGCGCTGAAATTCGAATAGCCAACGTACCGCACCAACCCCCGCTGTACGAGGTTTTCGAGAGCACGGGCGGTTTCTTCGAAGGGAGTGTAGGGGTCCAGGCGGTGGATCGACAGCAGATCGATGTAGTCGGTCTTAAGCCGGCGCAAGCTGGCTTCGGCACTGGCGATTACATGTTGAAACGAAGCGCCGGTGTGCAGCAGGGCTTCCCCGGTTCGGAAGCCAACCTTAGTCGAGATGACAACGTCCTTGCGACGGGGCCCCAGCGCCTGTCCCAACATCACTTCCGCTTGCCCGTTGGTGTAGCCGTCTGCAGTATCGAAGATATTGATGCCCGCATCGAACGCATGCGCGATGAGAGCATCCGCCTCCTGTTGGGGCGTTTTGGAAACGGATGCGAACGGACTCTCGGTATCGGGATTGGACCCAAAGGTCATCACGCCATATGCCAAGCGAGAGACGATCAAGCCGGAATTGCCGAGGCGAATGTATTGCATGGGAATTCCCGGAAACTGTTAAGACGCGACAGAGAAGCGGAAGGATTCAAAAACCAGCGCGACTCAGTGTCCTTCTTCCAGATATTTCTCCGCTTCCAGCGCGGCCATGCAACCGGAACCTGCGGCGGTGACGGCCTGACGATAGCGACGGTCCTGGACATCGCCGCAGGCATAGACTCCGGGCACGTTCGTAAACACGTTCTTGTGAGTGATCAGGTATCCGTCCGCATCAGTGTCCAGCTGGCCTTCGAAAATCTTCGCGTTCGGGATATGGCCGATGCCGAGAAACATCGCGCTGGTGGGGAAATCCCAACTCTCGCCGCTTTTCAAATTGCGCAGGCGCAGTGAAGTGACTTCCTGCTTGCTGGCATCCAGCACATCATCCACGACGGTGTTGGTCATGAAATCAATCTTGGGGTTACTGCGCGCCCGGTCAAGCATGATCTTCGAAGCGCGAAACTCGTCGCGGCGATGGATGAGCGTGACCTTGGTGGCGAAGCGAGTCAGGAAAGTAGCCTCTTCCATGGCGGAGTCACCGCCGCCGATGACGGCGATTTCCTTGCCGCTAAAGAAGAAGCCGTCGCAGGTGGCGCAGGAGGAAACTCCGCGTCCGATCAACGCTTGCTCGTTCGGTAGTCCCAGCCAGCGTGCGGAAGCGCCGCTGGCGACGATGAGAGTGCGGGTGTAGATCGTTTCTTTACCGAGACTCAACTCAAACGGACGCTTGCCGAGGTCGGCTTTCACGACGTGTCCCATGCGGTAGACGGCGCCGAAGCGCGACGCCTGCTTGCGCATGCTCTCGATCAGCTCGGGACCCTGGATGCCGTCGGGGAATCCTGGGAAATTTTCAACCAGCGTAGTGAGTGAAAGCTGCCCGCCGGGCTCATGACCTTCGATCACCAGGGGGGTCAGGTTGGAGCGTGCGCTGTAGAGCGCGGCGGTGTGGCCGGCACATCCCGAACCTATTATGACGACGTTTCGAATATCCATAATGGTCAATCTGATAGATTCAGCAAACGCGATTTCGATGCAGACGCAGAGACCGACAAACTGGCTACGGGCTTTTCTTGGTGGTAGCGCCCGCTTTGGCTGTTGTCCCCCAACCCAGGCGAGCCAGTTCCTGCGGTACCATCCGGCGCACGCCCAGCCCGTCACGATAGCGGCTCATCATGGAGGAAGCCGTTCGAAAAATAGGTTCGTAGACGGTCTGGTCGGGTGCAGGGCCTTCGGCACCAGAGCAGCGGGCCAGCACGACTGAGGGTTTTCCAAAGCGCTCGAGCTTAATGCGTGAGACGGGCGTGTTCGACGACAGCATCGCCGCGGGCGAAGCAACGGCGGAGGCGCTATCCTCAATCGAGATCTGCATGAGGTCCTTGGGGTCGCGCACTCGCAACACCAGGGTCTCCACCATGTTCTTGGAGTCGACGCTGAACGAGTACTGGGCATTGGTGAATGGGGCGGACTCGGGAAACTCGCGTCGGACTCGCACCCAGTCAGCGCTGGAGGTAGCGCCCGCCGGCAGCGGCTGCAAGCCGGGAATAGCCGCGCTTTGATCGAGAGTGGAATGTCCGCGAGCCACTTCGTAATCGCTTGCGAAAGTCGGTTTCTCGGGCACCTGGGCCAGCGCCAACGACAATTCCTTCTGCTCATCGGCCGAAGGGGAGCACACGTTGAGAACGTTCACTTTCACCGGAGGCTGCTGGGCAAAGGCAAACGAAACCATAGCAACGGCTAACGTCGTGATCAGAATTTTGCGAGGGAACACGGCGAAATTGTATCAGGCTGTCGAAGGCAGAAGTAAGAAGTCAGATGGCAGAAGTTAAAACACCAAAACAATAAACAAATGACGCCGAGGGTCTCACTTCTGCCATCTGACTTCTGCAATCCCATCTAGTCTTGCGAACTGGATTCCGTCTCCGACGCGCCATGCCGACGTAACAGCTGCGGCAGGTTTTGGGAAAATGCGGAGCGCGGCAACACCATGTCGCAACCCACTTCGTGCGCTTTCTGCTTCAGGTCGCCTTGGACATGCGAGAGGAAGCCGATTATGGACGTACCCTTCTTCAGCTTGCTCTTCAACTTGGGGATCAGGGTCAGCGGTTTCGCATTGGCGTTGTTCAGGTCAAAAATGATGAGGGAAGGCTTCTCGTCGCCGTTATTGCTGAGATGTTCGGTGAGGTCTTTTTCGTTCTTCACGAATTCGACTTTCACGTTCATCTTGCGACCGGTCTCTTGAATCTTGGCGAGGAAGAAAAGATCCTCGACGAAAGCGAAGATGCGGGGCGCGGCGTCCTCCTGCTGGGCAGGAAGCGGCTCGGGTTCGAGCGGAGCATAGGACGGGCCGAAACCGGCGCGGCGCGCTCCTCCGCGGCTGCCATTATCGCCGCCCATATTGGCGCGGTAGCTGTGATCCATGGGGGCGGTGTAAATGCCCTGTCCCTGTTGGCGGTCGCGGCCCATGGGGCCTCCGGCGCCGCGTTTGGGCGGACGCCGTCCCCGGCGCCGTTTGTGTTTCCCTCCGCCTCCGGAGGGATGTCGCGGTCCTGCATTCATGTTTTTCTCTTGTTTATCCCGGCCTGGTTACCAGACCTGATTGTTTCGTCTTCCCCGCGGTTGCGGCACGCTGTTGGTTTAGGCGGCTACGCCTTGACTAACGGCAAACACACACAAACCACTGAATTGCTATCGAGAACGATGTTCAAACCAACTTGGCGCCTTGGAGTTGTGCGCGAAGGGCCAGCCTAGGAGCGTGGCCGTAGGGAACATCTTGATGTTACTCATGAAAGCATCGGCTGCGCAAGGGGGTAGTGTCCATAGTTTTGCACACCCCCGGCATTACCAAAGTGGTCCGCAGACCTCTGGCTCCACTGCCGAAATCTAGGGTTCCGCATTGGACCGCGCCGACTCCCGTTCACGAATCCTCTCGCGGCCGAAAAGTAGGGAGCAACTGGTTCACCCTGAAGTTCTGCTGGTTTACGCCGATGTAGAAAGGGTGAATCCAGTGTCTGCCGACGGCCGACCTTCCGGTGAGATTTCTCTAGCCGTTCCAGGACAGCGCTTTGTCGCGCGCCAACCCATTTTCGATCGTACGCAGAATGTGTTCGGATACGAACTGCTGTTCCGCGACGGGCTGGAAAACTGTTTCTGTGCGGATCCCGAAGAAGCGTCGAAGAGCACATTGGACAGTTCACTGCTGTTCGGCCTGAACACGCTCTGCGACGGTCGCCGCGCGTTCGTGAACTGCACGCGTGAGGTGTTGCTCAAAGACCTGTTGACGTTGCTTCCGCCGGATCAAACCGTAGCCGAGATTCTCGAGACCGTAGAGCCGGGGGACCGGGTCATCGCCGCATGCAAGCGGTTGAAGGATGCCGGCTACCTGATTGCACTCGATGACTTCGCCCCCAACGACCCGCGCACGCCACTTTGCGATTTTGCAGACATCCTGAAAATCGACGTCCGGGCAACGAAAATCGAGGAGCGGGCCGGCCTGATGCGCCGGTTCGGAAACGGCCAACGCAAGCTGCTGGCCGAAAAACTCGAAACGCCGCATGAGTTCCGGCAGGCTCGCGACATGGGATTCGCGCTTTTTCAGGGCTATTTTTTCCGCCGCCCGGAAGTCATGATGGCGCGCGAAGTGCCAGCCAACAAGCTCCACTACCTGCGTCTGCTGGAAATGGTCTGCCGCGCCGAATTGGACATGCGTGAGCTGGAAAAGAGGATCAAGCAGGAAGCGGCCATCTGTTATCGCCTGCTGCGCTATCTGAACTCACCGCTGTTCGGATTCTCCCTCGAGATCAAGTCCATCCGGCACGCGATGGCGATTCTGGGGGAGCGCGAATTGCGGCGCTGGATCCGGCTGGTGGTTGCCGTGAGTGCTGCCGAACAGAAATGCAGCGAACTGATACTCACCGGCTTGGCGCGGGCCCGTTTCTGCGAGTTGCTCTCGACGCGAGTGAAATCGGAAAGCGACTTGTTCCTAATGGGACTGCTCTCGGTCATGGATGCCGTCCTGGAAGTTCAGATGGACGTGCTACTGGCGCAAGTGCCGGTGGACAAGGAAGTCAAAGCTGCGCTTCTGGGTCAAGCCAGTGGCCTGCGGCCCATTTACCAGCTCATGCTCGCGAACGAATCGGCGGAGTGGGAACAATCGAGCATGCTGGCAAAGCAACTGCAACTCTCCGACGAAGAGGTCGCCGACCACTGGTGGCAGTCCTTGCAGTGGGCACAGCAGGCGACCAGCGGGATGTAGGTCGAGGTCAGATTGCAGTAGTGAAACCCGGCCACTGGCCGCCTGCCTGATCCGATTTCAAGCTGATTGCTGACGGCTGACAGCTGTCTTACGGCGCTTCGATCAACTCCATCTTCCCTTCCCGCGTACGATGCAGGACCATCAACTTTCCCTTGGGATCACGGAAAACGAAAACATCGCGGTCGCGGAAATGGGCCTCTTTGATCGCTTCTTCCAGGGTCATGGGGCGGAGGGCAACTGAGTCCTTGGCGTGCACCAGATGCACTTCGGTGGTACGGGCGACCGCTGGAAATTTGTGGACGGTGACGGAGACGGCTGTGCTCTCGGTAAGTCCGACAGCCGCCTCAACACTCTCCTGCTGGGCTCCGCCGTCGAATTTCTTGCCCGCCTTGCGCTTCTTGCTCAGCCACTTGGTCTTGTATTTCAGAGCTTGCCTCTGTAGATGATCCAGTGCTTCGTTGACAGCGGAGAGCATGTCGGTGGCCTGCGCCAGTCCAACGATGGGTCCATTGCGCGGGCTGATGGTGATCTCAGCCTTGTGCCGGTGTTTCTCGACGGCCAGAACTACCTTCGTTTCGAATTTGTCGCCCAGGATTTTGCGGATCTTATTGAGTCCGGTTTCAACTTCCTTGCGGATAATGGGAGTGATTTCGTAGTGTCGGCCAGTGTATTCCACGTTCATGGAGCATCCTCCACAAAGTAAGGGATCGATTGTTCATTGTTGATTTTTGATTGTTGGAGTTGGAAGAAACACGGTTCCCAATCCACAATCAAAAATCAACAATCAATCATTTCTTCACTCTTCTCTGATGCGTGCTCGGGATTTTCATGTCTTCCCTATATTTCGCGACCGTGCGACGCGTAACCTGGATGCCTTGCGATTGCAGGATGCGGGTGATCTGCTCGTCGGTTAGTGGGCGGCTGGGATCTTCTTCCTCGATCAGTTTCTTGACGCGGCGCTTGAGAATTAACAGCGAGGTGTTGCCGCCCTCGGGTCCCTGCACGCTTTCCGAGAAAAAGTAGCGCAATTCGAAAACGCCCTGCGGAGTATGCGCATACTTACTGGCAACTGCGCGGCTGACGGTCGAAGGATGAACTCCGATTTCCTCGGCCACCTCTTTGATCATCATGGGCTTGAGCTGATCGATGCCGCGTTCGAGGAAATCCTGCTGGCGCGCGACGATGGAGTAGCACACTTTCATGATCGTCTGCTTGCGCTGCTCGATGTTCTTGATCAACTGAATGGCTGACTTATAGCGTTCTTTGACGTAATTGCGCGTATCGCGGTCATTGCCGTCCCGGGTGAGCAAACGCTTGTAGGCTGGGTTCAGGCGCAGCTGGGGCATGTCTTCGTCGTTCATGATGACTAGCCACTCGTCACCATGCTTGATGAAAGCGACATCCGGCTCGATCAAGCGCGCGGGAACCTTGTTGTACTGGAGCCCGGGACGAGGGTCGAGCGTACGTACGTAGTCGAGCGCGGCCAGGACGGCCTCCACCGGCCGCCCGATCGCCCGCCCAATCTCTTTGAATTGCTTTAGTGTAACTGCGCGCAGATGCTGATCCACCACCGCCATCGCGTCTTTGACGACCTGTTCGGTGGCACCGTTACCGTTTCTATGGTGCTGTAACTGGACAAGATGGTACCGCAGCTGGCAGAGCAGGCACTCGCGCAGGCCGCGGCAGGCTACTCCCGGCGGATCGAACTGGCGAACGATTTCCAGAGCCTCGTGCAGGTCGGCCAGGGTGAAACTGGCGGGGGTAGCGGGCCGAACCGGAGCAGAAGCTGGGGGCAGCGCAGGTGCATTCTCCTCTGAGACGGCCTGGGCAGCAATCTCATCGGCAACGAGCGGCGACGCCACCTCGGTGTCCTCCAGCGCGTCAGCGGGATCGTCATATTCCGGCATGTCCGCCGCGGCTTCCAGTTCCTGGGGTGCAACGGTATCAATCCCGATCGCTTGAGCGTCCACGACAATCTTGGCCTGCGTTTGGATGTCGGCCTCGGCCGGTGCGGGCGGGGTGATCCCCAGAAGTTCTTCGTCGCTGGCGATCAAGTACCCGTCTTCGCTCAAGTTGCCGATGATCGCTTCGGCGGCATCGCGCACCTGTGGACTGAGCGAAATTGCCCCCAACTGCCATAGCAGGTGGTCGCTCAGATTCCCGGGCTTGGAGAGAAAGTTCTCGAAGGAAGGCTTCTCGATCTCTTCCATTTCGCCGCGGCTTCGGTAACCGGGGTCCAGATAGTCCTGGAAGAAGGATCCGAAATCGATTTCTTCGAAGGGATCTTTCTTCTCGTCCGCGATAGGCTTCTCTTCGGCAGTGGCCTGCGCGGCGACACGGTCGCGTTCTTCTTCCTGGCGTCCGACATCATCGAGCAGCGGGACGGCGTCTTCCAGCTCTTCGAGAACCGGGTTCTCAACCATCTCGGCGTTGATCATGTCCTTAAGCTCGAGCTTGTTGAGCGCAAGGACGGAGACCATCTGCACGAGACCCGGCGTCAGGATCTGGCGCTGGGACAGCTTGACATTGAGTCTGGGTTGAAGAAGAACCATGCTTTCTGACTCTGTTCGACTACAAGGTCAGAGGTCAGAGGTCAGATTGCAGAGGTGAAAGCTCTCGAGTTTCTCACCTCTGCAATCTGACCTCTTACCTCTGACCTCGCTACTAAATTCTCATGCACCGAGGTATGGTGACCCGGCACGAAAGGCCAGTCTGCCCACGCCTTGGTAACTCACTCTTAAACCAGGGAGAAGCTTTCTCCCAGATACACCCGACGTACCTCCGGGTCACTGCCCAACTGCTCCGGTGTTCCGGAGCGAAAGATCCGGCCTTCATTGATGATGTAGGCCCGATCTGTCACCGACAGCGTCTCGCGGACGTTATGGTCGGTGATCAAAATCCCAATTCCACTGGCGCGCAAATCCGAAATAATCTTCTGCAAGTCCAGCACGGCAATCGGGTCTATCCCCGAAAACGGCTCATCCAGCAGGATGAAGGTTGGGTTGATGCACAGCGACCGCGCAATCTCAACCCTGCGTCGCTCGCCTCCTGACAACGCATATCCCCGGTTCTGTCGGATATGCTCCAATCCAAGCTGGTCAATCAGCTTCTCCGCCTTCTCCCGGCGCTCGTGCCAGGAGATGGGCTGGGCTTCCAGGACGGCGAGAATATTCTCCTCGACCGTCAGTTTACGAAACACCGAAGCTTCTTGAGGGAGGTAGCTGATGCCGTACTGGCGAGCCCGTAAGTACATGGGAACGCTAGTGATATCTTCTTCGTCGTACAGCACCCTACCGGTATCGGGAGGAACCAGGCCAACAATGGAATAGAAGGAGGTGGTTTTTCCGGCGCCGTTCGGTCCCAGCAGGCCGACCACTTCACCCTGCTGTACCTGAAGACTGACTCCGTTTACTACCCTCCGGCCACGGTAAGTTTTGCCGATTTCGTCGGTGGCCAGGCTATGCATTTATCGTGCCACTCGCGTCCTGGTTGTTGTCGGGGACGTCTCTCTGCCTTCCACGAGCACCCTATCATCGCGTCTAAAGAAAGTCAACGAATCGCCGGTAATCTTGCCATGTTCGGCATCAAAAATGCTAGGCGGACCTCCCGTAAGGACGAACTTGTCCTCCGCTGCAACATACTCCAACCGCTCTCCGGTCGCTCGGCGAGACGGCTGCGTGATCACAATATTGCCCTCGGCCACGATTTGGTCTAACTGCCCGGGAGTAACGCCATCAGAAGTTCCAGAACTCTGCGCCCGGGATCGCAAGAACACGTTCATCTGTCGCGCGGTCATGGTGACGTCGGAACCCTTTGCGGTCACGCCTCCGTCTAGGATGATTTTTCGCTCGGCGTCGTTGTAGGCCAGGCGCGGCGACGTGATGGCGACGGGGGTTGCCTTGCCACTCTTGTCGATCTGGACGAGAACTGTTGAGACCGGTTGCGAGCCTGTACCCTGCGCCACCAGCGAGCGATGCTCGTGGTCGAACTGAATCGTAGGAGACTCCACCACGTTCGCGTTTTGCCACAGGCGCGCATTCCCAGAGTAAATCGCAACCGCAGGCGCGCGACGAGCGGTCAAGGTCCGGCCAGTGACGTGGATCGGATCGGCGGAGGCGAGCAGCGCGCCGTCAGGCTGCGCTTTCAATTCCGAGTAAGTGCTCTTCACATCGCCCTCGGCGACGGCATCTCCTGTCGTCCGGTCCAGACGAATGATCTGCGCAGTGGTCGTCATACCGCTGTCGGCGACTCGTGGCGATCCACTCAGCACCAGGAGCTGATCCACTGTGGTGTAGGTTGCCCGCTGCCCCCAAGCCTTGCGGGTTCCATCTACGTAGGCGACGGCACCCTCTTGGGTAATGGAAGCAATGCCACCGGCTGGACGAAAGGTCACATCCAGGGTCTGACTGGTTGAGAGACGGTCGGGTTGGCCGGTGGTACTCGTCACAATCTTCGCGTCGGGCGCTCCGTGCAGACTAGCTAGGCGATTTTGCTCGGTGAAACCAAACGTAAACTTTCCGGCAGTAACGACCGTCTTCTGATGGACACCGGCCTGGGTGATGACGATCTGCGGAGGTCCGCTCGTCTCCGCCAGTTCGAGATGGCGACCGCCTTTCAGGGTGAAGTCCATCGTAGGAGCCGTCAATTCCAGATCCTGCGTGTCAAGGGCATTGCTCTTCGATGTTGGTGCCGCGGAAGCTGTAACGACTCCGGCTCCGCCTGAGCCTTTCTGTTGCGCGAGTCTTACGCCCCCTTCAGCATGAACGGTCTTGAGCATCTGCTCCCCGGCGAAGCGCAGCGTGACACGTCCAGCCGAAGCCTCGGCGGGTTGCGCTCCCTGCGAAAGCAATTGCACGTTGCCGCTGAGAATGGCCGTCTGCAGAAGATTCCGCGGCCCGGACAGCAGCAGTTCTGCGCGGTCGGCTCGGGAGCGGGCATCGGAAGCGCCTTGCAGGTCGGTTTGGACGTCGCCCTCGGCGAGCACGCGGTCCACGGTGTTGTCTTGCCGCAGGAAGAACGTGGCCTTGTCTGCCCACAATTGCTGCTCTTCTCGCATCATGCGCGGATGGGTCAGCATGACCTGACGGGGCTGCTTCGTAATTTCCGCGTGTGCGGCAGTCAGATGAGCCTGCTGCGGGCTGGCAATATCCAGGGAGATGTCCGAGAGCAGGCTCAGAGTGGCGGTTTTGGCGACGTACTGAATACCTACGGCCGAGCCCGACGCCTGCGGCGTCTGGAATACGACTCGTCCGTTGACCGAGGCATTGCCGCTGTTGCGATTGAATATCAGACCGCTCGCTTCGATGTGAATCGGGTTCTTCACCTGGCCAGGAGCCGTCTGATCGGCCGCATGCAGACCTTCCGGATTCGCTTCCAGGTCAATGGCGACCGCGCCCTTGGCAGTCACATCACCGGAGGCAGGGTCGTACTCGAAATCAGCGCCAGTGATGCGATCGAAGCGGCTGGCATCTTTCCCGTAGATGACGATCTTCACGTCGTGCAGTTCCGCTCGTCCGCCTTTTTTGAATTGCACGGCTTTCGAGGCGCTGACCGTGAACAAAGTGCGGCCTTCTTCGGACTTGGAGATGGAAAAACCCTCTGCCGTCTGCTGGATCTCGACCCCAATTTTCTTGGGGATGTCGTGGAGTGCGTTGCGCACCCGCCAGCGAGCGTACAGATATATGCCCGCGACCATCAAGACCATCACGATCGCGCCCGCGGCGAACCAGCGACGCATCCGGGAAACAGGAAGAGGCATTTGACGTAGTTTAGCGGATGGAGAGATAGGAAGGTGAGAGTTGCGTGGAATTCAAGACGTCAGATCGCAAAAGTCAGATTTGCAGAGTAGACGGAGAAGGTTCTTACTTCTGCAATCTGATTTCTAACTTCTGACTTCAGTCGATCCGCACCAGCGTTCCCGCCACCATGTCATGGAGCGCCTGCTTCCGCTCGGTGAAGCCAGCTATGATGTAGCCGATGAGAAGGGTCAGCGCAGAAAGGCATTTGGCAAAATACCGGCCAGTCGCGCGGCCGAACGATATCCGGTTGCCGGCGAGATCGGTGACCTTCATCCCGAAGATCATTTTTCCGAGCGTGGCCTGGCGCGAAGAACTTTCCATGAGAGCTTCATACAACCAGCTTCCACCCAGACCGATTACAAAACCGATGCCTCCGCCGAGCAACGGGAGTCCGGACTGCGAAACGCCCCCCATGGCCCCCGCGAACCCAGTCAGGCCACCGGCCAGAAAGCTCACCGGCACAACCACCACTTGCACGATGATACCGTCAATAATCGCCGCCACGAAACGGATCCAAAACCCCCCATAGCGGAGGCCACCGACGGGAGCCACACCCGCATAGGGCGCAACCGGCTGATACGGAACAGCGCCGACCGGCGCCGGGACAGCCGCCGGCGCGGGAATGGTCGAGACCGGCGCTAGGGTCGAAGCCCCGCACCGGGTGCAAAAGGAAGCGCCCGCCACGTTGGACGCACCACACTGGCTGCAAAAAAAAGTTCCATTCATGGACCGGCACTATAAAGACCTGTTAGGAACCTGTAAAGATCAAAATTGCGTCGCTCTACTGGCTGCGCCTTACGTCTCGCAGGGTTAATTCCAGCCCGCCGAATTCAGGATGGTCATTCATGCCGAGGGAATAGGCGATATCGAGGCGGTCTCCCGCCAGTAGCTGCAATTGGTCGCAGGATTCTTTCAGGCCCCATCCCATCGCATTGAAGGTGATATTCCTCCGCCAGGAAGAATTGTGGCTCGGCGGAGCTTCAGTTACTGTGCTCGTATCGTTCCCTCTGTTCGGGAACGCGTCTGCGTCGGGATGGCAACGCGGAGTGAAATCTTGTGCGGAAGCGGCTATCGCGAACGACTCGTTCGCCGAGGGTGCGACCCGCAGCCGGATGTGCTTTTCCTTGACCGACTGGGGTGGCGTCATCAGGCGTACAGAGCGCGCGGTGAAAACCGGTTCGGGATTTTCCATTCCAAAGGGTTCAAGCAGGCGCAGCGCCTGGTGAAGCGCGGGCGTGACCTCTTCCAGTGGCAGGCTGGCGTCGAATTCGAGCTGCGGCTCGAAGTCCGCGAGCGTGAGGCGAGCGCGAGCGTAGGCGTCGAG